>QWCE01005032.1_pt1 | contig 12461 bp, 7 predicted proteins | sample 1972531 | NCBI WGS metagenome assembly QWCE01 (sample SAMN09866716, study PRJNA288562) | Human gut metagenome isolate term4_stool, whole genome shotgun sequencing... | reverse complement strand
GACACCGCCGGAGCGCCGCCCCCATCGGCCCGCGCCCCGATCTACTCGGAAAGTCTTATTCATTAGGTTAACATAATTTCATCTGCTTCGCAACTACAATCTGCCCGCCCCAACACGCCGCCGCTTTTCTGGACCGTCCCTCTTTGCGCCGCCGAACCATGTACCCCTTGCAATGACAGGGTTTCCGCCCATCCGTCCCCTCGTCCCGCCCTCCGCTGAAAAAAATTTTTCTCCGTCTGATGTACGCCCCCGTGCAACAAACCGCCCCCAGCCGCCATGGTCAGAACGTCTTTTCCAAGGAACTTCTTCACAAGCGCCCATCCCCCTCCGGTGGTACGGTGCTCCTATCTTCAGCGTGTCGAAAAAGTCTTTTCGCCCCGCATGGTGCAGGAATACACCGTCGGCCCAGCCGGTTTCCGTGCGCTTTGCGCCCGAAAACCGGGAGCCTTCCTCGAAACGGGCTCGCTTTCTCCGCCACTGGCGGCGCATCGCCCGTTTCCCCTTCTTGGGTTTCCCGCACACACCCTTCCTTACCGTTGCGGAGAATTTACCACTTAATCGACAGTCTCAATCTTAGATGAAAGGAGCATTTTTCTCTTGTTGACCACGGAAACATTTCGGAAAGCGGCCCGGGACCCGGCGGAGTTCGGCAGCTACTATCTCTCGCACTACTTCACCCGCCGCTCGCCCCCCTTTCACCGGCAGCTGTCCGCCCTGTGGCGTCGGCGGGTGATGAAAAACCGGGACCCAGTCTCGGACTGCGCCGCCATGCTGACGGAAAAGGGCACCCGCAGCGCTATCGCCGCCCCCCGGGGCCATGCCAAAAGCACCGTCATGAGCCTGCAAAACGTCCTCCACGCCGCCCTGTTCGGCTACAAGCGCTACATCCTGCTGGTCTCGGACACCGAGGCCCAGGCGGTCAGCTTTTTAGACGCCATCAAAAACGAATTAGAAACCAACGAGCGCATCTTAGCGGACTTCGGCGAGCAGCCGGGCAAAACCTGGAAGACCGGCTCCATCCTGCTTTCCAACGGCTGCCGGATCGACGCCGTGGGCAGCGGCCAGAAGCTGCGGGGACGGCGCAACTACGAGCGCCGCCCAGATCTCATCCTCTGCGACGACATCGAAAACGACGAGGGCGTCCGCACGGCGGAGCAGCGGCAGAAGACCGCCGACTGGTTCTGGAAGGCGGTCTGCAAGTCCGGCGACAGCTACACGGACATCCTCGTCATCGGCACGATCCTGCACCACGATTCCCTTTTGGCGGGCCTGCTGGAAAACCCCGGCTTCCAGAGCCGGAAATACCGGGCCGTTCTGTCCGACGCCACCTCTCCCTTGTGGACGGACTGGGAGCGCCTCGCCTCCGACCTCACCGACCCCGACCGGGAAAAAACCGCCCACGCCTTCTATTTCAAGCACCGCAAGGAAATGCTGGCAGGCGCAAAAGTCCTCTGGCCGGAAAAACTCAGCTACTACGATCTGCGGCTCATGCGGCTGACGGAGGGAGACGCGGCCTTCAACTCGGAAATGCAGAACCAGCCCATCGACCCCGCCGCCTGTCTGTTCTCCGCCCAGTGGTTCCGGTACTACAACCCCGCCGAGGTGGACTTCCGCGCCGCCGACTTCCGGTTTTACGGCTACTGCGACCCCTCTCTGGGCCGCACCGCCTCCAGCGACTATTCCGCCATCGTCACGCTGGCGGTGGACCGGAACACGGGCCTTGCCTACGTCTGGGACGCGGACATCCAGCGCCGCCACCCGGACAAGATCATTGGCGACATTCTGGAAAAGGAGCGCCTGCTCCGCCGGGAGACCGGCCGGGGCTACGCCCTTTTCGGCGCGGAGACCAACCAATTTCAGTGGTTCTTAAAGGAGCAGCTGGCCCGGGAGTCCGCCCGGCAGGGCCTCTATCTGCCCATTCAGGGCGTCCGCTCCACGGAGGATAAGACCATGCGGGTGGAGACGTTACAGCCGGACGTGAAAAACGGCTACATCCTCTTTCGCCGGGATCAGACGCTGCTTTTGCAGCAGCTTTCCCAGTTTCCCCTTGGCGCTCACGATGACGGCCCGGACGCGCTGGAGGGCGCCCGCACGCTGGCCCGCAAGCAGTCCCGGACGGCGAACCTGTCCGGCCTGCACCTGTAAAAAACTCACGTGAGACTTGTCCGGCCTGTCCGCAAAAAGGGAAGCGCCCCAAGCTGTGCAACCGGCAAAAAACTCACGTGAGATTTGTCCAATTTTTTTACGAACGAAAGGAGTCCATCTATGACCATTCCTTACTTAAACACCGCCCGTCCCGTCCCCATGAGCGACATTCCCGAGGAATACCGGGACATTGCCGAGGCCATCGGCCTTGAGGCCTTCACCCAGCTGACGCTGCTGTGCGGTGGACAGAGCCTGTACATCCCCAAACGAGAATCCTTGGAGCGTAACGCCCGTGACCGGGACATCCGGGCACGGTTCAACGGCTGCAACTACCGGGCGCTGGCGGTTCAGTTCCGTCTCAGCGAGCGGCAGATCCGCAAGATCATCAACGGCACCCGCACTTAAACTCAGCGTATCGAAAAAGTCTTTTCGCCCCGCGCGGAGCAGGGGAGCAGCCACCGCCCTTCCTTATCTTTACATTTTTGTAACAAACGAACTTTTTCTTTGCTTTTTCCCTCTTTTATGCTAAACTATCCTCGAAAAAACATCTCTTTTCAAAGGAGGGCCTTGCCATGCCTCAGGATCCCGCGCCCATGGACCAGCTCCGGGGTGAGCCGCTGCGTTTTCTGGAAACGGAGCAGTTTCAGGAAATGCTGTCCGTCTACCGCAAGCTCAAACCCCTTGAGCAGGAAAACCCCCGCAAATTCCGCAACCAGCTGAACACCTACGATTTTTCCGACATCTACCCCATTATGGACACCTACCTGCAAACCCGTGCCCTCTCCGACCCGGAAGCCGTGTCCGCCGTCATCGCGGAGGGCGCGCCAGAGAGCGTGGCCTTCGCCTCCACGCTGCTGGACATCTTCGAGACCACGGTGGCGGAACGGGTGCAGGAATACGACGTTCTGGGCAACAGCCCCGCCACCTATTTCATCTGCGGCGTTTGGGCCAACATGAAGCGGGGGAGGGAGTTCCACCCCGCATCCAACGGCATCACCGTCACCTACGATCAGCCGGACGCCTACGGCAACCAGAACATCCGCTACCGCAACAAGGACTATGAGATGACCCTCATCTTCGAGGCGGTGGAAGCCTACACGAAAAACCTCAGCTGGACGGCTCACCGCCTGCTGATCTACACCCTGATGCGGGGCAACGCCGACAACTGGCGGAACAACACCGCCACCTTCTCCATCGAGGAATACATGGCGTGGGCAGGCCTGAAAAGCCGGGACGCCGCCTACCGCCAGCTGAAAAAAGACATGCAGGCCATCACCGGCATGAAGATCACCGCCGAATCCTTCAAAAAATACTTTGAATCCTTCTACATCACCCACCTCGCCACGGAAGCCTACATCAAAAAATACACCGGCGAGGTGCATATCTCCTTCGCGGAGAATGTGCGCCACTTCCTGACCCAGTATTACCAGCTGATCCCGGACTGGATGGGCCACCTCTCGGAAAACAGCTACCGTCTGGCCTTCTACCTGTTCTACCGGGCCAGAAAAGCCCCCATCGACGAAAACGGCTCCTTCCGCATCAAGATCGACGACATCATCCACTACATCGGCCTGCCCACCAAGGAGGAGGTCAAGAACCGCAACTATGACGAGGCCATCATCCGTCCCTTCAACAAGGCGGTGGAGGAGATCGAGAGCATTTCCAACGGCTCCATCCATATGGACTTCGACTATGATGACATCAATACCTTTCTGGCGGGCCGCATGAACGTAGGCATCGACCAAACCCTCTGGGACTACATCCAGAAAATCGACAAAACCCGGACGGCCAAGCAGTTAAAAGGGAAGCCCTCCCGCAAAAAAACACCGGAGACGGAAGCCTGACAGGACAGGAAAAGCCTGCACGAAACCACGTCTGAACTCCCTTCCGAAAAATCGCCGGATTTGGGCCATTGTGCAGAAACAGCCGCCCTCTTTTCCACAAGGAACCTCTTTTCGGTCCGTTTTCCCTGAAAAACAGCCGCAAACCGCCCTCTCCATGGAGAAATCCATCCACAATCCCCCCAATTTCCCTGTCCGATTCCAACTTCCCCCCGTGCAATTCCGACCTCACCCCGTGCATTTCCCTACCTGCCCCCGTGCAATTCTCTCCTTTCCGCCCCTCCCATTGTTCCCATTTTCTTTCACTTTTATACCCGCATTTTTCGGAAAGTTCATGAGCAAACTCCAAATTTTTCCAACTTTTTTACACCACGACCCTTCCTCCCACATTTCCCCTTATAGATATACTAAGATATATGACTGCCCCGGACCGCTTCGCCGGTCTCCGGGGCGGTGTGCTACAATACTCCTGACCAGACCCAGAAAGGAGACCTTCCATGCCCGACACCTTCGACTCTCTCCGTCCCCGGATCATCGACTACCTCTATGACCGGGGCATTGATCCCCGCAAACGGTTCCGCTGTCTGAACCCGTCCCACCTTGACCGGGACCCCTCCATGGGCTTCGATCCCAAGCGCAACAAGGTCCACTGCTTCGCCTGCGGCGCGGACTACGACCTCTTTGACCTCCTCGCCCTTGACAACAACCTTTCCTCCCCGGCGGACGCCCTTTCCCTTGCCAGCGAACGGTACGGGGACGGCTCCGCAAGGCGCTCCGTTTCCTTCAGCGCCGCCGAATCCTCCCGCATAACGAACCGTCCCGCAGAGCAGGCCGCTCCTCACGGGGGGGAGGGGGGAGGATCTGGGGGCTGCGCCCCGTCTTTTTTCAGCGAAGAACCTCTTTCTTCCTCCTATCTTTCGGACTGCTTCGCCCACCGGGACGAAACCCCCTACTTCACCCAGCGGGGCCTGTCGGCGGACACCGTCACCCGCTTCCGCTTAGGCTACGATCCCAAGCATGACTGCGTAGTCCTTCCCTGCGAAAACGGCCGCTGCGTCCGCCGGGCCGTCTCCGAGAAGCGCTACCTCAACGAAAAGGGCCGCCCCTCGCCGCTGTTCCAGCCGGAGCTGCTGACCGGGGCAGGGGAGGGAGCCCCCATCTTCCTCCTTGAGGGCACCTTTGACGCCCTCTCCGCCGAGGAACTGGGCTACCGCGCCGCCGCCCTCAACGGCTCCGGCAACCGGGAGAAGGCCGCTGCCCTCCTGCGCGGCCTGTCCAAGCCTGCCCCCATTCTGTTGCTGACGGACAGCGATCCGGCAGGGGAGACGTGGGCCGCGGCGCTGACGGCGGAATTTCCTTGGCTCTACCGCTGTCCCCCCGTGCCCTACGGCAAGGATCTCAACGAATCCCTCTGCCATGACCGGGACGAGACCGCCCGCTTCCTCGCCCAGTGCGCCGCCGATTGGGCGGCACAGCAGCCGCCCCCCTACAAAGAGACCTCGGCGGCAGGCCGGATGGAGGACTTTCTCGCCTACATCCAGAAGCAGGCCGCCCGCCCGCCGCTGAAAACCGGCTTCCCCAAGATCGACGAGGCCTTGGACGGCGGCTTGTACGACGGCCTGTACGTCATCGGCGCGGTCAGTTCCCTGGGCAAGACCGCTTTCTGTATGCAGATGGCTGACCAGCTGGCCCAACAGGGGAGAGACGTGCTGGTGTTCTCCCTGGAAATGATGGCGTGGGAGCTGATGGCCCGCTCCATCTCCCGGGAGAGCTTCCTGCTGGACACCTCCGCCCGGCGGCGCATGGCCAAGACCGCTCGCGGCGTGCTGGACGGCAGACGGTGGAGCCAGTACACCACCCAGGAAAAGGCCCATCTGGACGCCGCCAGGGACGCCTACGCCGCTTACGCCGGACACATCTACTTCCGGGAGGGCGACCACGAGACCGGCCTTGACTACATCCAGAGCGAGGTGGCCCGCCACATCGCGGAGACCGGCGAAAAGCCGGTGGTGCTCATCGACTACCTCCAGATCATCGCCCCGGTGGACGTCCACTTCACCGACAAGCAGAACCTGGACCGCATCGTCTGCGCCCTGAAAAAAATGTCCCGGCAGTACGAGCTGACCGTGTTCGCCATCTCCTCCTTCAACCGGGAGAACTACAACCTTGAGGTCTCCATGAACGCCTTCAAGGAATCCGGCGGCATCGACTACTCCGCCGACGTGCTGCTGGGACTGCAAGCCCGGGGCGCGGGCCGTCCCGGCTTCCAGATCGACGAGGAAAAACGGAAGGACCCCCGGGAACTGGAGTTGAAAATTCTTAAAAACCGCTCCGCCGCCTTGGGCCAGCCCATTTCCCTCCGCTACTATCCGGCCTTCTCCTGCTTTATGGAGGGCTGATTTCGGACAAAACTCACGTGAGACTCACGCCGACTTCCCTCGGCAAAACAGGAGGTAACCATGCCAGCAGAAGAACTGAAAAGACCGGACGAAGCGGCTATGTTCCGCATCCTCGCCCGTCACCCGTACAGCCCGGAGGGCGTCATCCTCCGCCTTGCGTGGCAGGAGGGCCTGAGCCGCAAGGAACTGAACGAACTCACCTGGGATCAGGTGGACTTGGACGGCGGCAGCATCCTGCTCCCGGACCGCACCGTCCCCTTGGAGCCCTCCGTGGCGGACTGCCTCCGGGAGCGCTACGTCCGGTATCGCAAGCTGTCCGACCGTGTCCTCATCGCGGATCGGGGCAAAAAGCCCATGACGCCGGAAAACGTCTCCCGTCTGGCGAAGAACGTCTTGGACAGCGAGGGACAGGACGTCTCCCTGAAAGATCTCCGCCGGGACTGGATCGTCCGCCAGATCAAATCCAACGGTTGGGCCTATGCCGCCCGTGTCAGCGGCATGGCCGTGGGCAGCCTTCGCGGCATTTTTCCCGCCGCCCTCTGGGAGGACGCCCCCCAGCCGGACGTTCCGCAGACCGGCGGCGACGATACGGAATACAGCCTTTGGCGCATCGTCCAGCAGGAGGGCAGCTCCACCGCGGGCCTTGCCATCTGGATGTGCTGGAAACTTCAAATGCAGCCGGGGGAGATCCTCTCCCTGACGTGGGATCAGATCGACCTGCAAACCGGCTTGATCCGGTTTCCCGACCACGACGTTGACATGGGCGCCCGGACACAGCGCCTTTTGTCCGACGTCCGGGCACGGCAGAAGGACGCCCCCACTGACCGCGTGTTCATCGCCCCCGCCACCGGCAACCCCATCGACCAGTCCCGTCTGTCCGTCCTGTGCCGCACCGCCATGATCCGGGGCGGCTTGGAGGGCTTCTCCCTCCGCTCCCTCTCCGTCTGGGCGCACAATAAACAGATGGAGGACGTGCTCCTCCGGGGCACGGAGGAACAGGGCTACCTCCTCCGGGACACAGCGGCGGCTTTGCTCCATGTTGCGCCCGGAACGGCTTGGGAGCATCTGAACCGCCTGAGCAAGGCAGGACGTCTCACCAGAGTTGGCGTCCGCTACTCCCCCGCCGGAAACACCGTGGCGGAGGCGGATTACCTCCCCATTCTCCGGGCCTACCTCCAAAAAGAGGGCACGGCGGGCCGTCAGGCCCTTGCGGAGCAGCTGCGGATCGACCCCAAGCAGGCTACACACATATTAAAAGGAATGGTGGACAGGGGAGAGCTGGTGCTGACCGGTAAACGTTACAGACTGCCGGAAAACACCCCATAACGTCACGCTTCTGCCACAATTCACCGCTATCTTTTCGCAAAACAGCCATTCTCATTACGGTTTTGTTACAGAACCCCAAAACCTATTTACAGTCGAAAAAGGCCGTGCTAAAGTATATCCTGCAAGAAGGGTTATAGCCCCAAGTCCCGATTCAGATATTGGGTAGGCTAGCCACGATATGTAAATCGGGGCGGAACGCGAAAGCCTGACTTGCAAAATTTACCACTCCCGCAAAGGGAGAATTCAAAAGGAGGAAACCCCATGAAGAAGTTCCTTTCTCTGGTACTGGCTCTGGTGATGACCATGTCTCTGGTCACCGTCTCTGCCGGTGCTAAGGACTTCAGCGACAGCACCAAGATCCAGTACAAAGAAGCTGTCGACGTGATGTCCGCCGTGAATGTCATCTCCGGTTATGCCGAAGGTGACTTCCGTCCCACCGCCACCCTGACCCGTGGCGCTGCCGCCAAGATCATCTGCAACCTGATCCTTGGCCCCACCACCGCTGGCGCTCTGGTGGCTGACGCCGCTCCCTACAAGGACGTTCCCACCAACAACACTTTCGCTGGCTACATCGCTTACTGCCAGAAGGCCGGCATCATCTCCGGCTATGCTGACGGCACCTTCAAGCCCGCCAACTCCCTGACCGGCTATGCGTTCATGAAGATGCTGCTGGGCGCTCTGGGCTATGATGCTTCCCGCGAGGGTTACACCGGCCCCAACTGGTCCATCGCTGTCGGCAAGCGCGCTCTGAACGCTGGCCTGGCTGACGGCCTGTCCGGCGACTTCAACGGCGTCAAGGCTGTCACCCGTGAAGAGGCCTGCCTGTATGCCTTCAACATGCTGCAGGCTGACATGGTCGAGTACGAGAAGAACTCCACCGTCATCGTCGGCAACATCACCATCAAGGACACCTCCGACGCTAAGTCCAAGCGTTGGGGCAGTTCTGCCATCAACGATGGCAACATCGACGGCAAGAAGGGCGGCGACGGCTATGTCCAGTTCGCTGAGGAGTACTTCAACAAGCTGGTCAAGTCCGAGACCACCGATGATATGGGCCGTCCCGCTACCAAGTGGACCAACAAGGGCGACAAGATCGGCACCTATGCTGATAAGGCCAACCAGACCTACTACAAGAACGTCAAGCTGGGCAACATCTACTCCGATCTGGGCATGACCCAGAAGGACGAGCACGCCACCGTGATCGTCAACGGTGTCGAGGCGACCGACGTTGTTGTTTCCAAGAACAACGATCGTAAGATCTCCTCTTCCTCTGCTAATGACGGTCTGGTGGGCGATGGCTCCATCGTTGAGGTCTACTATAACGAGGATGACAACCATGTCACCATCGTTGTTGCTGACGTGTATGTCGGCGAGATCACCTCTAAGGAGACCAAGGCTGCCGATCCCTATGTTGTGGTTGATAGCAAGCTTCAGATGAAGACGGTTGACGGCACCAACTACACTGGCTACACTGGCAACGCCACTCACTTCGAGTGCGACACCTCCGCTTTCGCTGAGGACGACATCGTTCTGTTCACCTATTCTCAGGCTGAAAAGTCCATCCAGACTGTTGTCAAGGCTGAGTCCACCGAGGGCATTGTCTCTGAGTACACCCTCACCAAGAGCCTGACCCTGGCTGACAAGGAGTACAAGTACGCCAAGAACATCGTGTTTGATTTCGGTGCCGAGAACACGATGCGCACCAAGAACACCTACACCATCTACACCGATGCCAACGGTCTGGTGATCTTTGTCACTGAGTCTGAGTTCAAGCCCACCGACTATGCCTTCGTTCTGGATGCCGAGGCCTCTTCTCAGACTGGCTTCAAGTTCGACCGTGCGAAGCTGGTTCTGGCTGACGGCTCTGTCAAGACCGTCTACACCGACGACAACTACGCCGGTTACAAGGGTTACATTGTGACCTATCGCGCCAACGGTGACAACGAGTATGTCCTGCGCAAGGCTCCCAACACCACCTTCAACGGCGGTACCATCGGCGATTCTATGTTCAACGCCGATAGCGATATCCCGACCCAGGGCGTTCTGACCGGCGGCAAGACTCCCGTGCGGACCAACGCCACCACCTCTGATTTCTTCATGCAGAACGGCAACGCCAAGGTCTACCCCGGTAACGACAAGACCCTGTATGCCAACAGCGAGACCGTGTTCGTGGTTGCTGAGTCCGACAGAACCGGCACCACTTACACTTCCTACACCGGCATCAAGAACGCTCCCTCCATCGATCCCAAGAACAGCGCTGTGGCTGAGATGGTCTACTATGTCCGCGGCAACAACCTGCTGGGCTTCGTCTTCGTCGACGCCACTGGCTGCGATGTGGTCAATGGCCGCAACGACATCACCTTCCTGGCTGGTAAGGAAGGCATGAGCAAGCTGAAGACCGACTCCGACAACAACAGCTACTACGTGTACAACGCTGTGGTGGACGGCAAGATCACCACTGTGAAGGTCAGCTATGACGCCACCACTCTGGACGCTGGCGTTGAGACCAACCGCGTGTACCAGAACGTGAAGTACAACAACAAGGGCACCATCGCCACTGGCGGCGCCGAGGTCACTGGCTATGATGTTGTTGAGAACAACACCACCGGTATCTGGAAGCTCAGCGGTGAGTACACCATCGGTCTGCACAGCAGCACCACCGCTTCTGCCTCCACTCGTTACACCGTGGCTTCCGACGCTAAGATGTACCTGATCGACACCGACGGTGTCATCACCAAGGTCGACGACGTGAAGGACTTCAAGTCTGACGCCACCGCTAAGGTCATCGCTCTGCTGGATAAGGCCGACGGTGACATCGCTTACCTGTTCGTTCAGGAGACTGACAACGGCAAGAAGGAAGACGCTGGCGCGGCCGCTACTCCCGTCACCAGCCTGGTTCTGGGCAAGGACGGCAGCAAGCTGAAGGCTACCGTGACTGGCACCACCGAGGGCAAGGAGTACGAGATCAAGGTTTCCATGATCGTTAGCGGTGTGGAGAAGGCAATCGGGACTTATGAGTTCACCGGTGCTGACGGTAACACTGTTGTGACCCTGCCCATCGCTTGGGGTGCGGGTGTGACCTACACTGCTACCTGCGGTGACCAGTTTGCGACCTACACCGCGACTGTCTGATATCTCCCGCTAAACGTATATAGACCCTAAGGTTTACGTTACGTCTGTTCCCCCCGGACTTCGGTCCGGGGGGACTTTTTATGTCTCGCCCTTTGCGTTGTACAAGTGTCAGATCCCGCTGCGTTGTACAAACAACAAGCCCCTTCGTTGTACAACTAACAAACCCCGCACCGAACGGTGCGGGGTTCTTGTGTTGATTGGGGCCGTCCCGCTCCGTCCAGAGAGTATGTCCCTCGCCCTCGTCCCCCTGAAAACCACCCTTCTTTCCCCGAAAAAACACGGGAAAAACGTTGAAAACCCTTGTATTATCAGTCATATAGGACTATAATGAAAAATATCTATGACCAGACGGGCCTTGCGCCTGTGTCCGTTTCCATCCGCGGGGGAGCGCCCCGCCTGATTTTGAAAATTCCCCACCTGCCCCGGGATAACAACTTGAGAACACTGTGGCGGTTGTAACAGACCGCTTTTTTAGCGGCTTTGCCCCGCTTTTGACCGTGAACTCTCATATAGGAGGCTTTTGCTTTGAGCGCGAAAAAATCAAGAAGAGACAACATTTCCGTCCCGGCGGCCCAACCCTCCGCCCCGGCTGAACATACGGAAAAGACCCCCGTTCCCGCCGCTCCCTGGCAGGGCTGCTGCGGAGAGGGCGTGTTCTCCCGGAAGGATACCCTCATGGTGGTGCTCTATTCCGTTCTGCTCTTGCTCTCCATGACCGTCCAGACCGGCACCGTGAGCATGATCCTCTGTGTTCTGGCCCTCCTGAGTTTACTTGGCAAAAAGCCGCTGTCACGCTTTGAGCAGCGGCTGTCCGTGCCTGTATTGGGTTTGCTGGCCTTCGCCATCATCTACGGTGCGGCGGCCATCTATTCTCCCTTCGGTGCCAACGCCCAGTCTGAGTTCTATAAATTCATCGCCGCCTTCTCTCTGGCAGTTATTCTGCTGGCCCGCTTTGACCGGAAGCACGTTCCCGGCCTGCTGTGGGGCGGCGCGTCCGTTTCCACCGTCATTGCCCTGATTTCTCTGGACATGAGCTGCGGTCAGGGGCTGTTCGGGCCTTTCAACGCTCTGATGAACGCCTTGGGCACGGATTATACCGGTGCTTTGCAGGAAAGTATCGCCGCCCGTGTCGGCGGCCTGTATAGCGATGCCAACGTAACGGCCTGCCTCTTTTCTCTGGCGCTGTTCATGGCGCTGTACCTGCTGAAAAATTCCACCTGCATCTGGCGTCGCTTGGCCGCGTCCCTGCTGGCGGGCGTCAACGCTGTGAGTCTGCTGCTCACTGGCAGCCGCGGCGCTCTGCTCTGCTTCGCCGTCGCCTGCCTTGTGTGGCTGCTGTTGGAGCGGGCGGATCGGGTGGGCCTGCTGCTCCTGCTGCTGGAAACGGCGGTGACCATGCTGGCAGCCGGTATTCCTGCTTCCTCCATGGTCAGCAGCGCCGATGAAACGGCGGTCTTGCTGTGCCTGTTCAGCGGCTTGATACTCTTTGCGCTGGACGCGATGGTCGGACGGCGGCTGGATGCGGTGCTGTCCACCCACAAAAAGGCGGCGCTGGTATCTGTGGGCGTTCTCTGCGCCGTGCTTGTGGCCGGCTGCGCCGCTGTGTTTCTCCATACCG
>QWCE01005029.1_pt1 | contig 12481 bp, 10 predicted proteins | sample 1972531 | NCBI WGS metagenome assembly QWCE01 (sample SAMN09866716, study PRJNA288562) | Human gut metagenome isolate term4_stool, whole genome shotgun sequencing... | reverse complement strand
AATGCGGACGGCTCTCTGCGGCGTACAAACGCATGAACGGCGGCAGGAAATTTCTTTCCTGCCGCCGGCTGTATCTTTTGGACTTATTCTACAACGCCCAGAATCGGTTCAATAACCGACTGCGTCATCACATCGATAAAGCCACAGTCCGTGATCGCATAGGCCAGGATGGCCGCGAGGCAGATGAAGCTCAGGAACATGAACGGGATGGGGATCTCGGTGCCCATCTCATGCGCCACACGGTTCAGCTCCTTTTTCTTTTCCGCCAGCGCATCCAGCGGCAGGTCGCTCAGCAGGCCGCAGATCGGATAGGCCACCTCCGCCGCAATCTCGCCGCCGCGGATGTGGAAGTCGCCCATGAACGCCTTGCCGATGTTGCCGTTTTTGCCGTGGCGCTCCACCTGTGCGATGTAGAGCACATCCTGCTCCACTTCGCACTGCACCACGCCATCCACCACGTTCAGCTCCACTTCCCGCCGGTTCGTGAACGGAATGAACGGGAGCGTATCCATGACGATCGCCTTGACCTTCTTCGCGCCCTCCGGTGCATGGAGCTTGAAGCTGTCGGCGGAAATGGGGTTCTTGAGGTGCATGGTGTTCAGGACGCACGGCTCATGCACGTCCGTCTCATAATGCACCAGCAGCTTGCCATCCTCCGTGATGCGGCGTCCGCCCGCAAACGTGGACAGCACGCGGAAATTCTCCGGCCCGGTGGTGATGTTGATGTCCGCGCGGCGTCCGGGCGCAAGGCCGCCGATCTCGCGCTCCAGATTGAACGCACGGGCGCAGTTGACTGTGACCATCTGGATGGCCTTGACAAAGTCCAGCCCCATGCCGAGCGCGGTGCGCAGCGAATCGTCCAGATGGCCGCGCGTCTGGAGATCCACGGCACGCAGGTCGTCGGTGACGATGCTGACCATGGGGGTGTCGAGGTTGTGCTCCATGACAGTCTTCAGCAGTGCCGGCATGTTGCGCGCGGCGGAGCCTTCGCGCATCATCAGATGACAGCCGTTGCGCAGCCGCTCAAATACGGCCTTATCGCAGAAGGATTCGTGGTCGGTGGAGACACCGGCGGCGACGCAGGCGCTCATCGCCGGGCCGTACATATCGGGCAGATGGCCCTGAAGCGTCATACCGGGGATGGCCAGCGTATCGTCGAACGCCTCCAGCAGATCGGGGAACTCGGCCAGAATGTACGGACCGACGCACTCCGACAGCCCAACCGCATCTGGCCGCTGGAGCGCCTTGCGGATGATCTCCTGGTTGAAGCGGCCGCCGCTGGTTTCCAGATTGGGCGAGAACGGAACATGGGACGGAACGACAAAATAGATCTTCAGATCCGTGGCCTCTGCCTCTTTCAGGATGGACTCGATGCCCTCCAGACCGGACACGACGCCAACCTCGTGCAGATCCGTCATGATGCCCGTCGTGCCGTGAACCAGAACGGCCTCCGCAAACGGACGGATCGCCAGAGACGAGCTTTCCGGATGGATGCGCCCATCGAGGAAGCCGGGCGTCAGATAATTGCCCCGGCGTCGATGACCTTTGTCCCCTCGCCGATGCAGTATGCCACATCGCCGACGGCCGCGATCTTGTCGCCGCAGACGGCCACGCCGCCCTCATAGATCTCGCCAGAGTAAACATTGACGATCTTACCATTCTGGATGACCAGATTGGCAGGCTTCGTCCCCTTTGCAACAGCCAACAGTTCCTTGCTCATCATGCAGCCTCCGTTTTTATGATTTCGTAGATTTGATGTTTCTGATCTCACTGTGCAGCATTAGACTTTCACGACCGGGAACCGATCCGGCAGGATGATCCCCGCGCGCTTGTAAATTGCCTTTGCCCGCTCACACGCTTCCTTCAAAATTACTTCCTCGTCCAGCGTCAGGATCTTGCGGTCGCGCATGAGCCATTTGCCGTCGCACATCGTCGACTGGATGTTCGCCGAGTGCATCGCCGTCACCAGCGCGGCGATCTTGTCGTTCACCGGCATCATCGACGGGCCGTGCGGGTCGATGACGATGAGATCCGCCTTCTTCCCGGCCTCGAGACTGCCGTAGAGTTCCTCGTCAAGCAGTGCCTGCGCCCCCCATTTCGTCGCCATGCGCAGGATGTCCTGCGACGGGACGACCGTGGGATCGAGCCGCCAGCCCTTGTGGATCAGGCTCGTCAGCCACATCTCGTCCACCATGTCCATGTGGTTGGACGAGGACGCGCCGTCCGTGCCGATAGAGGGATGAAGACCCATCTCCAGCATCTTCGGGATCCGGGCGAAGCCGAGCACACGCATCGCGGAGGCCGGGTTGTGCGAGATCTTGACCTCCCGCTTGCGGAACAGCTCCAGTTCTTCATCCGTAAGCCAAACGGTATGCACCGCCAGCAGATTCTTGTCCAGCACGCCGAGCCGCTCCAGATGCTTCACCGTGCCCTCGCCCCACCGTGCGTAGGTATATTCCTTTTCCTCCTTGGCCTCGGCGACGTGCATGTGGATGCCAACGCCATACTTGTCGGCCAGTTCCTTCGTGCGGACGCAGAGTTCGTCCGTGTTGTTGAAGATCGTGCGCAAACCAAACCAGACCTGTACGCGGCCATCCGCCGTGTTGTGGTATTGTTCCAGATCCACCACCTGCTGTTCCAGCTCCTGTTCCATCGTAAGCTGCCAGATCGGAGGCGGGCCCTCACCGCAGTCCATCACGGATTTTGCCAGCTTGCCGCGCAGACCGGACTCCACCGTGCCGCGCGCCATGCCGGAAACGAACTGGCCGCCGGGTTCTGCAAACGACGTCACACCGGAGCGGATCAGCTCCAGACTGGTCATCAACGTGGAGACGTAGGAGTCCTCCTCGGTCATATTGCTCTCAAACGGCCACATCCGCTCATGCAGCCAGCAGATGAAATCCACATCATCGCCCACGCCGCGCGAAAGAGGAGTGTCAAGGCCGCAGCCTGATTTGAAAGGACTGGTGCATCGTATGGAAGAATATCTTTCCATCGGAGAGCTCGCGAATATTTTCGGCATGGACGTACAGCTGCTGCGCTATTATGACGCCCGCGGGATTCTGGTGCCCAGCGTACGGAACGAGGCAAACGGGCGGCGCTATTACCATTTCGATCAGGTCTATCCCCTCGCCACGATCCGCTATCTGCGCAAGCTGGACTATTCGCTCGACCAGGTCGGTGCCTTCATCTCCAGCGGTGACATCAGCCAGAACCTCGGTTCCATGGCAGAACAGGCTGGTCTGCTCCAGCAGCGCTGTGAGGAGCTGCTCGCCACCGTCACCGTCCTCCAGAAAAAGATCCGTTTCATCCAGGAGGAATCTGCCTGTGCCGAAGAAGGAACCTTCCGCATCAAGACCTATCCGGAGCGCCCCTATCTCCCAATCGGCGAGGAGATCGACCTGTTCACCTACGAGCCGCTCTACTTCTACCCGATCGTCGGCTTCTACACCCCATCGCAAAAGCATTTCGGCGCCTATCTCTTTGGTGACAGCAGCGCGGAGCAGATGCTGGCCGAGGGCGCGCGGCGCGGATACGAGCTGGCCGATACCGTTGTCACACTGAATATCATCGACCAGTTCTCCGAAGGACATCCCGGCAGCTACGTCACCGCGCTCGAAACGCGCATCCTCCCCGCCTGATCCTGTGATCCTGAAGATGCAAAACGCCGTCCGCCGGAGCAACCGGCGGGCGGCGGATTGTTTTGTTGTTGGAGTCAGCTCAGATCACCGGCCGCCTTGATCTTCACGCGGTTGGTGTTGCCGGGATAATACGCCAGCGGGACGTCCTCCATCTCGATGATCTCGACCGTCTCGCGCACAGCCCCGGCCTCGACGGCCAGCTCAATGGCCTCGTGCCTGGCTTTCTCGAGCGACTGCTCGCGCGGCAGCTCGTCATAGTTCATCAGCTTTTCATAGGTACCGCTGACCTTGGAGATGGCAGAGCCGATGGCGTTTGCGCAGCCGAAGTGCTCCGGCTTCAGGACAGACGCCGCGCCGTGGATCTTCTCCGGCAGAATGATGGAGCCGCCGCCGACGAGGATCAGGTCGACGTCCGCGTTCGAGACCTTCATCGCGTCCACGCTGTCCTCAACGAGCGCGCGGATGGCGTCCATCGCCTTGTCTGCGACCTCCTGCGGGATGCCGGCGGCCTTCGTCTTGTCGCCAAGCTCCACCATACCGAGCCGCACCGCGATGTCTGTCGCGGTCATCACATCGCCGCCGAACACGAGCGCCTTTTTCGTGATCTCATAGCCCACGCTGTCCGGGCCGACGGTCACGCTGCCGTCCGGCTTAACGCGCACAATGGAGCCTCCGCCGAGGCCGATGGAGATGACGTCCGGCATCCGGAAATTCGTGCGCACGCCGCCGATGGTAACGGCCACGCTCGACTCGCGCGGAAAGCCATTCTGGATGACGCCGAGATCGGTCGTCGTGCCGCCGACATCCACGACGATGGCGTCCTTGAGCGAGGAAAGATAGCTTGCGCCGCGGATGGAGTTCGTCGGGCCGCAGGCGACCGTCAGGATCGGATAGCGGCGGGCGTGCTCCATGGTCATGAGCGTGCCATCGTTCTGGCTGAGGTAGACGTCCGCATTGGTGATGCCCTTGTCGCGCAGGCTCTTGGCGAAGCCCTCGGTGAACCGCTCGGCCACCTGCCAGAGCGCCGCGTTCAGGATCGTCGCGTTCTCGCGCTCGATGAGGCCCATCGAGCCGATCTCGCTCGAAATCGAGACATGGACGTCCTCGCCCATGACTTCTCGGCAGAGCTTCGCGGCCTCAAGCTCGTGGTCATTGCGCACCGTGGAGAACACGCAGGAGATGGCAATAGACTTGACGCCCTTCGCCTTCATCTCTTCGAAGAATGCTTTCGCGGCCTCCGCGTCGAATGGCGCAAGCTCCTTGCCGTCGTATTCAAAGCCGCCGCCGATGATCGTGCTGCCGACGGCAATCTTCTGGATATCCTCGGCCCAGTCGACCATCGGGCGGATGCCGGTCGTCGCGGGCGCGCCGATGCGCAGGATGCCGATGGGCGCGAGGTTTTTGCGCTCGACGATGGCGTTCGTGCACTGCGTCGTGCCAAGCATCGCCTGATGGATCTGCTTCGGATCCACGCCCGAGACTTCCAGCACCGTACGCATCGCGCCCAGAATTCCGTCATAAATGTCCGCAGAGGTCGGATATTTGATGTCCACGACCACTGTGCGATTCTCATCCACCAGGACGGCGTCCGTATTCGTGCCGCCCACATCGATTCCAAGTTTGTACATGCTCAGTGCCCTCCCTTGCAGCGCTCTTCCAGCGGAATATAATCGGTGTCCACGCCGAAGTAGCGCGGGCCTACGAGTTCAATGCCCTTTTCCGTCCGCCACAGGTGGAAGCACTTCAGGCCGACCACCATCACGCGCTTACCGTATTTCAGCGCATCCGTCGTCACCGGGAGGAACGTCTCCGTGTCCACGAGCGAGATGAGGTCGGGCGTTGTGGCAAGGATCTCGCCGTCTACCGTCGCGGTCAGGTTCTCGTTCTGGAATTCCACATAGGCCGAGCGCCCCTTGTAATCGCCGATCCCCTCGAGCACGACCTTGCCGAAGTTGAAGCCCGCGCGCGTCTCGCGCAGCACATCCGCGATCTTGCCCTTGAAGAGCTTGAAGCCCTCCGCCATTTCGAGAAAGTGCTCCTCCGGCGTCTTGTCGCCGCAGTCCTTGATGGTGCGGATGGCGCGGCCGAGCTGCTGGCTGCGCGTCACAATGCCATGTACACCGAATTCCTTCATCTGCCTGCCGCTCATCGGATAGAGCGAAACAGAAACCGACGCGCCGCAGCTCATCGTCACTGCACGGGCCAGCTCCTCCGTCCACTTGTTCGTGATCGTTTCAAAGATGCAGCTGTTGCCCTTCTCGTCCACAAGCGCCATCGGCGTCGCCTTCATGCCGCCAATGGTGAACGTGACCATCTGCAATTCCGGGAACGCGCGGCCCATGCCGTCGACGTCCACCATCGGCATACCGAGACGCGCCGCCGCCGCGATGGGCAGCATCGAGTTGACGCCGCCCGCCTCAATGGGCATGAAGGCGTAAATCTTCTGCCCAAAGAACTTCGAGACCATGTCAAAGAGCTTCTGATACTCCGTGCCGCCGATGGCCTTTTCCGCCAATACCGTCGGTGCGCCCATCATCGCAATCGGGACGATCAGCGCATCATCCGGGACTTCCTCCGGCTCCAGCAGCGTCACCGGGCCGCACTCCTGCACTGCGCCGATGGCCACGAGCTTGCCGACATAGGGATCGCCGCCGCCGCCCGCGCCGAGCAGGGCCGCGCCGGTCGCAATATCTTCAATTTCCGGGATACCGATTTTCCGCATAACAATACTCCTTCTTTACGATTCCGGGGGCATGGGCAATGCCCATGCCCCAAAATCAAATTACTTGTTTTTTGCCGGGAACGCCTTCGCCAGAATGACATAGAGCACCAGCGAGACCACAATGCCGTTGACCGGGCCGACGAAGAACGGCCAATTCAAAAACGGCAGCGCCTCGACCAGACCGGGGAAGCTTGCGAACGTACCGCCGGTGATGCAGGCAAAGATCGCGCCCACCGCGAACGAGATCACGCCAACCGCCGAGAAACCGGGGTGAACCTCGAAGTTCTCCTTTTTGCCCTTGCCCACGATCCAATAGGCTGCAATCAGCACACCAGCTAGCGGCGGAATGAGGGCGGACATCAGGGACAGGAAGCCCTGGAACGCATTGAGCAGGCCGAACGCCGCGAGCAGCGTACCGATGCCGCCGGCCACGCCGGTCGTGATCTTGAACTTGCTCTCGTCAAAGCCAAGCAGATTGCTGAGGGCGAGGCCGCCGGAATAGGCGTTCGTGACGTTGGTCGTCCATGTGGCCAGCACGAGCGCGACCAGACCGACGAACGGCACGCCGAGAGACGCGAGAATGGCGGAAATATCATACTGCCCCGTGACGATGCTCATCAGCGCGCCGGTGAGCAGCATGAACAGGCCCGCGGGGATGACACCCACAATGGAGGATTTGACCACGTCGCCGCGGCTCTTGGCAAAGCGGCAGTAGTCCGCAGAGATGACGCCGCCGAGCGCGAAGGACGCGACGACCATCGAAATACCGAACACCATACCGGAGGACACTTCCGGCGCATAGTTCGCAATGGCGCTGCCGCCGTCGTTGGACACGATCCCGGCAATCAAGCCGTACAGGCAGACGATGACGAGCAGCGGAACCGCGATGTAGTTGAGCCATTTCAGGCCCTTGAAGCCGCTGCACGCCGTCACCAGCATGATCACGCCCCAGACGATCGAGCTGATCGTCACGAATGTAGGCGTCGCCTCCTTGCCCATCATGCTCGCAACCATGCTTGCAAACGCGCTGCCGCAGGTCGCAGACTGAATGCCGAACCAACCCACGCAGGCAATGGCCAGCAGCGTACTGATGATATACCGCGCGCCCTTTTCGCCCAGCGCGCCGGAGGCCATGACCGAAACGGGCAGCCCCGTGTCACAGGCCTGCATCCCAATAAAGATCATATAGGCGCAGATGATTCCGTATCCGATCAGGATCAACAAAATGATCTGCCCCAGGCTCAGCCCGCCGCCGGCCAAAACGCCGCCGATCATCAGGCATGGCACGCAGATCATGCCGCCCGCCCAGACCGCCGCGATGGACAGCCAGCTCTGCCGCTGCGATTCTTCGATCTTGAATCCGTTCGTTTTTTCACTCATAGAAATTGCTCCTCTCTCCTGAGAAATCTCTTTGACGTATCAAAGAACGGCACAATGATACCACTGCAAATCGCAAAAGAATATTGTCGAATCGGCAGAAAAAACGCCCTGTGCATTGTCCGAACGGACAATGCACAGGGCTTGATTCATTTCTATGCCTCATGCTGCGCATGGAGGAGGCGGTAGATGGCAGCGCTGCGGTACAGTTCGATCGTTTCCGGCATTTTCCCGAGCCGGTAGCCCAGCAGATCCGAGATCCGCTGCAAGCGGTATTTGATCGTGTTGATGTGTAAAAACAGCGCCTGTGCCGTGCGGGTAACACTGCTGTCACAGTCCAGAAGATACACGCACGCCGTGTTCAGCAGCTCCTGATACTCCCGGTCCGCCTGCAACGCGGCCAGCGGCAGAATCCGCCGCGTGGCCGCCGCCTCGCCCTCGCTGATCCGTTTGCGGCACATCGCCGCCAGCTCCAGCTCTCCTTGCAGAAAAATTCTTTTGTGCGGATAGATGAATTTTGCATCCTCCAAATTGTCTAATGTCAACAAATAGGCTTTTCGACAACTTGTCGTATTGGACAATCCGCTGCATCGTACCAAAACGGCCTCTGGGTGCTCCGGCAGAACCTGCCGGAGCATCTCCTCCATAGCCCGTTCCGTGTCCCGCAGCGAGCGCGGCGTGCTCAGGCTCATGACCGGATTCCCGTCATAGACCGCGCCGATCACGCTGTCCGCGCATTGCCGCGCGGCATCAAGGAGCTGCTCCATCCGAATCGTTTCCGCCTCCTTGATCCCGCACAGCATCCAGATCTCGTGCAGCGCGGTCACATCGACACGGAAAATCTCCGCCAGCCGCCGCATTTTCAGCGGCTCGTCCTGTAAAATGGCGCGGATCAGCTCGTGGATCGCGACTGCGCCGTGCTGTCTGCCCCAGATGTTGATGCAGATACGCACGGTATCCGCCGCCTGCTCCGCCAGCTGCGCACTGAGCGGCTGGCCGACTCGAATCATTGTCAGCTGCAACGGATGCGGCAGATCGGCGCAGATCGGCTTGCAGATCAACGCCGCATCCGGCAGAAACGGACACGGGGTCGTCTCTCCATCCACAAGCGGCAAACACCGCTCGATCCCCTCGCGGATGCTGTCCTCCGTTCCGCTCGGCCACGCAGCAAGATTCAGGATTCGACCCTCGTGCGTGCTCAGCACCGCCGAACAGCCCAGCTCCGCACAGAGCATCTGCAAGGCTGTCCCCACAGACTGCTGATGATGCGGTGCGGTCGAGATCCGCGCCAGAATGTCCGACACGAGCGAGACGTTTGCCGCCCGGTCGCGGTAAATGCACTCCGTCACATCGGTGATGAGGTCGCTGTACCGCAGATGCCGCTGTCCCTCCGGCATACAGATCAGGACGAAATCGTGCGCATTTGCGATCTCAATGAGCCTCGGATTCACACGCGGGAGATACACCCCCACGTAATACAGCACCAGTCCCACTTCCCCGCCCTCGATCAGCCGCAGCAGGTTGGAACACTGCCGGTCAACATCTTCGATGCAGTTCAAAAAGCCGGTAATGACGATCTCACTTCCGGAATATTTGTCGTGCGGAAATACCTCCTGCACCAGCACGCCCGGATCGACCGATTCCAGCACCGAAATAGACGAAACGGTTTTCCCAAGTCCCTTTGCTCCGCCGATCACCTTCGCCTGCCGCAGCGACGGCAGTTTGAGCAGATCCGCCACCGTAACGCTCATCCTCTCACCTTCTTTTCCTGTATTCTAATGGTTCAATGCAGCTTTTCAAAGAAGTCCGCCGCCCAATCATAATCAATCATCTGATAGGGTGTTTGTACCATTTGTGCCAAAGGCTGTTTGAACCGCTCCGCGATCGCGCCATAGACCCTGTCGCTTAACTGGTATGCAATCTCTTTTCCGGCAGCGCCATAGAGAAATACGATGTCTTTCTGATTGCAATAGGTGTAAAAGGCATTTCTGAATTCAAAATCCGGCATCTTCTGACTCGTCTGCGACACCAGAAACACCTTGCACAGCTCGACGACCCTGTCATCCTTTCCGGACTCCAGACAGGCCGCTTTTTCGCGAAGCGCATCCATGTTGGGCACAATTCTGGTCATGGCATCGGGAAGCAGCTCTGTCTCCCGCACTTCGGCAACTTTTCTCGCGTATTCCGGGCCATTATCATGAACGACCCAGATCGCTGCGCCATGCTTCATATCATGGTACAGCATGTCATATTCAAGATGCGCTTCAAATCCGCAATTTAGGCATTTCCCGGCAAAGCGTTCCCCGCTGATTACCGTTCAATCACATCCGGAGCAAAATCCGTATTCAGGCTTTCAAATATGGTCGTCTCAAAATTTTTTCCGCAGTTCGGGCAGCTTACTGAAATTCTTCTTGGAATCGACATCTTCTGTTGCCTCCTTTTGCTCTTTCGAATACGAACAAATCATCGCAAAAATCATAGCATATGCCGACCTGTTTTGCAAGGCCGCCGTAGTGTGGATCTCTCTTGCGGTTTTTCTGTGCCGCATTAAATATGCTCCACCGGCAGTCTTCCCATTTCTGACACCAGAGCGCACGGAAGATCAAAAAATGTTGAAATACCTGATCGAATAGTTGCCGCAAAAGTTCGTTTTGAGCTTGTTTCAGTACTATTGCACAAAGATATTTTGAGAGGCGGCAAAACGGATTACAGAATTGAAAAGCGGGGCGCATTTCAGGTTGTCTGCAAGCGCAAGCGGGTAGACAAGCCGCAGTCTGGCACGGCAGCGCGCGAGATCTCAGATATGCGGCAGGAATTCGGCGCGAACGTCACGCCGGAGCGGCTGATCGCCCGCCGCCCGGCGCAGCGGTCATAAATTTAAAATCGAAGCGTCATTGTGAACCAGCCCGCAGGCTGGTTCGGCGGTCCCGCGGATCCTATTGGAGTGTTCCGATGTGCTTGTAAGGGCATGACTCTGCTCCACACGTTCCGCCACAACGCCAGAAAGCCCCCTCTATCAAGAGGGGGCTTTCAGTGCTGCTCAGCCGGCCAGCTCTGCGAGCCGGCCAAAATATTTTTCGTGTGCGGCCCGGTATTCGGCGTTGAAGAACGAATCGTCGCCCTGATGCAGGTGCTGGATGTAATCGTGGTGCGTCCGGGCGATCTCCGGGTCGGTCAGTGCAATGGTGTAGATGCCGAGGTTGGAGCACTGATCCGCGATGCGTTCGATGTTCGTCAGCGAATTCAGAAAGCCGAGTCCGCCGTAGACCGTGCATTTGCCGTCTAGCAAACGGCGCGTATGGCGTGCGCGGAGCGTCTCGACAAGGTCATCGATGACCTCCTCCACAGGCTCGATGTGCCGGGCGACGCGGGCCTGCCGCGTGGTGAAGGCATCCTCCGCATAGCCCATGATCTCGTGCAGCGCGTCCTGCAAAACAGCCAGTTCCTGCCGGGCCGTGGTGGAAAACTGTGCGCCGCGTGCGTGCAGTTCTTCGGCGCTCTCGGTGAGGTTGACGGCGTAATCGCCGATACGCTCAAATTCGGAGAAGCACTGGAGATAGTAGTTCAGAAGAACGCTGTTGTCATCGGCCTCCATGTGGCCGGACAGGCGCACCAGATAGTTGTTGACCGCGTCGGCCAGCATGTCGATCGACTGCTCATTTTCCTGCACGGTCTCGATGACGGCGCGGTCATACGCGCCGAGCGTGCCCATCGCGCTGTCCGCTCCTGCACAGGCCAGGCGCGCCATCGTGGCAATGGCTTCGTCCGAGCTGGAAAGCGCCAGCTCCGGCGAGGTGAAGAACTTATCGTCGAGCAGCTGAAGCTCGTGCTCGACGCCCTGCGAATGGCGCACATCGTCATGGACGACAATTCGGCTGAGCTTTTCGTACAGGCCGCAGAGCGGCAGCAGGAGCACCGCGCAGGCCAGATTGAACAGCGTATGCGTGTTCGCGATGCCGCCGGAGGTGATCGGCGCAGCCCAGATGCGGTCCAGCGCCCCGGCGCTGTGCAGGATGTTGACCGCCGCGAAGACCAGCACGGCCTCGCTGAGGTTGAAAAGGATGTGCACCATGCCGGTGCGCTTGGCGTCGGCCTTCGCGCCGATGGAGCAGACGATGGCCGTCGTGACGCAGTCACCGAGGTAGATGCCGACGAGGATCGGATAGACCGAACCGAACGTCAGCTGCCCCGTGACGGACAGCGCCTGTAAAATGCCGATGGTGGCCGAGGAGCTTTGGATGGAGAACGCGACACCCGCGCCCGCGAGAAAGCCGAGCAGCGGCTTGTCTGCCAGACTGACAAACAGCTGCGCAAACGTCGGCGACTGCGACAGCGGCTCCACTGCGGCGGTCATGTTCATCAGCCCGGTGAAGAGGATGCCGAAGCCCATCGCAATCGTGCCGATGGTGTCAGAGTTGCGGAAGCGGAAGGCCATGATCAGCAATATGCCGAGGATGGCCGCGAGCGGGGCCAGAGTCGAGGGCTTGAAAACATTCAGGAAGGAATTCGTGCCCGCGTTCAGGTCGAGCAAACGGATGATCTGGCCCGTGACCGTTGTGCCGACGTTCGCACCGAGGATGATGCCGATCGACTGGTGCAGTGTAATGATGCCCGCACCGACGAGTCCGGACGTCAGGACGATCGTCGCCGTGGAGCTTTGGATGACAGCCGTCACGCAGAGTCCCAGCAGGAAGCCGACGATGGGACTGTTTGTCACCTTTCCCATCGCTTTTTTCAGCGC
>QWCE01005024.1_pt1 | contig 12490 bp, 14 predicted proteins | sample 1972531 | NCBI WGS metagenome assembly QWCE01 (sample SAMN09866716, study PRJNA288562) | Human gut metagenome isolate term4_stool, whole genome shotgun sequencing... | reverse complement strand
AGGATCATAATAACGAGACTGCAAGTAATAGAATCCCGTCTCAGAATCATAATAGTATCCGCGATATCTGAGAGGATTGATCTCAGCCAGTCTACCGGAGCTGGACACGATATTTCCCCATGCATCATATTCGTAGGTTGCGACAGACTCGTACTCAAAGCCGGGGATATAATGGATCAGCTTCACCACGTCGCCCTGCAGGTTCAGAACATAATAGTATGTCTGGAAACTCGTTCCGTTTGTCGAGTATTTGAGCGCGAATGGCTTTCCGGATTCATCATAGATGAAATCAAGGACCGCTGTCAGGGAGTTATTCGTTTTAATTGTCTCTCTGGCAACTTTTCCGTTCAGTGTAAGATACTCATGGGTGACAGTCTGTATTCCGGTGACGTGCATCCCCTGCGGGGAGACGGTTTCATCTTTAGCAGGAGCATCCGACTCGACCGGTTCGCCCTCGCCGCCGGACATGATCTCGCCGGGGCTGGTTGGCTGCGTTGGAATGACGATGTCGCTATCGTCCTCCAGAGAAATAAAGATCAGTGGGAACAGGAGTTTTGTCTGGTTCAAAGGGCACTTCCTTTCTGCGGGATGGGGCGGACCTGCTAAAGATGAAGGTTCATCTTTAGCAGGTCGATATCCGAAATTTATATGTGAACCAATTCTATTATAAGATTCAGCAATTTCCAAGATTAAATTATCGACGCTGACTAATTATAAGAGCTGATAAGCATAACAGAACCCACACAGACAATATTATCCAGAGTATCAACACACGAAGCCACCATGACTTTTCGCTTTTCCGGTCAGTTCGCTCCAGCAGTTGCTTTGCTTCCGGCCCTTCTGGGAAGGACTGCCACTTTCCAAAAGCCAGATACGCATTCAATAACAACCTGAGAATAACCATGAGCACCGCAAAGCCAGCAACAATAAACAGGTAGAGCCAGCCAGCCGTTTCAGACGTTACATTGATTGACAGAATAATCATCGCTATAATATATGGAGTAAATAACAGAATCCATCCATATCGCTGCAGCCAATTCCAATGCTTAGGTGGGCAAATCAGCTCACCACAGATCGCGCAGCGGCCATACCATACATCTTCCAGGAAATTGTCCTCTCCGCGCCAAAAGCGTGTTTTTGCACTGGGAATGCTGCCATCCTTCGAGGCAGGAATGTGACGATGTTCCATGCTTTTCTCCTCTCTGTTGAAAACTTCGGACAGCCTGCAGGCAATGCAGGCCAACGTTTGGAGGCGTTTTTTCGTTTGGGCTGGACCTGCTAAAGACGAAAGTTTCATCTTTAGCAGGTCTCAAATCATCTTTAGAACAGTTGTTTATTCACGAATAACATAATCACTGTCCAATTCATAGGAATAGGCAATAGCAGCAACATATTCCGACACCGTCTCACGGGAGAGAACATCATTTCGGAAGAGAATGATACAATCGTCAGGAGCAACGGTAGCATCTGCAATAGCATAGGCGAATTCTTCCTGCTGTGTATCCGGCATCATGGCCGTCATCTGGTACATATAGCAGCCATTGCCGAAATGTACCCCGACAAATAATTCCGACTGCGTAAGGACTTCTGCTGTTCCAATCGTCTCATTACAAAACGAATCCATCCCCGCATATCTGCCGAGTTTTCCCACATAAGCAATTACCTGCGCATCCTCCGCATAAATGCAATAGGTCGTATCATCGATGGCTTCAATGCGCCATGTATCAGGCAGGGAAAAGTGGTGCTTGTCAAAGAAAGTCACCTCGTGCCAGCCCTGATAGTCGCTGTTGATGTACGAATTGTTCAGCTGCTTTATCGATTCATCCGTTGCAGCGACAAAGAGCAGGATTGGATAGGCAGCTATAAAAAGAGCAATCGCAACAAGGACTACTGCAATAATGGCAGGAATGATCCATTTTTTCTTCATGATACCCCCCCTTCTGTATGGTTTCCGCACAGGCCGTCAAATGGCTGCACCGATTCTATGGCGTAAAAGCCCCAAATTTGTCATTGCGAGGCGGCCAACGGCCGACGTGGCGCCCTGAGCGCGAAGCGCGAGGAAGTGCCCTTGGGGTGCAATCTCGGGAAGGCAGTTACGTTTTCGCCGGGGCTTTCCTGTTATCCCACCGGGTACTGCGAGATTGCCACGGCCCCCTTGGGGCCTCGCAATGACACGTCAGGAGGGCGCGAGGTGCACCAGTACCCTTCTGCGGTTGAATCATCCCCGTACAAGGCGCTCAGGGAGCGCCGCTACAGGCTGGCTTTGGGTTCCCGCCATCTTAATGGCAGCCCGTTCGAAGCGCCGGTGTGGACCTGCTAAAGACGAAAGTTACATCTTTAGCAGGTTCCTCTTACTCAGTCGGCAGCCCGAGGTCAAAGCGATACGCAGGAAGCCCGACATAGATGCCAATCATGTCCTCTTCACCTTTTACATGATAGCTTAATCCATCAGGATAGTCTGCTTCATCGGCCTTGCGGCGCAGGAGCAACGCCCAAACGCCAACGTTATCCGGATCATTTGTATCCTCTGTGATTGCGCGTATATAGACGAGATACATTTCACCTGATACGATTTTTCCACTCATCTCATAATAGCCGTTTTTTCCGCCAGCGCCATCTGATGCGGAACCAGCGCGCCCCGAAATATTGTCAATTTCGCCATTTTCGCTGTCATAGTAGTCAAATAGTGCCTCGATCTGGTCATCCAGCTCCGGCTGCGCCGCGATGGCGTTTGGCGCGAACTGTGCCTTGATCGCAGCGGCGTCCTGCGCCACGGCGGCCTCCAGTATGGCATTCAGCCGGTCTTCCATGACCTGATCCATCGGATCATAAGGCCCGGTCGCGTGCTGCAGGAGCATCAGCCCGACCTTGAGATTTGCGCAGCCGGTCAGGGCGGCGGCCAGGATCGCGGCCGCCAGCAGGAGGGAAACGATCCGTCTCTTTTTCATGGGCGCTCTCCTTTGCTGCGCAAATTTTCCTTCTATCTCTATATTACATCAGAATCGGAAAACGGACAGGTTTTTTCAAAAAAGTCAAAATAAGTCGAAATATTTTTGCTCTGCTTTATAAAAAACCCGCAGGCGCTGCGCAGTGCCTGCGGGGTCGTGATGCTACGGTTTGCCCTGCCTCACACAATATACCGTTCGGCATACGATGCCGCGCCCGGCTCGCCGCATTCCCCGTTCAGCCGCCTTCCTTCACGTCTGTCTCTCTTTGAATGATTTGAAAAACGCCCCGTGTCATCACCTGATACTCGTGCACCAGCTCCTGCAGACGGCGGTGGCCGGGCTCCTCCAGATGATAGTAGACGCGCGTCATCCGCTTGCCCACCAGCACCTTTTCGCCGGAGATCATGCCCTGATCCTGCAGCTTATAGAGCACCGGGTACAAAGAGCCCTCCTGCGTCACAATGGTCCCGCCGCTGCGCGCCGCGATCTCCTGCACGATCTGATATCCGTACATGTCCTCCTGAGCGAGCAGCGAGAGGATCAGCAGCGACATAACGCCCCGCTGAAAGCTGCTCTGTGCATTATCCTTTGCCATTTCTCCTCCTAAAGTCTGTAGTTGATAGGCCTTCACAGGAATAGTATAACGCATATTAAGAATGAATCAATACCTTTTTCAAAAAAATAATGCTTGACAAGTTGTGAAGAATGGCATATTCTTGTGGCATAAGAATGGACAGTTCTGGCCCTTATTGCCAAATTTTAGATATTTTTCCGTAGGCTGCGGCGATCCGTACAGGTCCGCCGTGCGAGAGAAAAATGCAGCGGCGCTTAGTGAGCGCCTTGTGCAGGGCAATTCAACGGCAGAAGGGCACTGGTGCGCCGCCGCACCCGCCTGATGTGTCATTGCGAGGAGCAAAGCGACGTGGCAATCTCGGGAAGGCACTTGCGGCTCGTGCAAGCCATCGCCGACCGCACACACCTTGTAGGTGGCGGCGTCCTCGACGCCCCGCCGCGTAACGGTACCATATTCGCCGGAGACTTTCCTGTTATCCGGCCAGGTACTGCGAAATTGCACCCCAAGGGCACTTCCTCGCGCTTCGCGCTCAGGGCGCCACGGCCCCGTTGGGGCCTCGCAATGACAGATTGGGAAGCAAATGCGGTCGGCGAAGGCAAACGGAAATTTGCAGCTGCCTGACAAGATGATCCATACACCATCCTGCACTTCCAAATCCTGCGCAATGGGAGGGAGCCATATGTTAAAAACAGTATTGCGGTTAGACAGCGAGCCTCAAATATGTATGCGCTATCTGAAAAGCTTTAATTTTTCTACGACGCAAAACAACACGGTACATATTGTTATACGCCTTCCGCATTCCGGTTTCGGACTCTATGCGCCTCAGCGGATCAGCGCGAAGGTGGTCGGCAGCGCAGATGGGAAAACCGTGCTGCACCTGTCGGCCCGGCCGCTGATCCCAACAGAATGCCTGATTATACTTTTTAACGCACTGAGCGTATTCTTTATCATCTTTACCCTGATGAGAAAATGCGCCCCATATTTCCTGCCGGCGATCCTGGCATTTACGATCCTGCTTACGGGAAGCACTCTCTGGCAGGCAAAGGCATGCCTGAACAGATTCGCAGAAAAAATCTGCCGCAGATTCTGCTCGGAATGAGCCGATTTTTCGGACCTGCTCCGCATCGGGATCACATGCGCCGACGGGAGCTGCTGAACAGGAAGCGCAGCCATACAGCTAAACTCAAAAGGCGGAATTTCTATGGACAAAAACTGGACAACCTGGAACACGCAGGCGATGCAGGCGCTGGACCGCGACGACATTGAGCAGGCGGAGCGCGCCTTCTGGCAGGCGTGCGGCAGCGGGGACCCCAGAGCGGACAGCAACCTTGGCTGGTTCTATTTTTTGATGGGCGGCAGTGTTCGGGACTCTGAGGCAGAGGCACGTTATTGGATTCAAAAGGCCTTGCAGCGCTCCCGCCATCCGCGCATTCTCCAGAATATCGCCCGGCTGCGGTTCGAAAACGGCGATTTTGCCGGGGCGCTTGCCGCACTTCAGGAGGCGCACCGGGCCGACCAAAGCCCCGTTCTGCTCTATAATCTCGGTGTGTGCCATTTTGGGCTGGGAGACAAAGCCGCGGCAGCGGCCTGCTTCCGCGAGGCAGACGCAGCGAATGCCGCCGACCTGCTCTGCGCGCAGTGCGGGGCGGTCCATCCCCGCCTTGCATATGCGTTCTGCGTGCAGGGCGAGGAACGGACCGCTGCGCTGCGCCGTTACGCGCCTGAGCGGAACGACATGGAGCTCTGGGACTATGTTCTTTTATGCGTTCAGTGTGAGGCGTATGCAATGGCTGCCCCGGTGCTGCCGGAGCTGGTCTCCCAGTGGGCGCTGACGGAGCAGACGCTTGCGATGACCGCGCTGTGCCTGCAGCATGTCCCTGCGGAAAAGGAGCGCGTCCTGCGCTGCTTTTCGGACGAGCTTTCGGAGGAGCGGGACAGGCTGCTGCACCTGCTCGGGGATGCCAACGAGTGCGCACGCCTTGCGGCAAGCCAGCCATTTTTTCCGCCGCCCGCAACCCACGAGGGGTATTTCACGGAAGAATGCCTTTGAAAAGTCCGCCGTGCGAGAGAAAAATGCAGCGGCACTCACTGCGCAGCCGTTGGCGGCTTTGCCGCCTCAGACTGTCAAAAAACCCGCCCGGCCGAAAGTTTCGGAGGGAAGGATAGTGTGAAAGGAAACCGTCAGGGTTTCCTTTCGCGTCAAATAACCCGCCGCAGCGGCAGAATTGCAAAATCATGCTACAAAATTTGATTTTGCAATTCGGAAAGCAGCTTGGCGAAAAAGGTCCGAAGGGACTTTTTTGACAAGCTGCGGCGTGCCCCTTGCGGGTTGTGAGCGCCTTGTAGGGGACTATTCAACCGCGCAAGGGTGCTGGTGCACCTCGGCACTTCCCTGATGTGTCATTGCGAGGAGGCCAACGGCCGACGTGGCAATCTCGGGAAGGCAGTTACGTTTTCGCCGGGGGTACCATGTGATCCAACCGGGTTCTGCGAGATTCCCACGTCGCTTCGCTCCTCGGAATGACAAACTTGGGAGCCTTACGCCATAGAATTCGTACTGCAATCACTGTCAGTCTGCAAGGCGCTCGCTGAGCGCCGCTACACCCCATTTTTCGGCTGTTTCCATTTTAACGATAGCTTGTACCATCGGCAAGTGCGTCGCCGGGAGCGGCATGCCGCTCCCCTACAATGGCGTGTGCGGTCGGCGGAGTGCCACCAAACCTACAAGTCTGCAAGGCGGTCACCGACCGCCGCTACACCCCATTTTTCGGCTGTTTCCATTTTAACGATGGCTTGTACCATCGGCAAGTGCGTCGCCGGGAGCGGCATGCCACTCTCCTACAATGGCGTGTGCGGTCGGCGGAGTGCCACCAAACCTGCAAGTCTGCAAGGCGGTCACTGACCGCCGCTACACCGTATTTTTCGGCTGTTTCCGTTTTTAACGGCAGTTGGTACGAGGCAGCGGTGCCTGCACGAGATTGCCACGTCGGCCTGCGGCCTCCTTGCAATGACAAATCCGGGAGCTGCACGCCGCAGGATCACATCTTCGTGTAATTTTATAAAAATACCGTAAAAAGCAAAGACCATTGCGGTCTTTGCTTTTTTTCTGCAATTTTTTACTGCACACGCAGGAGGAGTGCGATCTCGGAGCCGTTGAGCGGCTCGGTCTCCGCCTCGTCGGCAAAGCACTCGTACTTGAGGACCGCGCTGTACTCCCCGGCCGCGAGGGCCCGGCTCAGCGTCTGCTGCGGGGCGGTCTGCCCCGGTGCAAGCAGGTCGGAGCGCCAGAGCGCCTCGCCGTCCAGCAGCAGGGAGATGCGGAAATAGCAGGCATTGTTCTCGGGGTTATAGAGCGGCATGCTCTGCTCCTGCGCGCCCGCCTGCAGGCTCAGGAAATCGAAGCCGGGAATGGAGATGGAATCCGCTTCGGACGGCTCTGTCTGCTGCGCGGACGGCGCATCCCCGGCAGCCGCCGTTTCCGTCCCGGCCGAACGGCACTGCCCGCTGCAGGTGCAGGCGGCAGGCATCCGCGCGTTCACGACCGCCAGCGTGATGCCGACGGACAGCGCGGCCACGGCGGCAAGCACCAGAATCGCCAGTGCGGCGAGCTTTGCGTTCTTTTTCATCCGTTACGCTCTCCTTCCCGGTCAGCGCGGACTCAGCCCGCGGCGTTGGCCGTTTCCAGAGAGGCCGTGAAGGTGATGGTGTCGGAGTAAGTACCGGCAGCGGCATGCTCCCAGGCATAGTCGCTGATGCGGGCGACGACGAGGCAGCTGCCGCCGTTGCCGTTGACTTCCTTGGCCGAGAAGTCTCTGCCGCGGAAAATGGGCGCGGAACCGTTGACGGCGGAGGCGAAGATGTCCTCCGGGCGATAGCTGATGCGGGCGGAGGAGTCGCTGTCGTTCACGAGGCAGAAGTTCGTCGTGGTCTCAGCAGTGACCTTGACATACTGGTCGTTCGTGATACGGCCGGTGACCTTCACGCTGCCGATGGTGGCGTTCTTCTCGCCGTAGGGGATCTCCACGGTCGCGGGGATCGTGAGGACGTAGGTCGAGGGGACCGTCGTGGTGATGGTCGTGGTCTGGGGAGCTTCTTCTGCGCTGGCTGCAGCGGCGAGGGACGCGAGCATCAGGACGGCGCAGAGGATGGCAAGGATCTTCTTCATGTTCTTTCACTCCTGAATCGTATTACAGTCATCTGACTGCCCCTCTTTTATACCGGAAATGCGCCGTTTCCTCTATCAAAAAACTGTTAAATTTCGGATAAATCCGTGCGGTCACGCCTTACCGAGCAGGCAGTCGGCAAGCACCTGCGAGAAAATATCCGCGCTGCGCAGGGCCTCCTCGAGCGAATTTCCGGCCGTGCCGACTTCCAGCAGCATAGACCGCGGCGTGAGATGCTGGTTATAGCGCGAGGCGCGCAGCAGCAAATCGCGCATGAGGCCGGGCGCGCGCTGCTCGCACAGGGCCTGCAGGCGGGCGGCGTTGGCCAGATTCTGCCGCCAGCCCGGATGCTCCAGCCCGGAGCCGTTCGAGCCCATGACAAGCAGGAGCTTCGCACAGGCCTCCCCGTCCACGTCCGCACGCAGGGCCAGCTGTGCGCCGTCGTCCGTCTCGAGCGAGTCGCGGTGAACGTCCAGCACCATCTGGATGGACGGGTAGCGCGCCAGCCAGTCCTCCGCCAGCCCGGCCATGCGCGGGTAGGCATCGTTATAATTCCCGAGGTCGATGAGTGACGTCTCGTGCACGGCCGGGATGCCGCGGGCGTTCAGCGCGTCGGCAATGGCCTGCCCGACGCGGACGACGCTCTTTTCCGGGTCCGTGGAATGGAAATCCGGGCTGCCGGTATAGGCCTCCGTGGCGTGGGTATGGATGATGAGGACGAGCGGCCCCTCCTGCGCGCGATCAAGCGCGAGAGCCGCCTCCGGCAGCGCGTCCGGCTCCAGCGGCAGGCCGGAGCGGTTATCGATCGTCACGGCGGGCAGGTCCGGCGCGTCGTGCGACGGCGGCTCATAGCACAGCGTCGGCCAGCTGCCGTCCTGCGCGGGCTCCGGAGCATCCTCGGCGGCCTGCGTCGGCGCGGCGACGGAGGCCAGATGTGCCCGCAGCCCCGGCTGCGCCGCCAGACGCAGCGCAGCGGCCGCCAGCAGCACGGCAAAGCACAGCCAACGCACGCTCAGGCGGAATTTTGTCTGCATGGTAATCCCTCCCGCAGAATCTATATGCCGCAGGAGGGCAGAATAGAACCGCGGGAGGGAAATTTTGCCGGGCCGGCAGTCGTGCGTTGTAAGGGAGCGGACAGCCGGGCCCGGCGCCGCGTTGGCGATTCGTTCAGGGTATCGATAAAATGGCATGCGCCGATTGCGTCTGTAGCGGCGCTCACTGAGCGCCTAAGGCAGTCACAAATTTGAAGGCATTCCCGTCGACCGCACCGACTCCCAAATTTGTCATTCCGAGGAGCGAAGCGACGTGGGAATCTCGCAGTACCAAGCTGAATTGTAGGAAAGCTATCGGCAAAATCGTGACTACCTGCACGAGATTGCCACGGGCGCAAAGCGCCCTCGCAATGACAATTCGGAGGCGTTCACCATCTTAACGACAGCCCGTGCGTATCGCAACCGCAGCGCCGGGCCCGGCTGTCCGCTCCCCTACATTGGCGTGTGCGGTCGGCGGAAGTGCACGGAAATTTGCAACTGCCCATGGCGGTCACTACCCGTAAAGGGCACGCCGCATCCGTAAGGCGGCAGAGCCGCCAACGGCTGCGCAGTGACCGCCGCTACAGACGCAATCGGTTTTTACGTTATTATCGGCAGCCTGTACGGACTGCAAGTGCCTTCCCGAGATTGCCACGTCGGCCTACGGCCTCCTCGCAATGACAATTCGGAAGTGCATACCGTTTTAACGGTAGTCCGTTCGTATCGGCAGCGTTGCGCCGGGAGGGGACAGCCCGGCCCCTACAGCGTGCGACTGGCTGCTTCGCGCGTAACTATCCACTGTCCATTTTCAATGATCCGTTTTCCTGCATATCATATTATATGTCAAGGCAGCCGCCAATCGATCGGCGGCTCTCCGTTCTCCTGCAAAAAGGCATTGATCTGCGAGAACGGGCGGCTGCCGAAGAAGCCGCGGTAGGACGACAGCGGGCTTGGATGCGGCGCGCACAGGACAAGGCGCGGGGCGGCGCTCTGCAGCAGCGGCCGCTTTTTCTGCGCCTGCGAGCCCCAGAGGACGAAGGCCACCGGCTGCGGCAGGGCGGCCATGGCGGCAAGCACGGCATCCGTGAAGCGCTGCCAGCCCCACGCCGCGTGGCTGTTCGCCGCGCCGCGGCCGACGGTCAGGACCGTGTTGAGCAGCAGGACGCCCCGCTCCGCCCACGGCGTCAGGTCGCCGCCGGACGGCTGCGGCAGGCCGAGGTCCGTGTGCAGCTCCGTGAAAATATTGCGCAGCGACGGCGGCAGGCGCTCACCCTGCGGGACGGAGAACGCAAGGCCCATGGCCTGCCCCGGCTCGTGATAGGGGTCCTGCCCGAGGATGACGGCCCGCACGCGCTCCGGCGGCGTGGCGGTCAGGGCGAAGAACGTGCGCTCCTCCGGCGGATAGACCGTTCCGGCGGCCCGCGCCGCCCCAACCCGCTGCAGCAGCGCCGCAAAATACGGGGCGCGCAGCTCCTGCTCCAGATACGGCGTCCACGCGCCGAGATCGATAACCTGCATGGCAATTTCCTCCGAATTTTCTCCGATTTTCCCCGGTTTTTCTTGACAGAGGCGGGGTTTTGTGGTATGTAGAAGATAAGAAACGAACTGGAAAGGTTGATAATATGAAACGAATCGCGATTCTGACCGGAGCAAGCTCCGGCATGGGCCGAGAGCTTGCGCTGCAGCTGGCCCAGTGGGAGACGTTTGACGAGCTGTGGGTCATCGCCCGCCGCGCCGACCGCCTTGAGGCGCTGAAGGAGCAGGTCCCCTTCCCCGTGCGGCCCATCAGCCTCGATCTGACAGACCCGCAGGCGCTGGAGCTCTACCGCGACCTGCTGGAAAACGCCCGGCCGAACGTCGGCCTGCTGGCGAACGTCGCGGGCTTCGGCAAATTCGGCCGCTACGACCAGATCCCGCTGGCAGACTCCCTGAAGATGATCGACCTGAACTGCAAGGCCCTTGTGGCCATGACGGAGCTGACGCTGCCTTACATGAAGCGCGGCGCGAAGCTGCTGAACCTGGACTCCCTGTCCGCATTCCAGCCCGTGCCGTATCTGAATGTCTACGCCTCGACGAAGGCCTTTGTGCTGAGCTATACGCGCTCGCTGGCGCGTGAGCTGCGGCCGCGCGGCATCCGCGTGATGGCCGTCAGCCCCGGCTGGGTCAAGACGGAATTCTTTGACCACGCGCTGCAGACGAGCAACGACGCCGTGACGTATTACAACCGCCTGTATGAGGCGAAGGACGTGATGAAGACGGCCCTGCACGACCTGTACCGCACGAAGAAGGACGTCTCCATCCACGGCCTGCCCGTGCGCTGGCAGGTGCGGCTCGTGAAGCTGCTGCCGCATAAGCTCGTGATGGATATCTGGATGAGGCAGCAGAAGCACAACAAGCTCCCGGACGAGGACTGAAGAGGGGGCTTCCCCGCAAAACCGGGCAGGCAAAATTACGGGAAGCCGCCGGCCGTGCGTTGTAGGGGGCGGCGTCCTCGACGCCCCGTGACACGCCGCCAATCGGTACAGGCTGCAGAAAAACGCACAAACCAATTGCGTCTGTAGCGGCGCTCAGTGAGCGCCCTGTACCGGGCAATTCAACCGCGAAAGGGCGCTGATGCACCGCCGCACTACCCTGACGTGGCAATCTCGCAGAATCCGGCCGGATGACAGGAAAGCCATCGGCGAATACAGTAGCTTTACGCGGCGGGGCGTCGAGGACGCCGCCCCCTACAAGGCGTGTTCGGTCGGCGATTGTGCCACCAAATTTATGGCCTGCATGGCGCTCACTGAGCGCCGCTACAGACGCAATCGGTGCATACTATTTTAACGGTAGTCCGTTCGTATCGGCAGCGTTGCGCCGGGCCCGGCTGTCCCCTCCCCTACATACAAGGATGCCAAAACTGTTCAGAAAGGATGACGTACCATGAAAAAACTCGTATCCCTGCTCACAGTCTTTGCTCTGGTCCTACTGTCTGCCTGCGCATGGTGGAGCGAGCCGGACCCCGACAACATGCGCGATGAAACGCTCTGGGCCCTCTCGTCGCCGGAAACGCTGCAGACGGTCTTCCCGGACACGGCAGCCACGGGCGAGGAGCAGGACGGCCTCCTGCCCGTCGGAACCGTGAACTATGAGAGCCGCGTGGAGGATGGAGAAGCGACGTGCACGGTCACGCTGCACATCGGCGGCAGGGACTACGCCTGCACGGTGGAGGGCAGCGTCGTGACCAACAAGCTCAACGACACCTACACCTGCACGCAGGGCATGCTGACCGGCACGATGGAGGCCGACGGCACGCAGTGGACCGTGACGGGCCTGCTTCGCGAATTCAACACGACGTCCCGCATCATGCTGTCGCTGGAGTTCCTCCCGGCGGAATATGACCCGGACGCGACGCCCGCATGGCTCGTCATCGGACCGGATGTCACGTCCGGCGAGCTCCGCGAGGCCTATGAGGCCTATTACGGAGTGGCTGAGGGCGAATAAATTTTGGATATCGATAGCCCGTTGTAGGGGCGGGGCTTGCCCCGCCCGTCCGCGAAGCGGCAATAGGACGGCTAATTCGGTGCAGTGCACCGTTCCCAGCGCCATGCTCCCCTGATCGATGGCATTTACCATTTTAACGATGGCCTGTACGGATCGGCAGCATTGCGCCGGGAGGGGCATGCCCCTCCCCTACAATGGCGTGTACAATCGCCGAGAGTACCCGGAAATTTGCAGCTGCCAATGGCGGTCACTACCCGTAAAGGGCACGCCGCATCCGTAAGGCGGCAGAGC
>QWCE01005015.1_pt1 | contig 12507 bp, 10 predicted proteins | sample 1972531 | NCBI WGS metagenome assembly QWCE01 (sample SAMN09866716, study PRJNA288562) | Human gut metagenome isolate term4_stool, whole genome shotgun sequencing... | reverse complement strand
AGATGAACCGACGGCCGGCTTGGATCCCGGCGAACGCATTCGATTTTCAAACATTTTGTCCAATATGTCCAAAGATAAGATCATTCTTTTTTCAACCCATATTATTTCCGACATTGAAGCCATTACAAAAAACATTATTATTTTAAACGACGGAAAAATTCGGGCCAAAACCACGTCGGATAAGTTAATCGAAAAAATGGAGGGCCTTGTGTTTGAGGTGACGATTCCATTTTCGGAATTGGCAGCTTATGAAAAAAAGATTCAAATTATTCGGATGCGTTATGAAGGGGAGTATTTAAAAATTCGCTACACAGGCAGCACCTTGGAAGGCGCCCGTCCCGTCCAAGCGAATCTTGAAGACTACTATATTCTTCATCGTAACGAAGTTATTTAGGCACAGCATCCATGAAAAAGGACCTGCGGTTGAACTGACCCAAAATAATCTTAAAAACCTGGGGTGGGAGATAAACAATGAAATCCGCATAGAACTAATGTTATGTAAAACAAGATCGAGCAAGCGAAATGCTTGCTCGATTAAGTCCAACTTTATGGGGTCACCCAGAAAGGGTGCCTTTACATATGTTTTCCGCGAGTGTAAAATAATTTCATGAAACGATATTTACTCTTATTTTACGACGTGAGCCGCTTTTTTATTTTTTCAAACGTATTAAGTGAATCGGACAAACTTTGGGTTCGGATTCTTTGCTCCATCTTGTTGGTGGCATCGGCCTATGATTTTATCGACCATGTGAAAGAGGTATTTCGCCATGAACAAGCTTAAATCCACCATAAAAAAGGCGGCGCTGGCCTTTGCCCTGGCGGGCCTCGCTGGCTTTCTCATCGTGGCCCTGACAAAGACCGCCTACCCGGATCCCCTTTTTGTTTGGCTCACCCGCATCTCCATGCCGGCGATTTTTATCAGCCTGGGTCTTTATGTCGTGTACTGGCTTATGGAGCTGGTCGATCTCGCAAAGAAGAAGGAATGGGGGCTCGTGGCCGGGCAGTTGCTTATCGGCGTTCTCATTTGTATCTTTATTTTAAGAAAAATAAGATAAGACCTCATCGAAAGGTGAGGCCTTTTTCATTACCGTCCGTTGAAATTTAATTGAAAAAAGGGCGGATACTCGCCGCCTTCCGTGAAGGCCAAAACGGCCCTTCGCGCCACGGGATAGGCCAGATTCATGAGCTCTTTCATGACAGGATTGGTGATGTAAATGGAATCCTCATAGCCTTCGGGGTTTAAAAGCATGCCGCCGAAGGCCTCGTCCACGCCGATTGCCTTCAGGAGCTTGTGTTTGCGGCGGTAGCTTTTTAAATCATCCACGTGGAAAAATTGCTGGCCCATGCGAAACGAGGCCAGGGCTCGATGCACGTCGTGGCGGTCCATGCCGTAGGCCTTGTAGGCGCGAGCGGCGTCATCTGCCACATGGGCGGGGGAGGGCAGGAGATCTCGGCAGAGAAAGACCGTGGGATCGTAGCCTTCTTCTTCTAAAATCACCCGGTCGAAATCCCGCTCCAAGGTGACGTGGTCGATGGAAATTTTCTCCTCCACGCGGTCGATGTAGGGATGAACCGTCATGTCCAGTGAAAAATGGGTTAAGAAGCCGAAAAAGTAGGCCCAAGTCGGGGAGAGGACGGGCCCCTTGCGGGTCCAATCGGCGTTTTTTTCGATGAAATCCAAGAGGGGCATGGAATGGATTTTTGCTCCGATCTCATGTTTTTTCGAGGTCAGGTAGTAAAAGAAAATGTCCGGCCCCTGGGTGCCGAGATAGTAATGCTCGGGGTAGGCGGCGATAATTTCCCGGGCCTTTTCGGGCAAGGCGGGCAAGAGGCGCTCGGCAAAAAAATAATGGGTAACGAGACTCGACATAACAACTCCTTTCGAGCTTTGGTATACTATAAGCGGAGGTATCAATGGAACAACAATACAACGATTTTATAAACAGCCTGACAGGCGATTACGTAGAGGATTTAAATGCCATCTACGACGAGGTCCAAAAGCTTTCCCTGGCAGGGGAAGGGGAATTGGCCCAAAAGCTTTTAAATTACGGACAACAGATGATGGCCGAGCATCGAGGTGGCGACGGCGATTACCGCAGCCTGAAACAAGACGGCGCCGGCATCGATAAGTTTTATACCCTATTGGACGCGGTTTTCGCCAAAACATTGGACGAAGATATGGAAGGGGCCAAGGAATTTATCGACCGCATGGTGGACGAGGTGGACTTTTTACGAACGGCGCTGGAAGCCTTGGATAGCGGGGAAAAATTTTACTCCTTCCAGTCCATGGTGGAAGAAGTGATCTGCCGCGTGGAGCGTGACGGGGATCGCCTGCCCATCTTGGGGCCCGAGGTGGACATGTGGCTCACTTTGCGCGGCGGCGTGGCGGCGGAATTAAAGGACTACGACGGCGCCCGCGCGTACCTGGAAAAAGCCTTGGCGGTGAATCCCATGTCCACGGCCAATTACCTGACCCTTTCCAAAGTGGCTCGCCAGGAAGGGGATATGGAAGGGGCGAAGGCGTACAATCAACAGGCCTTCGAATCGGCCTATCTGGCATCGGATTTTTCCCAATGCTTCTCCAACGAGGGCTATTTCCTCTTTAAGGAAAACAAACCGGCCCTCGCCCTCGCCATGAGCATGATCGCCAAGGATTACGATCCGGACAACGACGCAGCCGAGGGAAATCTCATTATGATCGGCCAGCGCTTCGGCGATCCGGAGCCCGCATCGAAAGAGGAGTTTTTAAATTACCTGAAAGCGCGCAACATCAAAGGCGCACCGGATCCGGATCGAGTTGAAATTTTAAAGCGGGTGGCCGAAAAAGCGGAGGAAGAAGGCAATATCGACTTTGCCATGGAAATTTACATTAATCTCGACGCCATCTTAAAGGACGAGGCCATTCACAAAAAAATCCATGAACTGGCCGCTCATTACGAAAGAGACGGGGAAGAGGATCATTGCTGCGATCACGATCACGACGATTGTTGCGGCCACGATCACGACCACGACGATTGCTGCGACCACGATCACGACGATTGCTGCGGCCACGATCACGATCACGACGATTGCTGCGGCCACCATCACGAGTAAAGAAATCTACACAAATTTATCAGAAGCACAAAAAAGCAGCCGATCGCTCGGCTGCTTCTTTTGGATTTCAAATCGAAATCGTATTAATTTTTGCTCTTGATGTATTTATCGATCCCTTCGGCAGCATGTTTGCCTGCGCCCATGGCCAGGATAACCGTTGCGGCACCGGTAACGGCGTCGCCGCCGGCAAAGACGTCTTCGACGGAGCTTTGGCCGACTTCGGAAATAATGATGCCTTGTTTTTTGTTGGTTTCGATGTCAGGGTTGGTGCCGGTAATCAAGGGGTTCGGGTTGGTACCCAAAGCCATAATGACCGTATCAACTTCGACGTCGAAGTCTTCGCCTTCCTTAGGAATGGGGCGACGACGGCCCGATTCATCGGGTTCGCCGAGTTCCATGGGGCGAAGGGTCATGGTCGTAACCCAACCGTCGTCGTCGGCGTGGATTTCAACGGGAGAGGTAAGGAAGTGGAATTCGATTCCTTCTTCTTTGGCGTGGTGAACTTCTTCGGCACGTGCGGGAAGTTCAGCTTCCGTACGACGGTAGACGACGGTTACGTCGGCGCCTAAACGCTTGGCGACGCGGGCGGCGTCCATTGCCACGTTCCCGCCACCGATAACGGCGGTCTTGCGACCGGCGATAATGGGGGTGTCGTAGCCAGCTTCGTAAGCGTGCATCAGATTGGTACGGGTCAAGAACTCGTTGGCACTGAAGACGCCGTTGAAGTTTTCGCCGGGAATGTCCATAAAGCGGGGAAGACCTGCGCCGGTACCTAAGAAGATGGCTTCGTAGCCTTCGTCGCGAATGGCTTCCAAGGACATGGTGCGGCCGACGATGGTGTTGGTTTCAAACTTAACGCCTAAGTCTTTTAATTTGTCTACTTCGCTGGCAACGACGGTGTCGGGGAGACGGAATTGGGGAATACCGTAAACCAATACGCCGCCGGGTTGTTGCAGAGATTCGAAGACGGTGACGTCGTAACCTTTTTTCAAAAGTTCGCCGGCAACGGTAATCCCTGCGGGGCCTGCACCGACGACGGCAACTTTGTGGCCGTTGGACGGTTCGGGTTGAATGGTTTGAATGTTGTTTTCACGAGCGTAGTCCGCTGCGTAGCGTTCCAATTTACCGATGCTGACGGCGTCGCCTTTATTGGCCAAGACACAGTATTTTTCGCATTGACTTTCTTGGGGGCATACGCGACCGCAAACGGCGGGAAGTGCCGTGTGTTTGGAAAGTTCCATGGCAGCGCCCTTGGGATTGTCTTCGGCGATTTCGTGAACGAAAGCGGGAATGTTGACGGAAACCGGGCAGCCCTTCACACATTGAGGGCTCTTGCAGTTTAAGCAACGCTTTGCTTCTTGGACAGCTTCTTCATGATTGTAGCCGTAGCAAACTTCTTCGAAATTTTTATTCCGTTTATTGGGATCTTGTTCCCGTACGGGCACTCTAGTAAAGCGATCCATTAGGCATTCCTCCAGACTTGTTGACCCTTTGTCTTTTCCACGTTCATGTATTGTTTTTGACGCTTCATAGCCAAGTCGAAGTCCACTTTGTGGCCGTCAAATTCCGGACCGTGGACGCAGGCGAACTTCGTTTCGCCGTCGATGTTGACACGGCAAGCGCCGCACATGCCGGTTCCGTCGACCATAATCGGGTTTAAGGAAACGATGGTGTGCAGATCGTATTTCTTCGTGGTGAGGCAAACGAACTTCATCATGATCATGGGGCCGATGGCGACACATGTATCGTAGGATTTGCCTTCGTTTTCGATAAGGTCGTCGATTTTTGCGGTAACCATGCCGTTGAAGCCGTAGGAACCGTCGTCGGTGGTGACGTAAAGCGTGCAGTCCAGATCTTTGAATTCTTCTTCGTAAATCACGGCGTCTTTGTTCTTGAAGCCGATAATGACATCGCAGTGGATGCCGCGTTCAGACAGGTAACGGACTTGCGGATAGACCGGAGCGGCACCGATGCCGCCGCCGACAAATAAGTACTTTTGTTTTTTCAGTTCTTCGTCGCTCAATTCGGTGAAATCCGAAGGAACGCCTAAGGGGCCGACGAAGTCTTTTAATTCGTCGCCTTTTTCTTTCTGGGACAATTTCGTCGTCGACGGACCGGATGCTTGGACAACTAAGTCGACCCAGCCTTCTTCGCGATCGTAGTTGGCGATGGTTAGCGGCACGCGTTCGGCGCGTTCATCGGCGATAACGATAACGAATTGGCCCGGTTGAGCGGCGACGGCGACTCGCGGCGCGTGAATGCGCAGTAAAAACACATTGGGCGCGAGATTTCTCTTTTCTAAAATTTTAAACATACTACCCTCCCTATAATGTTGTACGTCCATTATAATAAATAGTTAGAAAAATATCAACTTGTGAAATCTTTTTTCCGCGAGCGTTTGCCTCTTGATCGAGGGGCGAAAATAGCGTAAACTGTGATACATTAATGAAATAAAGAAGGCAAAGGAGACGACGATGCAATTTTTTTCTACTCGCGACAAGACTCGGGTCGTAACGGCGAAAGAGGCTATTTTCAGGGGTCCGGCCGACGACGGCGGCCTCTTTGTTGCAGACCGAATTCCGAAAATCGACTTGAATCAATACATGGATTATTCCTACGAAGCCCTGGCGGCGGAAGTGCTCCATTTATTTTTTGAAGATTTTTCTAAAAACGATTTACTCGACTGGACCCGGAAGGCCTACGGCTCTTTTTCCGGCGAGGAACCGGTGGGTTATTTCGATTTAGACACCATCACCGTGGCGGAATTATTCCACGGGCCCACGGCGGCCTTTAAGGACTTTGCCCTTCAAATGCTTCCCTACCTTATGGCCGCATCGGCGGAGGGAAGAAAGGTGCGGATTTTAACGGCCACCAGCGGTGACACGGGTAAGGCGGCTTTGGCGGGCTTTCAAGATGTGGAAAACACGGATATCTTCGTCTTTTATCCCGCCCACGGCGTCAGCACCATGCAGCGGCGTCAAATGTCCACCCAGCGGGGAAATAATGTTTACGTCTACGGCATCGAGGGCAATTTCGACGACGCTCAGCGCACGGTAAAAGAAATTTTCAGAGACGACGATCTGAGAGAGGCCTCGCGACGTTCGGGAATCGAATTTTCTTCGGCCAACTCCATTAATATCGGTCGGCTCGTGCCCCAAGTGGTGTATTATCTCTATTCCTACTTGGCATTGGTGCGCAGAAACACCATTGCCATGGGTGATGCCATCGACATTTGCGTGCCCACGGGAAATTTCGGCAATATTTTAGCCGCCATGTACGCCAAGGAAATGGGCATGCCCGTGGGGCGGTTTATTTGCGCCTCCAATAAAAACCACGTGCTCACGGATTTTATTACCACCGGCGTTTACGACAAGAATCGGGATTTCTACAAGACCACCTCGCCTTCCATGGATATTCTCGTAGCGAGCAATATCGAGCGCTATTTGCATTTGGTCTTGAAGAAGGATTACAAAGTGCGGGAAAAAATGGAATCGTTAAATGCCACGGGCCGCTTCGAGATTCCCATGGACGTGATCAATCGCTCGAAGCTCGTGGGCTATTGGTCCACGGACGCGGAAGGGGAGGCGCGGATCAGGGAAGTCTTCGATCGCTTCGGCTACGTCATGGATCCCCACACGGCGGTGGCTTACGACGGGGCGAAGAAACACGGCTCCGCCAATCACGTCTTGGTCATGGCCACGGCGAGCCCCTATAAATTCCCCGACACGGTGGCGGACGCTTTGGGAATCGAAGGGGACGGAGATGTAGATCTTTTGAAAAAAATCGAAGACGCGACCGGCGTTTCTTGCCCGAGGCCTTTAACCGAGGTCTTCGACCTGCCCGAGCGCTTTAATAAAAGCATTACGGTGGAAGAAATGAAAGAAGTAGTGAAGGAGGGATTTCATGATTAAACTGCGTGTACCGGCGACGACGGCCAATATGGGGCCGGGCTTCGACGTTATCGGCCTGGCATTGGATTTATACAACACCTTTACATTTGCCCTGGACGGCGGCGACTGCGACAAAGAGAGCATGATTTATGAGGCGGCGAAAGTGGTCTTCGACAAGGCCGGCGCCTCCATGGAGAAATTCAGCTATCGAGTGGACGCGGATATTCCCATCGCCCGGGGCCTGGGCAGCAGCGCCACCTGCATCGTCGGCGGCATGGTGGGGGCAAATGAATTGCTCGGCGCGCCCTTCACCCAAGATGAAATTCTAAAAATGGCATCGGATTTCGAAGGCCACCCGGACAATGTGGCCCCGGCCCTTTTAGGCGGCTGCGTCATCAGTTTGCCCGCAGGCGACGGCGTGGTCTACAGAAAGATCAACAACATCGATAACTTCGCCACCATCGCGGCTTTCCCGGACTTCGACCTGTCCACGGCCAAGGCGCGGGCGGCCCTTCCAAAGTCCCTCTCCTATGCCGATACGGTGTCGAACATCGGCCACATGGGCTTTTTGATTCACGGCTTGGAAACGGCGGACACGGAAGCTCTGTTCTTCGGATTGGAAGACAAGATTCACGAGCCCTACCGCAGCAAACTCATCGCAGGCTACGACGTGATGAAGACCCTGGAAGAGGTTCACAAGGGCCGCGTCCTCATTAGCGGCGCCGGACCCACCCTTTTGTTCGTCACGGAAAAATCCGCCGATCTCGAGGCGATTAAAAGGGATTGGGAAAAAATTTCCGAGCCCCTTGACGCCGCCTGGGACATTCGGATTCTCCACATTACCACCACCGGCGTGGAAATTTTAGAAAATGCGTAAAAAAATGAGCCCTCGGAATTTTCCGGGGGCTTTTGATTACAGTATTTTCTTTTGGATGGCGATTAAAAAGCTTTCCATGATCGGACTCATTTGCGTGCGGGGCACATTGACCTGCACGTGGTACATATTGCCCGAGCCTTCATGATCGCCTTTCAAATGATCCATGATTTCTTTTAAATCCACAGGCACATCGGCGCTTCGAAGAACGTGGATTTGGGCTTCGTTGCCGTTGGGAATGCCGTAGATTTGTACGGTCTTCGATTTTTTCTGAATGGCGTTGGACAGGTATTTAAAACTTTTAAAATTAATGTTTTCCAGGGTGGTGTAAATATAGCCTACGCCTTCCACGGTGCGGCGCTTGGCCATAAATTCCTGTACCTGTTCCAGACCGATGGTTTCTTCCAGGGAGTCGATTTTTTTCTTTTGCTCGTCGATTTTGCCCTGGAGTTTTTTCACCGCCTGCCAAATGCCCTGCGTCGTGCTTTCCTTTAGGTACATGGACAGATTTTTCGTCAGATAACGGTGGTTTCTGTAATCGTCCAAGGCGCTTTTGCCGCAGACGAAGGTGAGCTTCAGGCCTTCTTCCTCTTTTTCGATTTTTTGAATGGCGAAGAGGGCCACCTCGCCGGTGTTTTTCAACAGCGGCCCCACGCTGTAAACTTTGTCTACGGAGGGGATGGTGACTTTGCCCTTTTCTTCTTGAATCGGAAGATTGGATTCGATAAGATGATTGACGTAGTTCTCTATTTTTTCAAGGGACATAAAGCCGATGTCCTCGGCGTCGACGACGAGGTAGCACACCTCTTCCGTGGAGCCGGAAAGGACCTTGGCGTGGAGAAGTTTTTCCAAGGCGGCGGCAAAGAGAATGCGGGCGATGTTGTTTTGCATGGATTGCAGGCGGCGGGGCCAGTCGATGGCGAGCTCCGCTTCCTCGCCGCTTTTTGCCTCGGGCATTTTGCATTGAATGCGGCCGCCTTCCGCGGTGTAGTCCACGGCTTCGCCGTCGATGGTGATTTTATCGCCGGCGTAGTAGCCTTCCATCGGGGGAGCGACGATGCTGTCTTCCAATAAGAAGTAATCAAAGCCTTTACTTTTTACGGTGTCGGGAACGGTGATTTTCATGGATTTACGGTAGGGTTCCCTAAGATATAGGGCCATAGGCGCCTCCTTTTGTTTTATTCGCGTTTTCCTTATTTTATCATATCTTTCGGTTTTTCGAGAGCGGGTGGTTATGAAACAGTTGTGGTTTATCTTGTGCCTCGCACTTGCCGGGGGCTGCTTTTTTGCGGAGCGCGCGCCCCTTTTCTTCGTTGCGCCTGTTTTGATCCTCGCCGCCTTTTGTTTTTTACTGTGGGGAAAGAAAGCGAATGCGCTCTATCCCGTGGCGGCCCTCGCCGCGTTTGTCTTCGCATCGACCGGCCTTCAGTCCGCGGAGGCGCCTCCTGTGCGGGCAGCGGTGCGGGGCGTGGTCATGGCGTCGAAAGAAAATTACTACGATTTAAGGCTCGGCCCCTTTAAAAAAGTGCGGGTTTTTTCCGAGACGAATCCCGCCATGGGCGAGCGGATGGCCGTGCGAGGCCTTACCATGAAGCCGGAAGCGCCGAGAAACCCCGGCGGATTCGACGGACGCCATTACGCATTATCCCACGGAATTAAAGCCACCCTGCGACCCACGAAGGAAGAAATGCTTCCCGAAATGGGAGGGACCATCGAAAAGATCTACGCTTGCCGCGGCAGGTTCAGAAAAAAAGGTGCGGCCATTTGCGAAAGTTATTTTCCGCCGAAAGAGGCGAAACTTTTATCCGCCATGCTCTTCGGAAACGACGCCGACTGGGAGGGGCTTGAAGATTTTCGCACCCTGAATGTGATTCACATTTTGTCTATTTCGGGTTTACATATCGGGCTTATTTTGGCTCTGATGTCCGCGGTATTAAAGATGCTCACCGTGCCCTATGATGTGCGGAAGATTTCCGTTCACGGGCTTTTGCTTGCGTACCTTTTTCTCACGGGCTTTCCCGTAGGCGGCATGCGGGTATGGCTCTCTCTCTTGTTTACGGATGCAGGGAAGCGGCTGTGGCGGCCGGTGGATCCCAACTACGCCCTGGGCTTCAGCGCCGCCATATTTCTCTTGGTCAATCCTTTTTACATTTACCGATTGGGCTTTTTGTTCAGCTTTTTCTCCGTCTACGGCATATTAAACATCTATCCGAAACTGCCCGTCCTCGGATCGGAAAGGGGAAAGGTTGCACAGGCCCTTGGCGTTTCCGTGGCCGTGAGCCTCGCCATCGCGCCCCTTCTCCTGTTTACCTCCGGGAGCATTTCGATGATGGGCCTTCTCGCCAACGTGGTGCTTCTGCCCCTGGCCGTGGCGATTTTGTATGGGGCCGTGGCCGTGTCCCTTTTGTCTTTTCTCTTTCCGCCGGTGGCGGTGGGGGCGGCCGTCGTGACCCGATGGATTTTTCTGCCCTTTCTCTTTCTCACAAAGCACATGGCCCACGCGCCTTTCAATTGGGTGCTGCCGAGCTTTTCCGTCCTCGAGGCCTGCGCTTATTACCTGATCCTTCACTTCGCCATGCACTTTCCCATGAGGCGCCTGAATTTAAGGGCGGGCAGGCTCTTAATTCTTCAGGCCGCGATTGTCGGCATCCTTGTTCTCGCTTGGGGCCACCGGATGCGGCCCGATCTTTCCGTGACCCAGCTCTATGTGGGGCAGGGGGACTGTGCCTATGTTGAGGCGAAGGATTTACGCGGCCTCATCGACACGGGCGGCAGCCGCTTCGGCGCCGATCCCACGGCTCGCTACGTGGAGCCCTTCTTGCGGAAATGCGGCGTGGGCGCCCTGGACGCCGTGTTTCTTTCTCACTACGACGCGGATCACGCCGGCGGTGTGAACACCTTGGCGAAAAACCACAAAATCAAACACATTTTCGCCCCGGCGCCGGGAAGCGACGAAGATGTGGCCATGTACGAGGAAATTCAAGACAATGCCGGCGCCGTCGAGCCCATCGAGGGGACATTTGCCATGAAGGATTGGGATTTGAGGGTCTTTCCCCCTTACGGAAAGGAAGACAACGCCCTGTCCATGGTCATGGAGCTATCTTCGAAAGGGCAGAGGATGCTCTTTCTCGGCGATTTGCCCGCGCAGCAGGAAAAAGTGCTTCTTTCGGATCTTCGCCACAGCGAGAGCATTGTGAAGCTCGCCCACCACGGATCGAAGACATCCAGCTGCGAAGAATTTTTAGAAGCCACACGGCCTCGCCTGGCCCTTATTTCCGCGGGCGAGAACAATTCCTACGGCCATCCCCACAAGGAGGTCCTTCAGCGCTTACAGGACCACGACATTCCTTATTTAGAGACGAAAAACGGCGCCATCACCATGAATTTTAAAGACGGAAAAGTTTTTGTGTCCGTCTATAAACCGCGGAAATTTTCCGTAGGGCAAAGTATCTTTTTTGCCGCCTGCGTGGTAGGCTTAATGGGTATGGTCGATGTGGGCGCAGGGTATTTTAAGAAAAGAGAGCGATTATGGAATCAGTGGATTACAGCGGAGCCTATCTTCTTCACGGGCCGGAAAAGTTCGGTATGGAAGAGAAGCGCAGACAAATAGAAAAGCGGTATTTGGATCCCGCCACCAAGGATTTAAATTACGACGTGCCATCGGGGGATGTGGGAGAAATTTTGGCCAAGGCCAACACCCTGCCCTTTATGTCGGAGAAGCGCATCGTCGTCGTAAAAGACGCGGGGCTTTTGGCGAGCGATCCGGCCTTCGACCGCTTCCTGGAGGAAGTGTTTGAAATCCCGGCCTCCACGATTCTTCTTTTAATGGAGACACAGACGCCTGTAAAGAAGAATCAAAAGCTCTACAAGCGCTTCGACAAGGCACATCGGGTCATCGCCATGGAGCGCCTCACCGGGCAGGTGCTCAGGCGCTTTCTCGCCGGCCATTTGGCGAAGCAAAATCGCCGCATTCGTCCGGAGGTGCTGGAGCATTTTATCCGCCTCTCCGGCTACGGCGACAGGCAATTTACAGGAGACCTTGAGGGCCTGGTGAACACCTTGGATCAAATCGCAAGCGTCTCGGAAGGGGAAGTGACCATGGAGGCGGTGGACGCCTTTTTGGATCCCTTTTCCGCGGAGACCATCTTCGACCTTCTCGCCGCCATCGCAAGAAAAGACGGGGCTGCGATTTTAACTCTTTTGAACGAATTCGAAGTGAAAGAAGAGCCCGCCGGGCGCATTCTCTACATGATCGCACGGCAAACGGGCAATCTCCTCTACTACAAAACCATGAAGGAGACGGGAAGAAGCGACGGGGAGATTTTTCGCTTTATGGGCGTAAAGCCCTACGAGGGCAAAAAAATAGCCGCCCAAAGCGGCGCTTATACGAAGGCGCAGCTGGGGCGGCATTACCGATACATTCTGGACGAGGAGCTTCGCATGAAGAGCACCTCCGCTTCGGATCGAGACGTGCTTCAGACCCTGCTTCTTTCCATGTTACGGGACAATTAAATAAGGGCAATAAAAAAAACTGAAAACAACTGTTTTCAGTCAGAGTGATGACAAAGGGAGGGAGAATCACCCGATTCACCCTTCCTTTTTTTGTGTCATCAAACAGCATCCGCCTCAATTATAGTAAAATAGAGAAAA
>QWCE01006859.1_pt1 | contig 12508 bp, 2 predicted proteins | sample 1972531 | NCBI WGS metagenome assembly QWCE01 (sample SAMN09866716, study PRJNA288562) | Human gut metagenome isolate term4_stool, whole genome shotgun sequencing... | reverse complement strand
GTCTTCTTTTTGATAGTGAGCTTGAATGAATTCTAAGTCTTCCAAATCTAAAGCCAAGGATAATTCTTTAATTAAATCTTCTAATTCATCCTTGCTGTAGGTTCTAAAACCAGTCAAATCCTTTAATGGTTTCATCTGAGAGTCTATAGCAAAATCCATTTTTGATAAATCTTTCTCACTAGATTCTATTGGATTTATTAGATATTTCTTAAGGTCTACAAGCTTTTGATCTGAAACTTCCCCGTCTAATACTACCAGTCTACCAGCTCTAACAAGAACATCTGCCTTATCATCGATAAGCTTTAAAGCTTGCATAGCAGAATCAGACCTTTGGTCATATTGGGCTGGAAGATTTTCTCCCATCTCCGGTTCCGCCGGTGGCTGCTCCGTGGAGCGGAAGAAGTATCCGATCCGGACGTTCTTACCATCGATCAGACTGGAAAGATCACTCCGAATCCGAACGCAGAATGGATCAAGACAGCACAGAAGGTAGCTCCATACAGTGCAACAAAGACCGTATCTGTTTATGCGACTACAAAAGATGGCGGCAAGGTCGGTGAGACGAAGGTAACCTTAAATTACACAACGAAGTGTGTAAATCTCGATAAGGACACCTATACATACAACCTCACCTTAAAGAAGACCGGACGCACCAGTTCTCCGACTCTTACCTGGGAAGGACAGGATGCGGTGAAGTTAAATGCATCCACCTATCCGGACAAGCAGAACATCTCCTTTGCAACCAGCAATAAGGACATCATTACAGTCGCAGAAGACGGCACGATCGCACCGGTTCTTGATGCAACCAAGACCTGGATGCAGCCGGCAATGAAGAATCCGTATACCGCAACAGCGACAGTCAATGTCAGCGTGACAGACGGCAAAAGCACGGATGTTTGTGTTGTTACCGTAAACCTTAAAGTTATCGACAACGCCTACTCCGGAAGCAGCAGTAGCAGCGGTGGAGGCGGCGGTGGCGGCGGAAGCAGCCACTCCTACACAAAGAAAGTTACAAGTGTAGTCAGCGGTGCTCCGGCTGGATCCGTAACGGGAACGTGGACCAAAGCTGAAAACGGAAAGTGGTTATTTGCAAGCGTGTCCAAACAATATATCAATGAATGGGCTTACATCTACAATCCGTATGCAGCAAACGGTCAGCCGAATGTTTCCTGGTTCCGCTTTGATGGCAAGGGATATATGGTAACTGGATGGTTCAATGATAACGGAACGTGGTACTACCTGAACCCGTCAAGCGATGGAACTCAGGGCAGAATGCTGACCGGATGGGTTCTGGTCAACCATAAATATTACTACTTATCACAGACCTCATCCACAAAACAGCCGGTAGGATCTCTTCTTACGAGCACCACAACACCAGATGGATATACCGTAAATGCAAACGGTGAGTGGACCGTAAATGGAGTTGTACAGTACCGTTAGGAATCAAATAAGAGTGGAAATGATTTTTCTATGAATCTTTTCCAGGGAGAGGCAGGTTCAACGCCTGCCTCTCTTGTTAAAGGCTATCCGCAAAAACGTGGAATTCCCGAACGGAAATAGCCATCACGTATTTGATTAACATAGGAGGTAACCGATGAAAAAGCATAATAAAGGGGCTTTGAAGCGGGCAACGGCGATCTTTTTGGCATCCATTACCATGAGTTCGTCTATTATCCCGTATCTTCCATCAAACCTCTTGACAGCCTATGCGTTTAAGATTAACTTTACGAACTCCGGCGTTGCGGGGCATCCGTATTTAAGTGGTACGGTTGATGGAGAGACAACACCGACCAACCTTCTCTGCTTAAATGAAGGTGCATCATGCCATAAGGATTACGATTACAAGAAGACGGATGTTAATGTCAGCTATTCGGAAGGAGATCTCTGGCAGAAGCGACTCTTCTGGGCGTATATCGGTGCATTTGGATCTTATGATGGGAACAAATCAATAAATGCGTTTGCACAAGGTATTTGTGATAAAGATGAAGCCAAGCAGGTTGCCTGGAAGAACTCCTGTCCGGCAAAAGTTGATGAATTTGCCAGCGACAAGTTCATGTCCTTAGAGAATGTCCCGGATGGCTGTAAAGATCAGCAGTCCCTGTTTGATACCACGAGCAAACATGCGACACCGGAAACGGCACTTTCCATCAATGAGTTATGGAAAGGTCCTGGGGATCTTGACATGCAAAAGCTTTATGACATGATGGGACTGAAAGACTACGAGACCTTGAAAAAGTATTGCAAAATCGAGCCGGTCAATGTGCCGGACGGCTACGTTTGCAATGTCACGTTTGATGATGCCAGAAGAGTCTTCGAGTATGATATCTTAAAGAGCAATGGTGCCACCCCGCAGGGAAAAGATGTTCCGGCGATCACCTTAGAAGTCACTTATGATCCAAACGTATTTACGATTTATGATGTCAGTGGTACAATCGAATACTTTGAGTGTGAACAGTGGGGATCTCAGCAGCTTACCCGAGTAAAGGGAAATGTGGAAGTTAAGCACCCGGTATTCTATATTACGACCGGTAAGGGCGGAACATCAACACCGCCACCGCCACCACCAGAAGATCACATCAAAATCGAGGTTCCAACACCGAAGATTTATGAGCATAAGGAAACCTTTGAATCCAACTACGAAGTTGATTTAACAAAGTACGATTATGAGACTGGAAAAGAATTAAAGGATTCCACCTGGCAGGTTCTTGAAGCGTTCCCGGATCAGACTCAGCTTAGTGATTCTGAAGAGGACGGCGGGCTTCTTGAAAAGAAAATGAGAGAAGCACCAACGACCTGGAACGAATGGCTGATCTTTGAGACAGACTTAAAGACCGATACCAATGGATATCTGAAACATCATGATACGAGATACTATGATTTCGATCAGATGTATTGTAATGGTCATCCGAAGCCACAGAAGCCAGATCTTCCGGAAGTAGATACCAGTACCCCAGAAGGAGAGAAAAAACAGAAAGAACTGGAAGAGGAACTGGAAAGCAAATGGGAAGCGGCACAGCAGGAATGGCAGGACATGGTGGATGAATGCGCACAGAAAGAAGCAGACAGCCATGGCACCACTGGGTCAATGATCCAGACGGTGATGGTGCTGAAGAACCTGATGAGGCAAAATCCTTCCAGGAATCCGGATGTGAAGAGTCCAGAGATACCACGTATGATAATTTCATCAATTTAAGATATTCCTACACATTCCGCGAGGAAGATCCGAGAGATGGATATATCATTCATGGGGAAAATGGTCACCCGGACGATGTTCCGGTAGAGATCATCACGACTGCTGCCTCTGAAGCCAACAAAGATGCCGTATGGACCAAAGCCAACAACTATGATATCACAGTTACCGGATTTGCCCGTAATATGATACGGACCAATACGGATAACAACGATTCCGATGATACAGATACCTATGCAGCGGCAGAGACACATAAGCTTTATGTCAATGAGCCAGTAGATCTGACCATCGGACAGAAAGCAGTCAACCAGCTGATGTACTTCTTCGGACTGCCGGAGAAATATGCTTCCGAACAGCAGGTTGTGTTAAATTTCACAGTTGCTGATGATGAAAAGGCGAAAGCGACTCCGTCTAATACAAAAACAAAGGCGAAGGACGAAAGCACGGAAATCATAGAAACTTCGGAAGAAAACAGTGCAGTAAACGATGCCGAAGAGACAACTGCTGTTGAGAACTCTGCAGAAAGCATAGAAGAAACAACGGCAGAAACAGTCGAAGAGACCGAAGCTGTTGCAGCAACGGATGAAGAGAACGATACACAGGAAGAAATCATTGTTTCCGATCCGGAAACCCAGGATGAAGAGGTTTCTGCGGAGCCGGAAGCTGTTTCTGATCCTGAGATCACCGTATCTTCCAGACGTGTGCCGACAGTCGGAACTCCGCAGGATGAGGAGGAAACGGTGGAAGAATCCGAAACGGATAATGAAGAAGTCCTTGCGGATGAAACTGCTGTTTATTCCTATGAACCGCTTGCCATTGAAGCGTTTAAGACGGATGGCGTTGCGGTGCTTGCAGCGGATGATGACGATGATGACAGCTCCTCGGGTGGAATCGATTTTGATAATCCAAGTGTCGATTCCCAGCCTGGAGTTGATGAAGGACCACATGACCGGATCGCATACAGTTTTAAGGTATACGATCATCGTGTTCCGGGACAGATCCATTTTAATAAGAAGGATATGGATCTGAAAGCAGGTGAAAATGCAGACTATGATTCCTACGGTGATACCCAGGGTGATTCCACACTAGAAGGTGCCGTATATGGACTGTTTGCAGCAACTGATATCTACGGACCAGATACCCAGAGAGCCGAAGATGGAAGTGTGATCAAGGGAACTGGCGTGATCTTTGATGCCAATGATCTGGTGGCGATCGCAACCACGGATAAGAATGGCGATGGATCCTTCCTTACCATCACGGAAAAACCGCATACCATCTACGACTACAAAGCCGGGACCACAAAGTATACGGGAAAAGATTATCCGAAGAACCTCTATGATACGGATGGATATCGCAAGGTATACCAGGAAGAGGAGACTGGACGAATCTACCAGAACAATGTGGCAACAAACGGTGACTACTGGATTGGACAGCCTCTGATCTTAGGAAACTACTATATTAAAGAGTTATCCAGATCGGAAGGTTATGAGCTTTCCATTACCGGCAAAGACATGACGGTATCGAATGTCAACGATACAACCAGAGCCGAGTATGGAGAGAGTGCTGATTCCAAATCGAATCCGGTAGGAAGTGCATGGGTTGTTGAGAAATTAAAGAATGTCGTTACCAACCCGGAGGCAAATGCCACCTATGGAAACAGACAGAACTTATTCTCTATGAAAGTTGCATCCCTCAATGCCACAAACGGATACAATGTTGTATTTAGCGGCATTCCGGAGAAAGCAGATTTCTATGCAGACAATGTTACGAAGACAACAACCAAAGTCCAGGTACCGGTCGGCTACGAATTTGTGAATGCAACCGAGGAACCGTTATACCTGACTGCTTCTTCTCTTACTGTTAAGAAGGATGCAGACGGAAATCCGATTCCGAACCCGAACGCGCAGAAGACACTTCCGGTTTCTGCGAGGGAATATGGCTACAAAGCAAAATTAGTCGGTGATAACATTGACACACCGGCGCAGGCAACCATGCCGGATCGATACAATGCTGCTGTTGGGGACTTGGAAGCCAATGACAAGGAACAGTTCCGTTATATTAAATATGAAGCGGAATCGCTCTTAAGAGCCTATGGACTGACAACACCGACCACCACATCCTTTACACCATCAACGATCGATGAGCCGGTATACGATGAAGCTTCTGCCGACAAGTTTGGATCTCCGGAAGTTACCTTCACGGTTTCCAATGTCAGCACCTGCAAAGACATCATCGACAAAGTAGTAGACTACTATCTGACTTCGAAGATCTTCTCATACGGAAGCGTTCAGGGAATCACCATGAATGGCAACACTGCAACCGTAACGATCGCAGTCAATGTCACACCAATGAACACAGCCGTTTACCAGGAAGATGGAAGCGGAAATATCATCGCCGGATATCTGTTCAGAAAGAACAGTGCGACAAATCGTTACACGGTTCGTAAATATGCGGCAGATGCAATTACGATCTCCGATAAGTCCAGCACCGGATCCTGTACGATCGAATTCCTTCCGGATTTCGAACTGAATGATGCCGGAGAGCCGGTCGATAAGATGACATACCGGTCCATGGAAGATCAGTATCTCTGCTACCAGCCGGGAGATGTTCTCTATGATTACTGTTATGCAGACGGAACCGGACATGAAAAACTTCATAGAAAAGTCTTACAGACCAAATATGAGGAAAGAGAAGTTACCAACGAAAACACAAAGACCAAGACTCTTCCGGTCGTTAAATCCATGGAAGAAGTCGCAGATCCAGTTGGAAGCACTTACGTTTACTACGATGCAGATGCAAAGCAGTATATTCTCCACGTAGGAGCAAAAGACACAGATCTGACCGGTCAGAAGAGTGCATACTTTACGGTTGCTCTCGATGACGGTTCCACGACACTTACTGCGGATGACATTGCAAAGATCGGAAAGAGCAATGTATGGAACTATAAGGCTGGCGATTCAATTCGAAATTCTGCTTACCTTATGAGGATTGCCGGAGTTGGAGCAAGCGTATTTGCCTGTGAGGACTTTGATAAGGATGAGACATTCATTCGCAACGCCAGACTGATCTATAACGGATATTATGATCTCTGTGAGGATGCCAATACGAACGAGGCTCCGACCTCTGTCGAAGAGCGTATCATTTCCCAGCAGATCAAAGTTACGAAGACCATCGAAAAGACTTCCTATAATAATACAGATTCTTATTCCGAAGTTCATGAAGACTGGTTTACGAAGACTTTTGGCAGCCTGTTAGGAAAAGACAAGGCAGCACAGAAGCTCGATAACTTCCGTTACAAGACCTACTTAAAATCCAACCTGGAAAGACTGTTCCGTGATAACGATGGCAATGTGATCTGGCTGGATCGATCCGGCAACGAGATCGATGTCCTTGATCGCAACCAGAAGTTCCCGGCATTAGTCAACAAGATCTACACGAAAGTGCAGCATGTGACCACTCCGTTATACAAAGACTCCGAGGATGCAATCGTCAGCAACGATGCGCTCTATAGTTATACGAACGGACTGATCAATGAGGACCAGAACACCGGATATACCTCCATCCTTGAGACAGTCGAGAGAACGGCGGAGAATGGAAACGGCGTAAGAACCGTCCAGGCATATAACTACGATAAGTTCTTTGATGCGATTGCCGTAGCAAACAACGATAAGTGGGATGATGCCAACCCGACCTACACCTCCTGGCAGCCGATCGGAAACGAGGCAAACCGCACAGATGATACCATTCAGAATGCAAAAGCTTCTGACAAGGTAAGACAGTTCGCAATCGACTGGTACCTTGATGATGAGATTGCAAAATTAGTCAAAGACGTGCCGACAAACGGACAGGAAAAAGAGGATAAGGACGGCAAAGTTGCTTATTCTGATGAAATGTACGATGAGGCATTAAGAAATGCGATCACAAAAGCGGAGAACTACCTCAAACCGTTCTTCTCCTATGATCTGGATGAGATCTATGCGATTGCATGGGATAGCGCAGAAAATGGTGGCAGTGATAACAATCAGACAACCTTATCTGCGGACACTTTAAACGGTGATGCAAATCTTGCCAGCGAGGGTTACTACTTCGGAACATCCAAGTACCTGCCATATGGTACCTATGTTGTTGTGGAACAGCAGCCGAAGTACGACAACCTGGAAGACTTTAAGAATAAGCATTACCAGATCGACAAACCGAGAGAAGTTGAGCTTCCGGCAGTGTACGCAAGCTATGACGGATCTCAGGAATCCCCGGAGGAATACAATTCCTACTATAATTACGATGCGAATATTTCCCAGAGTGAGATGGAACGCAAATATAAGATCCGTTTCAACGAGGAAACACTCCATCGGATCAAAGGCAGAAATGCAGAGGGAGATTTCGAGGTTTACAAATATGGCATGGATATCGATCGGATCAACAACGGAACCAAGACTCCGCAGGCTGGAGATTACTTCGCACTGACCCAGGACGTATTCAAACCGTATAAGAATTACTACAATGCACAGGATGACCGGACCACTGGAGATGTTCCGTATTACCTCACAGAGGGATTAAGCGGAAAAGAAAAGGTTTCCAAGTATTACCGGTACAGCTCTGTTGCAGAGAATGCGGGTACCGCGAACGATGTTGCTTATCCGGGCGGAACCAAGACAGAAGACAATGTTCCGGGAATCCAGTACAAGGATAACGTAAAGACCATGCAAGGCGTAAAGACCGCTTATGATGGAAAATACGCATCCATGCTTGTTCCGTGGACGGTTGTAGCATCTGACAACCAGACTTCTGAAATCACAGATGTAGCCGTAAGCGCGACCGGAGAGAGTTCCTACAAAGGATTCTCTTATACAAAGTTCAGAAACCGCTTCTTTACGACCAAGCTCAGAATCGAAAAACTGGATTCTGAAACACACGAGAACATTCTCCATGATGGCGCAATCTTCAACATTTACGCCGCAGAGAGAGATGATTCCGCAAACGGTGACGGATCCGTGAAGTTCTATGATGAGCCGACTCTCATCACCGGAACTGAAGAATTCCTTGAGTCCATGGGTGCGACTGACATCAAGCCGATGGCAAGAAGAAGTTCCTTCACCGACCGGCTGACCGGAAAACAGTATGGCGCAGGAAACCTTTACACAGGCGTTGTCCCGGCAGGAACCCCGATCTGCTCAGAGGATGAGAAGATTGTTCTGGGTGATTCCTACGGAACACGTACCGTAGCATTTAAGGCATACTCCACCGTTCTTGACGGACAGATGAAGAGTGATGCTGACAATGCAACCCTCACCTGGCAGAACCAGACGGTTGGTTACATTGAGACTCCGCAGCCATTAGGTGCTGGCGTTTATGTAATCTGTGAGTCAAAGGCTCCGAGCGGATACACGAGAACCAAGCCAATCGCTATCGAGGTTTATTCCGACAAAGTTACCTATTACAAACAGGCAAACAAGAACAACAAAGTCCTTGCTGCCATGTATGAGTACCCGTCTGACAACCAGACAGCAAATGGCACAAAACCGCAGGATCTGATCAACGTAGCAAGAGTTGATGTTGAGAATGCACCGATCAAACTGACCGTTGAGAAGCTTAAGGAGTCCAGTGTGGATTCTGCAAACACAACAACGGACAAGACCGTCACATACCGTGTAAGCGGACGAATCGATGGAAAGCTTTCCGAAATCGGAAACAATCCGGATTATGAGTACGCATACAGTGATGCAGGAGAATATTTAGGATATGCCTGGAAGAAAGGCACTCTGGAATATCTCACAGAGCGTCAGAAAGCCGGAGAGAATGTGAAGATCGCATACGAGGGCAATGTCTTTGCCGGATATGGATACGTCACAAAGACTCTGGGAACGGCGGACGATGCCAACAAGTATGTTGCCGGTGCAACTATGACTCTCTTTGATGCCTTAGAGATCACCGAATCCGGAGATACACAGGATCATAAATACAATGGACTTGTGATCGAAAGAGACGGAAACAACAACATCAGCAGAATGCATGTTGAAAAAGGCTATGCGGGAAGAAAAGTTGAATTTATCGAGGAGACGGATGACGAAGGAAAGAAATATTCCATCGAATACCAGGCTGGAGTAGATAAGGACGGACAGCCGCTCACGGCAACCGGAAGCATCTGGACCTCCGAGTATATCGATCGTCCGGATACCGATATCCTTTACTACGACCTTGATAAGCTTGACATCTTTACAACACAGAAAGCGGACGGACTTACGACCGTCTATGGCTATGACAGAGACCATAACAAGGTAGTTGTAAATCAGGTTGAATCCGACAAGAACAACTTCCCGAAGACGGATAGTGAGTATTCCATCTATGCGTTCAAGGGCGGAATTCCGTATCTGGAATTTGTCGGTGGAGACTTCAATCAGATCAAATACTCCAGCACGGATAAAGTGATCGAAGTGGGCGATGGCACACTTGTTTATCATCTGGACCGTGATGGAAACAGGGATTCTCTTGTGGACCCGTACACCGGAATGGCGTATGTCAAAGAGAATGTGGTAGATGCAAATGGAAAGACATCCGAAAAGACATTAGTATGGGCGGTCAATGTTCATCGTGACGAGTACGGCAATGTTATTTCCACGGATAAGATCACAACTTCCAGACTTGCAACCATCGGAGAAAACAAAGATGGCTACAATGAGGGAGCACTGATCGATGTCACCAATAATTCCGGACATGACATCCCGGACAACGAAAAACCGTCCTACACCCATACTGAGTCTGGCTACATCACCGGATCCTGGCAGTCAGAACATGGCGAAGAGAGCCATAAGGAAACGACTGTCAACACCAATGATGATGGACAGAACATGAATGAGGATGTTCTGGTTGATGATAACAACGGTCAGTTCAATAAAGAACTGAACCCGACTTATGATGAACACGGACTTGTAGGATACTACCAGAGAAGCGGAGAGACCTATGACAAGGGAACCGAGCTGTATGACAGAAACGGAGACTTTGTAAGATACCAGGATTCCGACAATCTGGAAGAGTACAACAATGCGGCGTACCGCATCAATGAACACGATGAGCTTTATGACGGGGATGAGACCAAGGAGAGTCAGAATCAGTCCAAACTCTATCACAGACAGGGTGAAGGATATATTCTGGAAAACACCTGGACCACATCCGACAAGACCCCGAATGATCCGTTCGATGATACAATGACAGATGGACAGGCGGATGTCTTAAAGCGTGTACCGGCAGGTACCTATATCATGGAAGAGTTAAAAGCTCCATCCGGATATATCAAAGGTATGCCGACTGGTATTACTGTAAACGAGACTGCTGCCATGCAGAACACCAAGATGGTTGATAAGACCACGAAGATCGAAATTTCCAAGATTGATGGTACGGAAAAGAATACCTACAACCTGAAGAACATGGAGACCGGACTGATCGAGGGAACCGTTGAGGAAGGTAAGAATTCTTATGGATATGGACAGGTATCTGATGCCGTTATTGCACTCTACCGTGCAAAGAAAGTTTATACGGCAGACTTCCTCACCTATCCGAAGGGATATTACTTAGAGAGAGCATCGCAGACAGAAGGTCCGATCACCTACTATGCTTCCGACAGCATGGTAAGCAACATTAAAAAACTCACAGCCCAGTGGACAACCGGAACGACTCCGATCTATGCGGAAGGTATTCCGGAAGGATTCTACCTGTTAGAGGAGCTTAGTGCTCCGGACGGCTTCACGATCAGCGATCCGTTAGAGGTCTACATCAGCAACAGCGCTGAAGTCCAGGATGTGACGATGTACGATGATCATACGAAAGTAGAGATCGCAAAGCATGAGATCACAAACAATGGAAAAGAGATCTTACCAGGTGCAGGATTCACACTCTATAAGGGCAACACAGACGGAACCTACAACGAAAATGATGTCGTTGATTCCTGGACATCCGATGATGCCACAGACTATACGGAGACTGTAAATTATGCAGATTATCCGAATGCCAACGGTGCGACCGGAATAACCGGATTCATGACAGAATTTGAGGAGATGTTCAACACATACGGCACAAAAGCCGGAACCAACATCACCTGGTCCGTTGAAAGAAAAGCAGAAAGAAGTTCTTCTTCTGACAATGTATGGGTAATGGAAGACCGTACACAGATCCCGGTCGTTGACGGTGTGATCAAGTTCCCGGCTGGAATGAGCCAGGAAGACATGGATGGATTCCAGGCAGCATACAATGCCAACACGAAGAACGCAAATGTGATTAAGTGGCTTGATACAAAGAGTGCAGCGTATGTATCTCATACTCAGATCGATCAGGCAACCGTAGACGGAAGTGCGTCAACCACAAACTTCCCGACAGCAGCAACCATGATCTATCAGACAAATGACGGACAGCAGATCAGGATCGCGGCATACGAGAGATCAGCAGACCGGTCCGGAAGATCTTATACGTTCGATTACAAGTTCGACTATAAGAAACTGGATGCCATCAATGCTTATGCATGCTCTTACCTCACAGCAACTGGACACAGAAGATTTGATTACCTGCCGGTTGGCTCCACATATGTCCTGGTAGAGACTACGGTTCCGGAAGGATACGCGAAAGCAGATGACAGAGTCATCACCGTAGAGAAGATGAAGGATGTTCAGTATTACTCCATCTTAAATGAGACAACTGCATTAAGAATCTCCAAAGCGAGAACCAATGCGGACGGCTCTGAGACATGGGAACTTGCAGGTGCCAAATTGGGACTTTACAAACCGAATGCCGATGGTTCATTCGAGCAGATCTCCGAGAATCTGATCGCATCCTGGACAACCGGAGAGGACGGAACCTATACAGAGTATGACTTTGTAAATGGTCTCATCCCGAACGGCTATAAGATGGGTGACTTAAAGCCACACACGATCCGTGGATTGGAAAACGGAACGTACTATCTTGCCGAGATCGATGCACCGGATTATTACAAGACATTTGCTCCGATGAAGATTGACTATGTTGGACAGAATGAGATCCAGATTGTCCGTGTTCTCGATGAGGAAGTAAAAGGAAGACTGGAAATCAAGAAAGTTGATAAGAACGATGACAAGCCTCTTAGCGGCGTGTCCTTTAAGGTAACTGGTTACCGTTACGGTACTGGTGAGATCGTATATGATGCAACAGTAAGCGACACGAATGGAAAGATCCTTGTTACGGACCTTCCGGTCGGAGAAGCGGACGAGAATGGCATCATGACACCTTATGTATATAAGGTAAAGGAGATCACACCGCCGGATGGCTATCAGACCAATGGTGTAACTCAGACCTTCC
>QWCE01005011.1_pt1 | contig 12515 bp, 10 predicted proteins | sample 1972531 | NCBI WGS metagenome assembly QWCE01 (sample SAMN09866716, study PRJNA288562) | Human gut metagenome isolate term4_stool, whole genome shotgun sequencing... | reverse complement strand
TTTACCAAGTAAGTTTTCCTTTGGAACCTTAACATTGTTAAATTGAAGTTCAGCAGTAGTTGAAGATCTAATACCTAATTTGTCATAGTGATCTCCAAAAGTGAATCCTTCCCATCCTTTTTCTACTATGAAAGCAGAAATTCCGTGAGTACCGATTCCTGGTGTAGTAACTGCATAAACTACATAAGTATCTGCAGCTGGAGCATTAGTAATGAAAATTTTGTTACCATTTAAGATATAGTAATCTCCATCAAGAACAGCAGTAGTTTCTGTACCACCTGCATCAGAACCAGCATTAGGTTCAGTTAATCCAAAAGCACCAAGTTTTTTACCTTGAGCAAGAGGTTTTAAATATTTTTCCTTTTGTTCTTTAGTACCAAAAGCTTGAATTGGATAAGATCCTAATGAAGTGTGAGCTGATAATACAACACCAACACCTGCATCTACTCTTGATAATTCTTCAACAGCGATTGCGTAAGAAATAACATCCTTACCTGCTCCGCCTTCTTCTTCAGGGTATGGAAGTCCCATCCAACCGTTTTCGCCAATCTTCTTAATTATTTCTTCTGGAAATTCATTATTTTGATCAAGTCCAAAAGATAATGGCTTAATTTCTGCTTCTGCAAACTCTCTGATAGCCTTACGAAGGGCTTCATGTTCGTCAGTTGTCTTATACATATTTGACATATTTTCCTCCTTTTAAGATTAAAGATAATTAAAGTAATTTATACTTTAATAGTTAAAAACAAAAGATACACCAAGATGGTATACAATAATTAAAGTATACAACAACTTCTTTAAAGTGTCAAAACATTTTCACTAAATTTTGAATAAAAATTTAAAAGTTTTTAATTCAAATCTTTTCGTTTTTACTAATATTCTTATACCCCTTTTTATTATATTTATACTCAATTTAATGTATTAATTGAAAAATAGTTTTTTTGTTGTAAAATATAAAGTTAACAAGAACAAATTTATTGCAATTGGAGGAATTATGGAATTAGAAAATTTATTAGAATGGAGAAGATCTTATAGGAAATTTGACGAAGAAAAAGCACTTTCAAAAGAAGATATTGATAGAATTTTATCTTCTATAAAATATTCTTCTTGTGCAAATAACAGACAATTTCTTAGATTTATATCTATTGAAAGTAGGGAAAAAGTTTTAGAAGTTTTTGAAAATAGTAAGTGGGCTGCTTCCCTTCCTAATGAAGCTGGTAAACCCAAAAAAGGCGAAAGACCAGTTTACTTTGTTGCTATTTTAAGTGACAATGAGAAAAAATTAAGATTTGATGGAGTTGATCAAGGACTTGTCATATCTAACATGACAATTACGGCAGCAGAAAGAGGGATAGGTTCTTGTATAATCGGAAGTGTAAATGACAAAAAAATGCGAGAAATTTTATCCTATGATGATAATTATACTTGCAATCTTGTAGTTGCTTTTGGCTATCCAAAAGTCAAATCTACTATAGAAGAAATTGATATTTCTAACAATCAATCTTACTATCTTGACGACAAAGGAAATTATATTGTTCCAAAATATAAATTGGATGACATTCTAAGGAGAATATGATGAAAGATAATTCAGAAAAAAGTTTTAGTGAACTAATAAAGAGAAAATCAAAATTATATTTTATAGATGCTCTTGGAGCCATGGCATTTGGTTTATTTGCTACGTTATTGGTTGGAACAATTTTAAATACTATTGGAAAAAGTTTTAATATTTACTTTTTAACTGATGTTCTTTGGCCTCTTGCTCAAAAAGCGACAGGACCTGCTATTGCCGTTGCCATTGCAACAGCCATGTCTGCTCCAAGCCTTGTAGTTTATGCTGCAACAGTTGTTGGAATTGCAGGAAATGACCTTGGCGGTCCCATGGGAGTTTATATAGCAACTATAATAGCTGTCGAATTTGGAAAACTTGTGAGCAGAAAAACAAAAATAGACATAATTGTAACTCCTGCTGTTACAGTATTAACTGGTGTATTTGTTGCAAATTTTGTTGGTCCTTACATAGGAAATTTTATGAATCTTTTGGGAGCAATAATTATAAGTGCAACAGCTAAAGCTCCTTTCTTTATGGGAATCATTGTGTCTGTTATAGTTGGAATAGTCCTTACACTTCCAATTTCATCAGCGGCCCTTTGTATGATGCTTTCACTTTCTTCTCTAGCTGGAGGTGCTGCAACAATTGGTTGTTGCTGTCAAATGATAGGATTTGCCGTCATGTCCTATCGTGATAACAAAATTGAAGGACTAGTAGCTCAGGGACTAGGAACTTCTATGCTTCAGATGCCAAATATTGTTAGAAAACCAATAATAATTATTCCACCAATAATTTCTTCTGCCATTCTTGGACCTGTTTCTACAATTATTTTTAAATTGGAAAACACTCCTCTTGGATCTGGAATGGGTACAAGTGGTCTTGTTGGACAAATCTCAACTTTTGCAGCCATGCCGAATGTGCCCTTTATGAAGCTTTTGGGAATAATTTTACTTATGCATATTATTTTACCTGCCCTTTTGACATTTTCAATTTATGAAATTTTTTATAGAAAGGGACTTATCCAAAACGGAGATATGAAACTTTATTTTAAATAAAATTTTAAATTTTAGGCGGGAAATCCCGTCTATTTTTTTGCAATAAAATAGGTCCATCAAAAGAGATGAACCTAAAATTTTTAGCCAATATAAATATAAAATGCAACAAAGTGAACTATTGCTGCTGCCAATACAAAGAAATGCCAAATTATGTGATTGTATTTAAATTTCTTTGATTTGTAAAAATAAGTTCCTGCTGTATAAACAAGACCACCTATTACTAAAAGCAACATAAATTTCCAAGTTGTGTTAGTTACAATTGGCTTAATTAAAAATACAGAGAGCCAGCCCATAGCAATGTAAATAATAACAGAAATAGTTTTTAACTTGTCGTATTTTTGATAAGTTGCAATTTTAAATACAGTTCCAAAAATTGCTATTGACCATATCAATATTATAAAAAATAATCTAAATTTTCCCTTTGTTAGTAAGAGTATAACTGGTGTAAAACTTCCAGCTATAAAATAATAAATAGATACGTGGTCAAAAATCCTCAGAATCTGTTTTGCTTTTTTGTGTTGGATTGCGTGATAAATTGTACTCATTAAAAACATAAATATAAAACATCCACCATAAATGGAAAAGGCAACAGTCTTTAAAACATCGCCATCTCTCACACTTGGAATAATTAACATCAATAAAAAAATAATTCCAAGTAAAACACCAATCCCATGACTAATTGAATTTGCTATTTCAATTTTTAAAAAGTCTCTGGACTTTATATTTTCTGCCATCTCATCACTTCCTTTTAACAATTATATAACATTAAAATAAATTAATAAATAAAAATTAATTCATAAAAAAAGATCGGCATAGCCGACCTTATTTATGCTCTTACATCATCAAATTCACTTGGCTCTAATTTCTTTTCAACATATGAGCAAGTTCCTTTAATCTTTTTGTTTTCATTTCTAGCATCTTCAACTAGTTTTTTTACAAGTTCACCTGCAAGACCTTGTCCACCAAATTCTTCTTTCACAATAGTGTGTTTGGCATCAATAATATCGCCCTTTTCTTCATATTGCAAGATTCCCTTGCAATTTGTTTGGTCTTCACCTATATAATAACAATTTTTACCTTTTTTAACTTCCATAAATTATAACCTCCTATTTTAAATGCTCCTATACTTATAGTACCCATTTAAAATGAAAGTTCACTTTTATTTTATTTTTTCTATAATTCTGTACTTAGTGTCAAAACCTTCACTTGTTCCTGTGAATGATGAATCATCTCTTGAAAGTTCTAACATTGTATCTACAATTTCTTTGAATTCTGGAAGTTCTTCTGTTTTTCTATCTAGTTCATCGATTCCTTTTTGTTTGAATTCTGCTAATTTTTCTGCAAAAATTCTCATATTGTCATCAATTAAATTTCCACCATCTTTTAATTTAAAGGCGCCATCATTTAAGTCGATTATTCCATCATCCAATTTTTTAATTCCATCTCTAAGTGGAACCATACCTTCTGTTTTAAGTCTTGGGAACTCTTTAAAGTCTTGAGATTTATCTCTAAATTCCAAAAGACCATCTGTCAAGTCGCTTGCACCATTCTTTAACTTGCCAGAGTTGGAATCAAGTTCTGTTATTGCATCTGTAAATTTATTTACAGCTTCTTCACTTTCTCCTGTTCCCTCTCTTAGTTTTGATGAACCGTCTTTTAATTTTCCTGCTGCGTCATCAAGTTTAACAAGTGAATCAGATAATTTCATAAGTTGAGATGTATCAAGTTTTGATGCAGCTTCAGCCATTGCTTTTCCAAGTTCACTATCAATTTGTTTTGCACCACTCGCAAGTTCTCTTGTTCCAGCTTGTAATTGTTCAAGTCCTCCAGGAAGCTTACTTGCTCCAGCATTTATTTGATTTGAAGCTGCAGCAAGCTGATTCATGCCACCCTTTAATTTTTCTAGATCTTCTAGTTGTCCTGACATATTTCCTAAGCCTTTTAGAGCTTGAAGTTGTGCTCCAACATTTTTAGCTGATGCGCCAATTGTTTGTGCATCTGTTCCCAAATCTCCTACACAATCTCCTAAGATTGCTATAGCTTGGTTAATTTGTGGATTATTCTCAACATTTGCTTCTTGTAACATTTGAATTGCTTGTCCAATATCTCTTGCACTAGCTCCTACTGATCGTGCTCCAGCACCGATATTTTGAAGATCTCCCTCAACATTTATATTTCCTAGTCCAGAAAGATCTGGAGCCTTCATATTTTGGACTTGTTCATTTAGATTTTGGAAGTTGCTATTGAATTTATCTTGACCTGCTGCAAGCTCCTTTGAGCTTTCAAGTGCCTTACTTGCACCAGCATCAACTTTATCTGCACCAGCTGCAAGTTGTCCTATACCAGCTTTTAATTCTGAAAGTTTCTTTAAAGCTTCTTCCTTCATTTCGTCAACCTTGCTTAGCTTACTTGAACCTTCTCTTAATTGTACTGTTGCATCCTTTAATTTTCCAATACCATTGTCAAGTTCAACTGAACCATCGTGAAGTTTTCTAGCTCCATCTTTCATTTCCCCAGTTTTTTCATTCATCTTTCCAACTGCGGAAGTATAATCAGTAATTCCTGATGTTAATTTGCTTCCACCTTCAAACATTTCTTGTGCTGCACCTGGAATTGGTTCAACCTTATCAATTACTTCATCAATTTTATCTTCAAATTCTCCAGATTTATCGTAAAGTTCCTTTGAACCATCTTTAAGTTTAACAGTTCCGTCGCCTAATTCTGAAATTCCATCATTTAATTCGCCTTGTGCATCAGAAAGTTTTGAAGATGCGTCTACTAATTTTTTTGAGTTATCTTCTAGTTCTTTAACACCATCTCTTAGATCATCAATAGTTTTTAAATCAGCATCATTTTGGAATAGCTCATTTGAAACAACAATATAAGCTTCCACTGGTTTATAATCTTTGACATCCATTTCTATAACTGCTTGGCTTTTAAAATCTTCCATTTGTCTTTCTTCTAAAATAGTTTCAAAATTTTCTCTAAGACCAGGAGTTAGAACAGAAGTTACTAATTCATTTTTTCCATCTTTTGCTACTTTTGCATCATCTGTTTCAATATTTGATGCTACTTCTTGTGGAAAAGACATGGCTGCAATAAGTGTATATGGTGCATAAATCTTGGTTTTTTTACCAGCAATTTTTTTAACTACATAATTTTTATTTTCTGCAGATAATACAACTTTCAAATGACCAGATTTACCCTTTAGTTCAGTGTTTTCTAATTTTTCGCCGTCAAGATAATAGTCAATATTAATATCTACTGGTAAGTCTTTTTCACTTTTACCTTGATAGTAAATGTCCTTTACATCTTCATCCCAATAAATGTAACCAGAATCATTTTTAATGCTCTCATCAGTTTTTAAGTTTTTTACATTTTTAAGGTTTGATTTGTCTTTTCCCTTAATATCATCTTCAGAATTTAACCAAACAGAAACAGTTTTATCCTTTATTTGGTCATCTTTTTTTATTACATATACAGTTTCACTTTTATTTATAATCTCTGATGCTGCAAAAGCAGTATTAGTTAATATCATAGAAGATAAAACCAAGGAAACAACACCCTTTTGAACTTTTTTATTCATTTATTATTCTCCTTTAAATTAATCTAAATTCTTTGTAGTTTTCCTAATTAGTGGGAAACTAATTGAAATAATAGCAGGAAGTAAAATTATTATAACGAACATACTTATAATCGCACCTCTTGCTAAGAAAGTACAAATTGTTGAAACAATTTCCATTTTAGAATAAATACCTACACCAATTGTTGCCGCCATAAAAGATAGGGCTGATGTTACAATTGATTTAGATGTTTCTTTAACGGCAGATTTAAGAGCTCCATCCACATCTTTTGTTTCATTATACAAAAATAAAAATCTATCTGTCAGTAAAATCGAATAGTCAATTGTGGATCCAAGCTGGATAACTCCAATTATTATCGAAGTTATAAATGGTATTGTTTGATTCAAATAGAAAGGTATACCCATATTTATTTGAATTGCTAATTCAATTGCTGCAATTAAAACAATTGGAATTCCAATAGATTTAAATACAAGAGCAATTATTAAAAATACAACTGCAATGGAAATTATATTTACAATTTGAAAGTCTCTGTCTGATATAACTGTTAAATCATCAGTAAGAACTGCTTCACCAGTTAAATAACCTTCGTCGTCATATTTGTTTATAACATTTCTCATTTCACTTACTTGATTTTTTACTTCTGGAGATGCTGTCTGATACTTTGAATTTGCCATTATCATCTCGTAACCATTTTTTGTAAAATTGTCTCTTAAAGTGTCTGGCAAAAATTCGCTCGGCATAGTAACTCCTGTTACAGAATTTACACTCAAAACTGAATTAATACCATCAATTCCCTTTAAGTCACTAATCAAACCATCTAAATTTGAATTTGATAAGTCATCCTTTACAACAATGAAATGAGTACTTGCCATATCATAGTCTTTTTTCATTTTATTAAGAGCAACTATTGAATCCAAATCTTGTGGTAGGGACCTGTCCAAGTTGTAATAAAGTTTTGTATTAATAGATCCAAAAACAGCTGGTATATATAATAATGCAAATGTCAAAAATAGAGCTTTCTTGTGTTTAATATCAAAATTAGATAATTTGTCAAAACTTGGCAACATTACCTTGTGGTTGTATTTATTAACAAGATTTTCAACGACTAATAGCATAGCAGGTAAAATTGTAACTGTTGCTATAAGTCCTATTAAAACTCCTTTACTCATTACAAGACCAATATCCTTACCAAGTCCAAGTCTCATTGCAATTAAGACAATAAAACCTGCAAAAGTAGTAAGTGATGATGCAAATAAAGATGAAATAGTTTTTTGAATTGCTACATCCATTGCATCATATTTGTTATCAAAAGATTTTTTTTCTTCAACATATCTGTGATAAAGAAATATCGAATAGTCCATAGTAACGGCAAGCTGTAACACAGCTGCAATCGCCTTGGTTATATAGGATATCTCACCAAGAAATATATTGGTTCCAAAATTATACAAGACTGCATAACCAATTGTCAGCATAAAAACAAAGGGAACTATAGTTGATTCATTAGTAAGTGATAAGATAATTAGACCTAATCCTACCGCTAGAGCAACATATATTGGAGTTTCTTTATCAATCAAATCTTTAGTGTCCTTTACAAGTGAAGACATCCCACTTAAGTACTTTGGTTTAGATTGAATTTGTCTAATCTGATCTATGGCACTCATAGTCTTCAAAGAAGATGAAGAGTCACTAAATTTGACCATCATTAAAGTTGAACCATCAGCATAAAAAATATCCTTTATCTCATTTGGCAAGAATTCACTGGGAATCATATCTCCAACTGTAGATGATTTTGAAATTACATCTTCTACACCATCAATCTCGAGGATTTTTTCCCTCAAGATTTCTACGTCATGATCACTTCCTTCTAATATAAGCATACCTGTTGCTGCATTTTTAAATTCCTCATCCAAAATCTTTTGACCCTGAGTTGACTTTAAATCTTGAGGTAAATAAGATAAGATATCATAATTTACCTTAGTCAATTTGTATCCTAAAAAAGAAGGAATCAATAGCAATGTCATAACTAATACGACAAACTTTGGTTTGTGAGAAATAAATTTTGTAAATTTTTTCATTCTACTCCTCTATCTAAAAATTCTGTCTACAATTTTATATAAAGCTGGCTTCATTTCCTCAATTCCTAAAATCGAATCTTCCATTAGGGCAGATTCACAAGTTGTAAGGACTATATTAATAGTTAGTGACAATATAAATAGTCTTTCAGAATCGGAAAGTTCATCATTAAATAAGCTGGAATACTTATTTAAAATAAATTGCAAACTGTTTTCTGCTTCTTTATATCTGTCATCATTTTCAATTTTTGCATAAAGAGCCCAGTTTAAATTATTTGAAATAAGCTCTAACTCCAAGGGATCTTTCATTAAGTAGTCGATTATATAATTTATAAAAGAAATATATCTTTTCTTAGGATCAGTCCCCTCACAAGTAGATTCTGCATCATAAAAAAGTTCTGTCATTATATCCAAAACTATTTTTTGTTCTAGGTCTTTTTTATCTCTGAAATATAAATAGAAAGTTCCAAGACCAAAATCAGTTCTATTCATTATATCTCTTATAGAAGTTACTTCTATGCCCTTGTCTCTAAAGGAAGCTATAGCAGCAGCTGTAATTTTATTTTCCTTTTCTTTTCTTTTCTCTTCTGCTTTCAATTTTCTACCCCCTTTTTAAAAAATTGAACATTGTTCATCTTCGCAAAAGATATAATAACTCTTTTGTAAAAAAAGTTCAAGAAAAATATTTATTTTTGTATAAAATTTTATGTATAAATAATTCTATATTTTTAGATTTATATAATTTTTAGAGATTATTAGCATAAAAAAAATAGGCTCTGCAAATTTCAAAGTCAAAAAATCTGGTTAGAATTATCTATTTTAGCCAATCTTTAAGCACAAGATTTTAATATAAAAAATTTTAAGATCACTCTTGAATTTCTATAATTTCTTTTTGTTTATACTTGAGTTTAATTATCCATATAAAAAATTTTAATACTTATCTTACCACACAATCTTTCTATAACTTAATTTATCAGTCATTAATTTATATAACATAATTTTATTGAGAATAATGCTTTTTATTGTATAATTGATTTTGCGATTATTTTAATAATAGGAGAAATTATGAATAAGAAAACAATAATATTTCTAGCTTGCTTAAGTCTTTTGACTTCTGCTTGCGACAAAAATAAATCAGGTAATTTAGAAAATAATACTACTACAAATGAAGCTAAAAATATTAATGATATAAGTAGTGACTATCTCATCTCTAATATTAATGATGATAAAAGTATTGCTTTTGTAAAAAATTCAATTGAAAAGAATTTAAATAAGAAAAATTCTGAAGTTTTTATAGATCTTGTAAAAGATTATAACAAGGAAATTCCTGATAATTTACTTTATGAAGGTTTTTCAAAAAATTTAAAATCAAATTATGATTTAGGAAAAATTATTCAAATAAGAGACAAAGTAAATCATAAATATCTAGATACAAATTGCAGAATTAATACTTTTATTTTAATAAAAGATGATTTATCTTTAATTGAGAAAACAAATATTGACGATACTTTTCTTTTTATGGATAAAAGTTCAATAGAAAATTCAAAACTCTTTAATGAAGATGACTATAATAAATTCTTACAATTATTTAGTAGAGTTAAAACTACTTCTAGTAAAAAAATAAATGATCATGCTAAAGTAATGTCAGAATTTTTATCCAATTTTAATTTTCCCAAAAATGCAGAAATGATTTCTGTTGTAATTCACGACAACTTAGATGATGACTTTCTCTTTATAGGTCACGTTGGAGTTCTCCTCCCAATAGATGAAGGTTATTTATTTTTAGAAAAAATTTCCTTCGAAGAACCCTATCAAGCTATAAAGTTTCTAGATAAAAAGTCATGTTTTAAATATTTGAAAAATAAATATAAGGATTACACAGACCCAGAAGTTTGTCCACCTTTTATTATGGAAAATGATAAATATGTAGAAATTTAAGATTTTTAATTTTATAAGTAATTTTATTTTTAAATTTTAATTATAATATAATTCTTAAACTTTAATATTTTTAAAAGAATTCAAATTAAAAAAGACACAAAAAATTGCCCCATACTGATATGGAGCAATTTTTCTATTGCTAATAATATTAAAAGATACAATGATAGATATAATCTAAAAAAAGCGAATCAATGTTGCTTTTTAATACATTTTTTAATAAACTTAGTAAATTATCAATAGAAAGTTTAACAGAAGAAAAGAAAACTCCAGAATATAAAATAAGTGCTACCAGGGAATAGAAACAAATAAATAAATAAATAAAGAACTAAGTTGTTATCATATAGAACAACATCCAGATTATTTGCTAGTAAACACGCTACAGAAAGAGAAATGCTAGAGCTTATGGAACTTTTTTATAATGAAAATCCTAATGGGAATATGTAAATTTATAAACTTTTAATAATTTTATATAGTATAATGTATTTAGGAGGTGTTGTTTAATGGATGGTAAAAATAGTATTGGAAATAAGGTTATAGCAGCACTTATTATGATTACGGTTTGCTTTGTAGCACAATTTTTTATTCAGGGTGATGAATTAATAGTACTTATGATAATATTAGCTACGGTAATTTTAAAAGAATAATAACTATAAATCTACATCTAAATATTTTTTGTATTAATTGAGAATTCGAGATATATTGAGATAAACATTTATTTTAATCCTAATATAATTGTTTTGAAGAAATCATAATCATAAAGATATTTAGAACAAGAAAAATCAAAAATGCAGTGTCGCATGATGATTTTAAATCATCATGCGACACTGCATTTTTGAAGTAATTTTATATTAATATTCTTTAAAATAGATTTTTAAAGAACATTAATGAAACATCGCAGATCTAGATCTGAAAATATCAGCATTACCACTTATATCAATAGATGCACCAGACCAACTTACAGAAACTCCACCAAAATTAATTGTTGGATGAGCATATGCAAATGTTATTTCTACACCATCGACATAAGAATCATAACTTTTTAGTTGTAAGTAAGCTCTTCCTGAAAGAGCGACTTGACCATTGTCGGATAATCTAAAAGTACTAGAACATCCAGAGTTTGCAGATGAATCTGTTATATAGTTGAAAGTTTCATCTCTAATATATGTTCTAGTGTTTATATCACTTCTTTTCAATCTAACATTGTATCCAGTCCTTGTCATATTTTTCCCCCATCCAAAAGCAATAGTATCATGTAAACCAGCAAGTACAGGAGCTTTATTCCATGACCAGTCATATATTACAAATCCTGAATTATTTGCGTCTAGGGTTCCGTCACGAGGAATTATAGTTAATGATGCAAACAAAGCCCTGTATTGTGTAGGAGTAGGGCTTATTTCATTAGTTGAAATTTTTCTTATTAGATTGATAGAATCTTCATTGTAACCCATATTTTGAAGTTTTAAATCGTCTAGTTTATTAAGTTCTCTAACTTTAGTATAAGCTAATTCATCTCTTGATAGTGTATGATCTTTAATTAAAGATTTAGAAATACTATCATTATGGTTAATAGATTTAATGGTAATGTTTTCATTTTCTTTATCCAAGTATATTTTTTCTGGTAAAGAATCATACTCATTTACAGTTATTGCTGCTGGATTTTTTGACATTTCCGAAAATGTTAAAATAGGTTCATTTAAAAATGCATCCATTCCTTCATCGCTTATTGCTTTCACAGGTAATGATGAGAATAACATACAACTTGCAATAGTGATTACGCTAAATAATTTTTTCATACTAACCTCCTAAGATATATTATAAATAGTAATAGCTTACAATTAAAGAATAGCAATTAAAAAATCTAATTACAAGACTATTAATTTTGGGAAAAATTTTATATATTAAAGGGTAATACAATAAATAGTGAATATATTTTCACTAAAAATTTTTTCTAAATAAGGTTGAGTATAAATAATTTTTTATTAAGTTAAATTTAATAAATATTATTTTCACTATATATTCAATTTACATAGATTATTTTAATAGAAAGAATTTAGAAATCCCTGATTTATTATAGGAATTTCATTAAAAGGTTTTCTATTAATTTAGTAAATCAAAATTTGCACAAAAACCTGCTAACAAAAGTCAAGTATAACCTGAAATTAATTTCAGGTTATTTGATTATTTGAGTAATTAAATTAGCGTATGGCAAACAAGCCGATGTAATCAATCGGCTTGCTTTTTAGTGTTTTTTTAAATCTTATGCTACTTTTAATTCTTTTTTCTCTGCTTTTGATTCCATAACTCTTGCATAGTAGAT
>QWCE01007132.1_pt1 | contig 12516 bp, 10 predicted proteins | sample 1972531 | NCBI WGS metagenome assembly QWCE01 (sample SAMN09866716, study PRJNA288562) | Human gut metagenome isolate term4_stool, whole genome shotgun sequencing... | reverse complement strand
CGATCTTTCTCTCCGCGTTTGCGATTTACATATCCTTTCTTCAAGAGGTTATTGATAGCGGTTGTAAGTGTACCAACCGTAATGTTTAAATCTCCTGCAATCGTTGACATATTCTTCGGTTTCTTGATCCCGATCGCATCAATAATATGCAGATCTTTGTTCGAAATATCCTTAAACTCATCTGTGATCACGGCTTTCTCTTCTTCATATGAAATTCCGTGGAATAAGTCTACCACCATATTATTTAAACGATCTTTATCCAATCAATTCACCTCCTAAACAACGATTTAAGAGTATTATACCTTTAATTATTGGAATTTTCCACTTCTAAATTGTGTGCTTCTCCAATAACTTTTGCTAAAGCTTCTTTTGCCTGTGTAGGAAGTGCATTGTATCCACCATCTTCTACGTCTTTTTCGAAGACAAAGTTTAGTCTGTCTGTCATTCTTGCTTTTAATGTTTCCACATAATTCATATCATTGAAATCTGAAACATATCCTTCCATCTCAAGCACTTCGATATCTGTAAATGGTCCCCACTGTTTGAATTCTCCAGTTCCTTCTACAACCTGCTCAATTGCGGAAATTGTTGTTGCAGGTTTGATATCTTTACCCATGAAGTCTCCTGTATTAATGATATAGCAGTCTACATTTCTTTCTTTTACAAGTTTTCTAAACTTCTTGTAGTCATTTACAAGAGGGTATGTTCTAAATGGGTTTGCATATGGTTCCACAACCAGACGGTTTGGATCTACTCCAGGTGCCAGACGTTCCGCACTGCTTCGTTTTGTTGCAAGTGTTGCTCCCATAACAGATGCTAAAGAAGCTCCTTTGATCTTAACAATTGGTGGGATTGTTGGGTCTTTCATGATCCAGAAGATTGCATTTACTGGGTCATTGATCTTATCTACACGGTTTGGTGACCATAATTTGGACTTGATCGCACGACCATTTCCGTTACGGATATCTTCTGTGACAAGAACGACTTTTCCTTCACTATCTCTTGTTGCAGAGCAATTCTGTGCTGTTAATAAGTATTTATTATCTGGGCATCCTGTTGGATAGTCCGCTGTTTTATCAAAATATGTTGGTTCCATTGCAATAGATGCACCTGTTTCTGTATTGATGATAAATGCATCGTCATGCAGAACCTGAATCTCTTCGTATTTATTATTATGTGTTGCATGTGTTAATGTGGATTTTCCTGATCCTGATAATCCGAAGAAAGATGCTACGAATTTCTCTCCATTATCTAATCTGAATTCTTTCTGTCCACCATGGCAGGAAGCATATCCGTTACGATTTGCGATCGCCCATGCAATTGTTAATGTACCTTTCTTATGTTCCCCAAAGTATTTCATACCAAGAAGTGCAGCACAGTTTGTGTCTGTATTAAAATATGTTAATCCTAATGGATGTTCTTCATGTGTCCACTGTGGATCTGAGAAAATATAGATATCTGTCTCATCTGCAACTGGCTGTGAATTCTTATACATTTCATTGTATTCAGGATTCATATACTGGAAATTTAACATCCAGGAATATAAAATATTTTCTTCACCTTCTGGAATTAAAAGATGTGCTTTTACCATAAATTCAGGATCTAATCCGATATATACCTGTGCATGGTACATTGTTGTCCATCTTGTATCATAGATCGCATCCATTAATTTTAAATCCAGATCATTTATATCGACACCAGGTTCACTGGAAATTCTTCTTGCGGCTGCACAGCGTCCAGTCACTGATCCATCATTAAATAATAGAACTTTGGACCCCTCATCTAAACCAATCGCTTCTGGTTTATATACTGGCATATCTGTAACGATCGTTCCAGGCGAATTCTTTGCTAATTCATAAGCCTGTTTTAAATCTTTTACTTCTACAACGTTATTTCCATAGAATGCTGCTTCAATAATGGATCTTGTTTTTGAAAATCCAGGCTTTCCTTTTCCGATTTCTTCATGTGTGTAATAAGCTTTTGTTGACATAAGTTACTCCTCCATTCATAGGTTGCTTTCGATGCGTCTTCTCAAAATGTCAAAACTACATGGGCCTGCATCTAAAATCTCTGTGTGGTACGCTTTTAAGCTGTATTTATTCCCTGCCATTTTCTTATAATCAGTCAAAAGCTCATAAAACTCCTGATAACCGATATAATAAGATAAATAATTTGCAGGATTCTCGATAATCATCTGAAATAATTCATCTGCCTGAGAATCATCCATTCCAAATGATCTTAAATACGCCCTGACATCTTTCTTCTTCCATCCTTCATAATGAACTCCAAGATCAACTCTTGAACAAAGTGCCAGATTGTACTCGTACATCTCCATATTCATCTGTTGATAAATATCGCCATATCCTTCAGCATCCATCATACTGTAACTAAAAACTTCTACATACGTTGCATATCCTTCTGAATATCCAGGATAATCAAGCAGATAGCGCACTGGATCATCGTTCCTTGCCGCATAATATACATTCTGGTATAAATGTCCTGGGTATCCTTCATGTGCCAAAGTTGGATATAACTCTGCAGTCTGTGCCTTATTAATGTAAATTACATTCTCCTTGTAAGAATCAATCTCTGGTACCATATAGAACGCAGGACTGGTATATTCTTCCATGGTTTTGTGCACATATTTTATTTTACAGCTAACTTTTGGTGCCTTTGGATAATATTTTACCATCTTTTGCCTTAGTTTGTTAAGTATATTTTGTGGATTTTGCACAATTTTTATATTTTTTTTATGATTTCTATATTCATTTATGATATTTGGATACTTTTTTTGCAATTTTATAAGTTTTCGAAGGCATTTTTCAATGGATCGATCACTGATTTCGATCATTTCTTCTATCGTTTTATCTGATCCTGTTTTCTGTGCAACCAATACTTTATAATATTCTTTTCCATTTTTATAATAATACAGACCATTTTCATTTTTCCCATTTCCATTTAATGCCTGCAAATGGGAATATAATTTTTCATAAGCAGGCAGCACCTTTGTACCGATCAATTTCTTATTTTCTCTGCAGTATTTCTTTTTCTTAGCTGCATTAATTCCTTTAATATCTGCAATTCTTAAATTAAATGTTGCAACCAACATATTGTTTTCTTTTTGCTTTATGACATTCTGAATCTGCTGCAATACTTCTTTTAAAGACTGGTCAGATAGGAATAAATTTCTCTTTACCTGTTCCTTGCTGTATTCGATCAGTGAATCAAAATATCCATCCAGTCCCTTCAATAATTGAAAATAGCTTTTGATATCTTTCTCATTTTTCAGACGATATTCACTTAGTGTCAGAAGAATCTGTGCCTGCTGCCCAGATGTTTTCCCAAGGATTCTTTCATAATACGGATACATCGAAAGATTTTTCTGTCTTCTTAAATAATCCATCAAAACCATATATGTATTTTGCTGGTTGTTCTAATCTATATTTTTCTGGATTTTCTAAAAAGAAATGCATCGTGATCTCATTTGTTGATATATTTTCTTTAAAAAACGCATCCGTATACTGATCAAATACTTTTTTTGTTGTATTCTTTTTTTGATCTTTCCATTCTTGGATCAGACTATATCCTCCTAGAAATATCAGACAAATTCCAATCATGATCAACTTTATTCTGATCTTTTTCAATCTCCCTGCAAATTCCATTTCTACCTCCAAATAAACACTTGTTAATATCTTATTTTTTAAAGAAAAAAAATAGACTATCCGCACAAGATGTACTATAATTATAAGGATAGAAACAGAAAATCGGAGGATCATTATGAGTAAGAAACCATATTATATTACGACTGCAATTACTTATACTTCCGGAAAACCTCATATTGGTAACACATATGAGATCATCCTGGCAGACAGTATTGCTCGATATAAAAGAATGGAAGGCTATGACGTATTTTTCCAGACAGGAACTGACGAACATGGCCAGAAAGTAGAATTAAAAGCAGAAGAAAAAGGGGTAACACCAAAAGAATTCGTTGATGATGTTGCCGGAGAAATCAAGAGAATCTGGGATCTTATGAACACTTCTTATGACCGTTTTATCAGAACAACTGATGAAGATCACGAGAAACAGGTTCAGAAGATTTTTAAGAAATTATATGAACAGGGAGATATCTACAAAGGTGAATACGAAGGTTTATACTGTACACCTTGTGAATCTTTCTTCACAGAGAGCCAGTTAGTAGATGGTAAATGTCCTGACTGCGGACGTCCAGTACAACCTGCAAAAGAAGAAGCTTATTTCTTAAAATTAAGCAAATATGCAGACCGTCTGATCGAACACATCAATACACATCCTGAATTTATTCAGCCAGAATCCCGTAAGAATGAGATGATGAACAACTTCCTTCTTCCTGGACTTCAGGATCTGTGTGTTTCAAGAACATCATTTTCATGGGGAATCCCAGTTGACTTTGATGAAGGACACATCGTTTATGTATGGTTAGATGCATTAACAAACTATATCACAGGTATCGGTTATGACTGTGATGGAAACAGTTCAGACAAGTTTAACAAGTTCTGGCCTGCAGATCTTCACCTGATCGGTAAAGATATCATCCGTTTTCATACAATTTACTGGCCAATCATACTGATGGCACTAGATCTTCCACTTCCTAAACAGGTATTTGGACATCCTTGGCTGCTTCAGGGCGATGGTAAGATGAGTAAATCCAAAGGTAACGTTTTATACGCAGATGATCTGGTTGACTTCTTCGGAGTTGACGCAGTGCGTTATTTCGTTCTTCATGAAATGCCTTTCGAACGTGATGGTGTGATCTCATGGGAATTGATGATCGAGCGTATGAACTCTGACCTTGCAAATATTCTTGGTAACCTTGTAAACCGTACGATTTCTATGTCCAACAAATATTTTGGAGGAATCGTAGAAGACAAGGGTGTTGTAGGAGATTATGATGATGATCTGAAAGCCGTTGTGACAGGTACAAGAGATAAAGTTGCTGAGAAGATGGCTGACCTTCGTGTTGCAGATTCAATGACTGAGATCTTTAACTTATTCCGTCGCTGCAACCGTTATATTGATGAGACTATGCCTTGGGTATTAGCAAAAGACGAAGCTTCAAAAGACCGTCTGGCTACTGTTTTATACAACCTTGTTGAAGGAATCACAATTGGTGCATCTTTATTATCACCATATATGCCTGAGACATCTGAGAAGATCTTTGCTCAGTTAAATACATCTATGGTTGAATTTGATAACCTTGCAACATTTGGAAACTACAAGAGTGGTACAAAAGTAACTGAAAAACCTCAGATCTTATTTGCAAGATTAGATGAGAAAGAAGTTATGGAAAAAGCCAAAGTCTTAATGGAGAAACAGGCTGCTTCTGTCAAAGCTGCAAACGCTGCTGTAGAAGAAGATACTGTCATCGACATTGAACCAAAAGATGAGATCACTTTTGATGATTTCACTAAGATGCAGTTCCAGGTTGGTGAGATCATTGCCTGTGAAGAAGTGAAGAAATCCAAGAAACTTCTTTGCTCTCAGGTTAAGATCGGAAGCCAGGTAAAACAGATTGTTTCTGGTATCAAAGCTTATTATAAACCAGAAGATATGGTCGGTAAGAAAGTTATGGTACTTGTGAACTTAAAACCAGCCAAATTAGCAGGAGTTCTCTCTGAAGGAATGTTACTTTGTGCTGAAAATGATAAGGGTGAATTAGCTCTTGTAACACCAGATAAAGATATGCCAGCAGGTGCTGAAATCTGTTAATTATACTTATTTATTCTCTAGTTTATAAGTAAACAAATGAATTGACAACCAGATTTTGGTATGCTATGGTTTAAGATATAAAATGATTGTAAGACATTAAGGAGGTTTACACATGAAAAGTACAGGCATTGTAAGAAGGCTTGACGAACTTGGAAGAATTACTTTACCGATCGAATTACGTCGTAACTTTGATGTGAACGAACGCGATCCTCTTGAAATATTTGTAGATGACGATAAGATTATTTTAAAGAAATATAATCCTGCAGATATTTTTACTGGAGAAGATATGGATGATCTGATTGACTACAAAGGAAAGAAAGTCTCAAGAAAATCTATCATTGAATTAGCTAAACTTGCTGGATTCGAAATTACTGAAGCGTAATTTTTTGGATCATTTCAATAAAGACAAACAAAAGGTATGGGAATTGATATTATTTTCCCATACCTTTTTTGTTGATATATTTTTATTCCTCTTCCAACAACTGCTGATAAATCTCTCTCTTACCAACACCTCGATCTTTGGCTACCAGTTTCATCGCTTCTTTCTTTGAATATCCCTGATCCATATAACGGTTCATATGCTCTGACAATGGAATCTTTAGAAATTCTTCCTGACTCTCTTCTTTTAATTCTTGAAATGATTTTCCTTCTATGATCATCACACATTCGCCTTTTGGCGGATTTTCTCTATGATAGGCAAGGATTTCCCCAAGTGTTGATTTAAAAACGCTCTCATGCTTCTTTGTGAGTTCTCTGCATAATGTCATGGATCTGTCTCCGAGCACTTCATGTAGTTCTTCCAAAGTCCTTACTAAACGATGTGGTGCTTCATAAATGATAATAGATCTTGTCTCATTTTCCAGAGAATCAAGAATCTGTTTTCTTTCTTTTTTATCTGATGGAAGAAATGCTTCAAAACAAAATCTTCTTGTTGGCTGCCCAGAGATGATCAGTGCATTGATCAACGCACATGCTCCCGGTAATGCAGTAACTGTGATTCCTGCTTCATGGCACTGTCTTACCAATTCTTCTCCTGGATCTGAAATTCCCGGTGTCCCAGCATCTGTAATGAGTGCGATATCTTTTCCTTCCTGCAACTGCTTTACAAGAACTTTTGCTTTCTCCACACGATTATACTCATGATAGCTTGTCATCTTTGTCTTAATTTCAAAATGATTTAATAATTTGATACTGTGCCTTGTGTCTTCCGCTGCGATTAGATCAACTTCTTTTAATGTGTTTATCACACGAAAAGTAATGTCTTCCAGATTACCAATCGGTGTCGCACACAAATATAATGTTCCACTCATGCTTATTCCTCCGGATTCATTCCATAAATCTTATAAATTTCTTCTGTGTATTTTCCTTCTTTTTGATAAACGATCAATGGAGGCTCAACTGTCATTCTTGACTTTCCGCCTTTTACTGCTTCTAATAAAAATATATTCGGTTCTTTATCAATGTATGGATGCACAAAACGGATTCTTTTTGGCTCTAATCCATCCTTAGACAGCTGGCATAAAATCTCTGACAATCTGAATGTTCTGTGTACCAGAAACAGCTTTCCTTTATTCTTTAAAAGCTTTTTAGCTGCTGCCGTGATATCCGCAAATGTACAAAGTATCTCATGTCTTGCGATTGCTTTCGTCTCCGACGGATTCTTAAGTCCATGCTGTCCGATCATATATGGTGGATTTGATGTGATCGTGTCAAAACTATCATGCGAAAAAATCGCAGAAGCCTCTTTGATATCACCCTCTACGATCTCTATCTTATCTTCTAAATGATTTAATTTGACACTTCTTGCCGCCATCTCCGCCATCTCTGGCTGTATTTCAAGCCCTGTAAGATGAACGGCCTTCGTCTTTGCCTCCATCAAAATTGGGAGGATTCCAGTCCCCGTACCGAGGTCTAGAACTCTCCCACCATTCTTAACTTGTGCAAAATCTGATAAAAGAACCGCATCCATTCCAAAACAAAATCCCTGTTCTTTCTGGATGATCTGATAACCATTGATCCCAAGATCATCAATTCTTTCTCTTTCCATGTCCTTTATTACATCCTTGATTCTTATTATTGCATCCTTTGCTGCACCCCTGACATCCTTGTGGCTTTTTCTTTCTCATCAGAAGATCATCAATCTTATATTCCTGGATTTCTTTATCTCCATTCTCATCTTCCACGATCAGTTTTACCTTCTGTCGAAGTACATCTACTCTCTGAACTTCTCCAACTACGCCATCTTTTGTCTTTAATTTCTCACCAACATTTGGAAGCTTACTGTTTAAATACTCATATGTTTCCTGTTCATTCTTAAGACAGCACATCAATCTTCCGCAGACTCCTGAAATCTTTGTCGGATTCAGTGACAGATTCTGCTCTTTGGCCATCTTGATAGAAACAGGTGCAAACTCAGATAAAAATGTATTACAGCATAATTTTCTTCCACAGATTCCCATACCACCAAGCATCTTGGCTTCATCTCTGACGCCGATCTGTCGTAATTCAATTCTTGTCCTGAACACTGCTGCCAGATCCTTTACAAGTTCACGAAAATCAACTCGTCCATCTGCCGTAAAGTAAAATAATACTTTATTATTATCAAATGTATATTCTGTTGATACAAGCTTCATATCAAGCTCATGCTCCTTGATCTTATCAAGGCAGATCTTATATGCTTCTTTTTCTTTCTCTCTATTCTTCGCTGCCCTTTCTTCATCTTCTTTGGTTGCGATTCTTAAAACAGGTTTTAATTCATCTCCGATGCATTTTTCCTTTACCTGTCTTCTCTCAGAAACAACTGATCCAAATTCAATTCCTCTGGCAGTTTCCACAATCACGTGGTCTCCTGACTTTACCTGAAATTCCTTTGGATTAAAGAAATATATCTTTCCTGCAGTACGAAATCGCACTCCAATTACTTCTACCATACTTTACCATTCTCCTTTATCGTCACAAGCAGCATTTCGATTGCCACTTCAAAATTAACATTCGCGATCAGTCGCCTTCTAGCCTTTTCTACTTCATCAAGAATATGACTGATTCCCTCAAATGAAATATAAATCTCCTGATCTTTTAGCTGACGGTATTTATCTTTAAATACAAGTTGATTTAAAGATCCTGTTGTCTTAAGAATCAGCATATCTCGATACCATACCATAATGATATCAAGGAAATCATAAATCTCATTCTTATATTTTGTCAGACTCTTCGCATACGATACAACTTCATAAATCTCCATACTCTTCATATGAGTGATCACGTTCATTGTATCATTCAGCATATCTTTAAATTCTTCTGTATCCAGTACATGCAATGCACGTCCAATATTCCCAAGTGAAAATGCTGCTGCAAATGCGATATCTGCATGACTTGCCCCTGTATTGGCTTTTAGATAATCTTCAATTTCGCTTTCTCTGACACTTCCTAATGTCATGGACACACATCTTGAGAGGATCGTATCTAACAATCTATCCTTATTGTTTGTTAATAGAAGGATCACTGCATATGCAGGTGGTTCTTCTAATGTCTTTAATAAGGCATTCTGCGCTCCTGCATTCATTCTATCCGCATCATCAATGATATAAATCTTATAATCTCCGCTATACGGTTTAATATCGATCGTCTCATTGATCCCTTTTCGAATATCATCAACTCTGATTTCATACTTTTCATGAGTAATATAAATGACATCTGGATGATTTAATGAATCCACCTGCTTACATGCTGCACATTCTCCACATCCATCTTTGTGTTCGCACAGAAGTGCCTTCGCAACTGCCTTTGCGATCATCATCTTTCCGCTTCCATCTTCGCCACTTAATAAATAGGCATGGGAAACTTTTCCCGTCTTGATTGCTTCTTCAAAATGAGAAATTATTTTTTTATGTCCTATAATTGCATCAAAACTCTTCATACTACATCACCCTTTACCATGAAATTTTTTGTTGACCTGTGAAACAATCTTCTGATGAATCTCTTCGATCGTCAGACTTCCGTCAACAGTATAGATTCTATCTGGATGCAGGCTCGCAAGTTGTCTGTATCCTTCAACAACCTTCTTATGAAAATCAATTGTCTCGCTTTCCATTCGGTCCAGCTCTGCCTGTTTTTTCTTTCTTGAAATACCAGCTTCTGCATCCAGATCGATCATAATAGTCAGATCTGGCATCGTATCTCCGATTGCAAATTGATTTACTTTGTAAACAAGATCAATTCCCATTCCTCTGGCAATTCCCTGATAGACTGCAGAAGATTCCACAAATCGATCACAGATTACGATCTTTCCATCTTCTAATGCCGGACGAATGACTTCTTCGATCAATTGAGCTCTGGCAGCTGCGTAAAGCAGTAATTCCGTCATATGTCCCATCTCAGTAAATTCTTTGTTAAGGATCACATTTCTTACAGCCTCACTGATCGGTGTTCCGCCAGGTTCTCTACATACTATTATATCATAACCTTTGTCAGATAAGTAGTCTCTTAGTAATTCTATTTGTGTTGTTTTTCCAGCTCCATCTGGTCCTTCAACGGTCAAAAATAATCCCATATTTATATCCTCTCATCTATTTATTATATATATTTTATGATCATTCAGTCCTATCACTTTCATATTATATTGCTCATACTGTCTGATCTTATCGATCACATACTTATCGATCACTTCTCCAGGCACAACAAGTGGAATTCCTGGTGGATACAAAAAAATAAATTCCGCTGCAATCTCATCTTTTGCATCATCATAATCAATCTGTATTCGATCTTTTGTTGCAGCTTCTTCTGGTTTTAACATCTTTTTATTTTGATGAAAATCATTTTCCAAAAATAAATACTCTGTATTCTTTTTTGTGATCTCACTGTCGATCTCTTTTAATGCCTGATACAATCTATCGTACCCTTCTTGTGTATCGCACACACTTGTCATTGCGATCACATAATAAAGTTCTGACATTTCCATCTCTAAATGATAGTTGTCTCTTAAAATCTCAAATAGTTCTTCTCCAGATATTGTCGTGTCTTTTACCGAAAACACAAGTTTTCCAATGTCATCCGTTGGTACCAGTTTGATATATTTTAATTCTTCTAGTTTTTCACGTAGTATCCACAATTTCTCATAGTATTGTTGAAAATATCCACGATTTTCATTACATATGTGGATACATTGTTCAATTGATGCTATCAACACATAGGATGGGCTGCTGCTCTGAAATATTGACAATTTCTTTTGCATCATTTCTCTTGTGACACAATCTGTGCACAAATGAAGTAATCCCGTTTGCGTAAATGCGGGCAATGTCTTGTGCAGACTTTGTATCACAATGTCTGCTCCGCTATTTGCTGCACTCTCTGGAAATGCCTCATGATAAATAAAATGAGCCCCATGAGCTTCATCTACGATCAATGGTATATTATTTCGATGCAGAACATCTGATATTCCTTCGATATCTGATACTCTTCCTTCATATGTTGGTGAAACAAGGACCATTGCCTTAATTGAAGTTTCTTTTGTTATGATATTTTCTATCTGTTCCTTCGTAATGCCTTTACAGATTCCATATTCATCAATCTCTGGATAAATATAGATTGGATCAAGTCCCAACAATTCTATCGCGTGATAGACTGACTTATGACAGTTTCTCGCAACCAGTATCTTATCTCCAATATTACACAATGCAGCTATTGCAGCTAAATTCCCCGCAGTACTGCTGTTTACCAGTAGATAACTCTCTTTTGTTCCATAAATCTGTTTTAAATCATCCATCAATTCTCTAATCATTTCTTCTGGATGGTGAAGATCATCAAATCCTGTGATCTCTGTAATATCAATTTTGGAAATCGCATCTAATAATGAATCGATCTTTAAATTTCTTTTATGTCCTGGCATGTGAAAAGGATAATCTTCTTTGTATTGTAGTTGTTTCAACTTATTATAAATTGATGTCATTTTTTATCCCTTTGTAAACATATTTTTTCATTTTTATTATATCATACTTAATTCCTATTGAATAGGAATTAAAAAAAAGAGTCAACTTTCGGTTTTTTCATTCTTTCTGAAAGTTAACTCTTTGAATTTCTTTATAAAATAAAAAAGATGCCCAGAGCCGGAATCGAACCAGCGACACGAGGATTTTCAGTCCTCTGCTCTACCGACTGAGCTATCTGGGCATACTAATTATTAAAATAAAAAATTGCGGGAGCCGGATTTGAACCAACGACCTTCGGGTTATGAGCCCGACGAGCTACCAGACTGCTCCATCCCGCGATAAAAATTAAGTGGTTGGAGAAGGATTCGAACCTTCGAAGGCGGTGCCAACAGATTTACAGTCTGCCCCCTTTGGCCACTCGGGAATCCAACCATATATATTTTAAACACCTAAATCATAACATAATTATGACCAGGTGTGAAGCCGTTGACCGGACTTGAACCGGTAACCTGCTGATTACAAATCAGCTGCTCTGCCAATTGAGCCACAACGGCATAGTTATTAAATTAAAAAGTGGGACCAATAGGACTCGAACCTATGACCCTCTGCTTGTAAGGCAGATGCTCTCCCAGCTGAGCTATGATCCCAAATATTCAAAAAATAAAGCGACCCGGATGGGAATCGAACCCACGACCTCCGCCGTGACAGGGCGGCGCTCTAACCAGCTGAGCCACCGGGCCTTATTTATAAAGGATATACCTTCAAAACAACATACAAGAATCTTTCTACATCTCTTACACTTCAGCCTTCTTTGGTTAAAGCCTCGACCGATTAGTAACAGTCA
>QWCE01011842.1_pt1 | contig 12539 bp, 10 predicted proteins | sample 1972531 | NCBI WGS metagenome assembly QWCE01 (sample SAMN09866716, study PRJNA288562) | Human gut metagenome isolate term4_stool, whole genome shotgun sequencing... | reverse complement strand
TCGCGGCCAAACACGGCGGCCTTGAACAGGTTGGAGCAGACAACGCTCTTTGCCACGGCGCGGGCAATCTCGTGGGTGGGGGCGTGGGTCACTTCGCAGGTGATCAGGTGGGTAGCACCCTCGCCGTCAGAAGCATGCAGGGCGCACATATGCTCCGCCACAGCGCCCAGGGCAGCCAGGAATTTGTCATACTCCGGGCCTTCGGTCACAACAGGCTCGTTGCCCGCCAGGCCGGAAGCCAGCAGCAGCAGGGTATCGTTGGTGGAGGTATCCAGGTCAACGCTCATCTGGTTGTAGGTAGTGGGCACAACGGCGCGCAGTGCCTTTTGCAGCAGCTCCGGGCTGACGGCAGCATCGGTGGTGTAGAACGCCAGCATGGTGGCCATGTTGGGGGCAATCATGCCGCTGCCCTTGCCGATCGCGCCAAGGCGGCAGGTTTTGCCGGCCAGCTCAAATTCAATGGCATATTCTTTCTCGTAAGTATCGGTGGTCATAATGGCCTTGGCAGCTTCGCTGCTGCCCTCGGCGCTGGCCTGCAGCCTGGCCGCTGCGGCGGGAATACCGCGGGCGAACGGGTCAATCGTCATGGGCTGGCCGATAACGCCGGTGGAAGCCGGCAGAACATCCTCGGCTGCAATGCCCAGCTGCTGGGCCACCAGGGCGCAGCACTCATTGGCCAGATCCACACCGTTGGCGGCGCAGGTGTTGGCGTTGCCACTGTTCACCAGAACAGCCTGTGCGTGGCCGTCCACCAGGTGGGCGCGGTCAACCTTGATGGGGGCGCCATACACCTTGTTGGTGGTGTAAACACCGGCAGCGGCACAGCGTACATCCGCCTTGATGATGGCCAGATCCAGCTTGTTGGGATTGGCCCGGAACCCGGCATGTACGCCGGAAGCAGAAAAACCCTTGGCGGCACAAACGCCGCCGGAAATGACCTTATACTTTGCCATGTTACTTTTCCTCTTTCCCACAAATAACATCAAAAATCAGAAGAAACGGAACCCACCTAACTTACAATTCCAGCCCTTTCGTTTCCTCCAGCCCCAGCATGATGTTCATGCACTGCACGGCGGCACCGGAGCTGCCTTTGCCAAGGTTGTCCAGCAGGCTGATGAGCAGCATCCGCTTGCCGTCGGGGGAAACAGTGGGGTAAATTTCCAAGGTGTCCTTGCCGGCCAGCGTATTGGCGGGCAGGAACTTGGGGGCAGTGCCCAAAGCGTGCACCTTGATCATGGTTTCGCCTGCGTAATACTCCTGCAAAGCGGTAGCCAGCTCCTCAGCGCTGTGGCCCACAAGGTCCAGACGCAGGGGAACGGTAACTTCCATGCCGCAGTAGTAGTCATCCACAATGGGACAGAACACCGGCGGCTCCGCAAGGCCGCAGATCTTCTGCATTTCCGGCAGGTGCTTGTGATCCAGCGTTAAGCCGTAGGGGCGCGGGCTTTCAAAGGCAATGTCGCGCTCCGGGTCGCGGTACTGGGCAATGCCGCTTTTGCCTGCGCCGGAATAACCGGAAAGCCCGTGGCAGGTCAGCGGATAATCTGCAGCCAGCAGGCCAAGCTCCACCAGCGGGGCCACCAGCGTGATAAAGCCGGTGGCATAGCAGCCCGGAACAGCCACGCGGTTGGCGGTGCGCAGAGCATCCCGTTTGCCATGCAGCTCCGGCAGGCCATACACCCAATCCGGCGCGGTGCGGTGTGCGGTAGAAGTGTCCAGAATACGCACATCGGGGCGCAGCAGGGGCACAACCTCCCTGGCTGCAGCATCCGGCAGGCACAAAAAGCTCAGATCGCTCTGGTTAATCACGGCAGCGCGGGCGTTTACATCCTTGCGGTCGGCTTCGGAAATGTGCAGGATCTCAAATTCATCCCGTGCGGCCAGGCGGTCCGCAATGCGCAGGCCGGTTGTGCCGGAAGAACCATCCACAAAAATTTTATACTTAGCCATCCCAAACAAACCCCTATCTATTACAGCGTTCAGCAGTTGATTTTGCTTTTTACATCCGCGATCTGTTTCAGCACGCTGGCCTGAGTGGGGCCGCCGTAACTGGTGCGGCCCTCGCAGCAGTGCGTCAGGTCAATGGCGTCATAGATGTCAGCCTCAAACAGATCACTGTACTGCTTAAACTCGTCCAGCGTCAGCTCTTCCAGCGTTTTGTCTGCCCGGATGCAGGCACCCACCATGGTGCCGGTGCATTTGTAAGCATCGCGGAACGGCATGCCTTTCTTGGTCAGGTAGTCGGCGCAGTCCGTTGCGTTGATAAAGCCCTTGGCGGCGGCGCGGCGCATGTTGGCGGGCAGCGGCGTCATGGTGGCCAGCATCGGGGTGATGGTTTTTAAGCACAGCTCCAAAGTGTCCACCGCGTCAAATACGGCTTCCTTGTCCTCCTGCATGTCCTTGTCGTAGGCGAGGGGGATGCCCTTCATCATAACCAGCAGGGTGTTCAGGTCGCCGTAAACGCGGCCGGTCTTGCCGCGGATCAGCTCGGTCACGTCCGGGTTTTTCTTCTGCGGCATAATGGAAGAACCGGTGGTGAAAGCGTCGTCCAGCTCAATGAACTTGAACTCCCAGCTGCACCACAGGATGATTTCTTCCGACAGGCGGGACAGATGCATCATGCAGGTGGCCATGGCGCTGGTCAGCTCAATGCAGAAATCGCGGTCAGATACGCCATCGATCGAATTGCCGCAGGGAGCAGCAAAGCCCAGCTCCTGCGCCGTATAAAAACGGTCCAGCGGGTAGGTGGTGCCAGCCAGAGCGCCGGAACCCAACGGGCACTCAGCGTCCATGCGGGCGGTGGCATCCTGCATGCGGCCCAGGTCGCGCAGCAGCATCCAGGCGTAAGCCATCAGCTGGTGGCCAAAGGTGACCGGCTGGGCACGCTGCAGATGGGTGTAACCGGGCATAACATAGGAAGAAGATTTTTCTGCCTGGTCGCAGATGGTCAGGATCAATTCCTTGATCTGACCCTGCAAGTGGAGCGATGCTTCCCGCAGGTTCAGGCGGATATCCAGCGCAACCTGGTCGTTGCGGCTACGGCCGGTGTGCAGCCGCTTGCCAGCATCGCCCACGCGGGCGGTCAGAGTCTGCTCCACAAAGGTGTGCACATCCTCGGCATTGGGGTCAATCTCCAACGCGCCGCTGTGCAGATCGTTCAAAATGGATTGCAGGCCCTTGTGGATATCGTCCACATCCTGCTGGGAGATAATGCCCTGCTTGCCCAGCATAGCAGAGTGTACCATGCTGCCGTGGATATCCTGTTCGATCATCCGCGCATCAAAGCGGATGGAAGAGTTAAAGTCGTTCACGCGGCTGTCCACCGCTTTGCTGGAACGTCCCTGCCAAAGTTGGGGCATAAGAAAACCTCCGGTGTTATTGTAATGAATAGAGAATAAAGAATAATCAAAAATGTTGGTGTGCGCGCCGCGCGCGCAAATAAAATAGATACAGCCTTTTAATGGGGGCTCAGTCTGATGTTTGCTGCGACCTTGGCTTTTTTTGAGCCGTGCCGCAGGCACGGCGGTCCACCATCATTATTCTTTTTTCTTTATTATAGTATATACTGGAACGCCAAAGCCGCCAAGGGGGTCAATGCCTCCCTGGCGGCAGTTTTGTTAATGGAAAAATGCGATTACTTTACTTCCGGCCAGTTCTTTGCCAGCTTGGCGCGCTCAGCAATGGGCAGGCCAAACAGGTTGATAAAGCCGTTTGCATCAAACTGATCGTAATCATCATCCTCGCCGAAGGAAGCAGTCTGCTCATCGTACAGGGTGAACGGGCTGGTAACACCAGCGTTGATCAGGTTGCCCTTGTACAGCTTCAGTTTCACATCACCGGTAACGGTCTTCTGCAGGTCGTCGGTGAATGCGCTCAGGGCTTCACGCAGCGGGGTGAACCACTTGCCATCGTAAACCAGCTCGCCCATCTTCTGAGCAACGGACTCCTTGAAGTGGAAAGCATCCTTGTCGATGGTGATGGTTTCCAGAACGTTGTGAGCCTTGTACAGGATGGTGCCGGCGGGGGTTTCGTACACGCCGCGGCTCTTCATGCCGACAAGACGGTTCTCAACGATATCCAGCTGGCCAATGCCATTCTCGCCGCCGATCTTGTTCAGGTACTCAATCAAGGCAACACCGTCCATCTCCTTGCCGTCCACAGCGGTGGGAATGCCCTTCTCAAAGTGGATGGTAACATAGGACGGGGTATCCGGTGCCTGCTCCGGGGAAACACCCAGCTCCAGGAAGCCGGGCTTGTTGTACTGCGGCTCCAGAGAGGGCTTTTCGAGGTCCAGACCCTCGTGGCTCAGATGCCACAGGTTCTTGTCCTTGGAGTAGTTGGTCTCACGGTTGATACGCAGGGGAATGTTGTGTGCCTCGGCGTAATCGATCTCTTCGTCACGGCTCTTGATGTCCCACTCACGCCACGGGGCGATGATGGCCATTTCGGGGGCCAGTGCTTTTAGGGCCAGCTCAAAACGAACCTGGTCGTTGCCCTTGCCGGTGCAGCCATGGCAGATGGCATCGGCATTCTCTTTCTTGGCAATCTCAGCCAGTGCCTTTGCGATGCACGGACGAGCATGAGAGGTGCCCAACAGGTACTCTTCGTACTTGGCATCGGCTTTCAGGCAGGGCCAGATGTAGTTCTCAACGTAATCTTTCTTCAGGTCCAGAACATACAGCTTGGAAGCGCCGGTCTTGAGGGCCTTTTCTTCCAGGCCGTCCAGTTCAGTGCCCTGGCCAACGTCGCCGGAAACAGCAACAACTTCGCAGTTGTTGTAGTTCTCTTTCAGCCAGGGAATGATGATGGAGGTATCCAGACCGCCGGAGTAAGCCAGAACAACCTTTTTAATATCTTCCTTTTTCTTTTTCATAAGAACTGCCCTCTTTCAAAATTCTATCCGCCGAAGCAGCTGAATATTTATTCATTTGATGTTTCTTATTATACACGCCCTGCAACAAATTGCAACACGGCATATTGCACAAGGAAATTTCAACTTATAGAGATAACTTTGTTCTAGAGCTTGCATTTTGCGGCGTAAAGGGAAAAAACAAAACGGACTATTTGCATTTTTATTCATGAGATTGAATATTTGCCGCATAAAGCCCGCATATCGCAGTTGAAAAAGGATGCAGAAAAGTGCCAAAGGGTACAAAAAAGCTCTTCCCCACAAAAACGGGGAAGAGCGGAGAGGAAAAGATGATGACAAGTTGGAAGGATTGATCCTGCAAGGGGAGGACAGTGGCGCTTTGTCCCGGCAAAGTTATTCTTTGCTGGCACATTCGGCGCAAACGCCGGTCACGGTCAGGCAGTGGCCTTCAATACGCAGGCCGGGAACATTTTTGATCAGGGCGTTCAGCTCGCCTTCCGGCAGATCAAGGTTAATGATCTTGTGGCACTTGCGGCAGTAAAAATGTTCATGGGAGTTGGGGTCCCAGTCAAAGCATTCGGCACCGCTGATCATGCCAACGCGGCCGATCATATCGTTATCAGCCAGGGTGTTCAGATTGCGGTACACCGTGCCCAGGCTGATATGAGGGCAACGCTCACGGGCATAACCGTAAATCTGCTGCGCAGAAAGATGCTCTTTATGCTCTTGAATGGTTTCCAGAATAATCTGGCGCTGCCAAGAATATTTCATAGCGAGTGTTCTCCTTAAAGTTACGGATGGTTCATCTTCGACACACTTTTAACGAACGCCGATTTTTAACTTATTTTAACACTGGGGTATTACTATGTCAATATATTAAATGCGAAAAATCCGCAAAAAGTTTCGTAGCTTAAAATAAAATGAACAAACCGGGTGAAACCTGAAAAAATGAAGAATTTTGTACTGCACTTTATTGCGCTATTGTTGTATAATGCAGGAACAAAAATCGGAACAACATCGGGAATGGCTGCCAGCTGATGCCCGCAAAGACCATGGCTGCGCTATTTGTGCCGCAGCACTGCCGGCGCAGAAAAGGGAAAAAAACTTTTTGAAAAAATTCAAAAAAATGCTTGACAAATGGTGCCGAAACCCGTATACTAATGGAGCACCGTTTGAGATGCACACCACATGGCGGTATAGCTCAGTTGGCTAGAGCATTCGGTTCATACCCGAAGTGTCACCGGTTCAAATCCAGTTACCGCTACCATCAATGCAGGGTTTCGCTAAAATACTTGGGGGCCGGTTGCAGTCGTGACTGGTAAGTTGCTTGCTGTTTTAGCAAAATCCTGTATCTCTTTGGCCCGTTGGTCAAGCGGTTAAGACACGGCCCTTTCACGGCTGTAACATGGGTTCGATTCCCGTACGGGTCACCAAAAAGCCTTAGCGTTAGCTAAGGCTTTTTTCTTTTGTATTTTACTGCCGCACCTCGCTCGCCGTATCGGCACTTAGAATTATGCGGTATTGCCCTTGATTTTGTTTGTAGGGGCAGATGCTTGTCATCAGCCCGCAGCAACCTTGCGGAATTGGCAGGTATAGTTTGGTGAGCGGCAACAGCCCGATGCGAGCATTGGATCTTACAAATCATTTGCAGTGCTTGCCACAGTCGATAAAGGTTTCTCCACGGCGGGATGAGGGCATCCCGCCCTACAGATTGCTTGCATTGCCTGCTGCCTATTATAAAAAGCTCTGTAGGGAACGGCTTATTCCGGTTCAAGAGCCGAATCAGCGGTCTGCTTGGCCTCTGAAGTTCGACTGCGGGCGCAGTGACCTGCCGTACATTTTCCGAATAACGCTGCCGGCCAAAAATCTCTCTCCATTTTATCCCATTCGCCCTGAAAAATATGTTGACAAACCGCGTTTCATCTGGTATATTATACAAGCAATCTTTTGCGGTCATGGCCCGTTGGTCAAGCGGTTAAGACAGCGGCCTCTCACGCCGTTAACGTGGGTTCGATTCCCGCACGGGTCACCAAAAAGCACTCCAGCTCACAAAAAACAGTCCAGTGGACTGTTTTTTAGCCCGCGGGAGATTCCCGCGTGTGTCACCAGAAACACTCCAGCTTATGCTGGAGTGTTTTTTCGTGTACCCCGTGCGAGGAATCGAACCAGACGGCGCGCAGGTGCTTTTGTGCGCGATAATGGAACGCTGTGTTTTTGGTTGTATCCTTGACATGAAAATACCCCCAGAGCTTTCAGAGTTTTTTCTCTGTCTACTCTAGGGGTAGCATATCAAAGAAGCACCGGGCTTCATATTTTTTATTTTGCCTGCCTATTGGCGGCGTGGCGCTTGGGCAGGGGGATGGAGCATACGATGGCAATGCCAAGGGCCAGGGCAACGGCAACTTTTAAGGTTTCAATGCCTTTGCTGGTGCACAGGGCGCGGTCGTTGCGCAAAAAATAGTAAGCCGTGTAATAAATGCCCGCGCCGGGCACCAGGGGAAAAATGCCGGTCAGCAGAAATACCGTGATGGGGGCCTTGTGCCGGATGGCAAAAAAGCGGGAAAGCGCGGCCAGCGGCAGTGTGGCAATCAGTGTGGCCATGGGGGCGGTCATACCGCCAAGGGTAGTGCAGGCAATGTAGATCGTCCAGCCAACGGCCCCCACAAAACCGCAGGTCCAGTAATGGCGGCGGCCCACCTGAAAGGTGATGCCGAACGAGATGGTTGCAACCATGGCAACCACAAACTGAACCAGCATGGTAAACCAGACAGGAGCAGCACTCACCATACCACCCCCGTTACTGTGCTTAATAAGGTATACCCCAGAGTGACGCCGACAGCCAGGCATCCCGCAACCAGCAGGGCATCCACAAGCCGGATGGTGCCGGAAAGATAATCGCTGTTGATGATATCACGGATGCCCATAGTTAAGGCAACGCCGGGGGTCAGCACCATCAGCGCGCCGATGATGGCAAAGTTGACCTGCAGGGCCGGGTAGACCAGCTGGGCAATCAAAGCGGTCAGCGTGCAGGCAATGGCGGAAAGCATATCGCGGAAAATGCGGCTGATATGGTGCTTGCTGAGCGCGCAGGAACTGGCGGAGGCCAGCAGCCCGCCCAGCGCACCCACCAGCATTTCCGGCAGGCCGCCGCCAAACAGCATAGCAAAGCAGCCGGCCCCCATGGTGCCTGCTGCACAGTTGTACAGTGGGGAGAGGGTGGGCATCCGCTTCATCCGCTCAAATTCCAGCTGGGCGCTGTTCAGGTCCAGTTCGCCATCCGCCACACGGCGGGAAATGGCGTTGATGGCCTCCACATGGCCCAGGTTGGTGGAAACCACCGGAACATGCCGCACAGCGCTGACCGTTCCGTTTTGGGCGGAAGCAAAAATGCCGTTGGTCAGCACATAAACATGGAAATCCACAATGCCGAAGCTGCGGGCCATGATCTCCATGGTGTCCTGCGCGCGGAACACCTCGCCGCCATTGGCCAGCATAGCTTGGCCGCAGTCCATGATCAGATTGAACGCCAGGTCAGTCACGAATGTTCTCCTGCACAGCGGCAAACTCCGGGTAATGGGCATACAGGTGCTGGGCAATGGCTTCCATCAACAGGTAGTCGTGCTCCGAGTCGATATCAATAATGCCGGTATCCATCATCACGCTGATGCCGATCTTGCCGCGCCACAGCATGCCGTCCGTGTTGGTGGCGAGGAAATTCCGCTTGAAGACATAGATGGAAGCGTTTACATCATACACATCCGGAGCCTGCTGGCGGCCGGTGAACTCACTCTTGCAGACCTGTTCAACATGGTCATCCACAGTTTTGACCATATTGAACCAGGGATTGCGGCGGGCTTCGCACACGCTGAACACCAGATCCAGATCATCGCGGCTCTGTTTTTTGGCGAAGGCGTTTTCGATGTCCGATTCGGTGCGCAGGGGGCTGGTGATGTCCAGGTCCATGTACCAGTCATACGGCTGGCCGGTGCGTTCCTCCATGCGGTGCAGACTGTCCTGATAGACAGCCATCTTAGGCACGCGGTCGCCGCCCAGTTCCTCGCCGCGCGGCAGGAAGATGACTTCCGGGTACTTGGCGGCAACCAATTCGGCCAGCTCCGGGCTGTCGGTGTTTAGGGCAATGTCAATGTGCAGTTCGGGATGCTTTTTGATAAACAGCTCGGCGGCGCTGAGCGAATAATACACCAGCGGGTGGCCGCAGAAGGTTTTGAGGTTTTTGTTCTTAAAGCCCTTGCTGCCTGCACGGCCGCAGATGGTGATCAACAGACGGTTCATTGTTGTTCCCCCAATGTCAGTTTTAATACTTGCAGTGCCGTGGCGGGCGGGTTCAGGCTCTCGGATTCCTCCCCGGCGGCATAGTCAAGGAAATAATTCATCTCGCGCAGGTAGCGCTCGTTGACGTCCTCCTCATAGTGTTCCACCGCACCGTTGGGCAGGGTCAGCGTTCCGGCGCCAAAATCCGCCACGCAGCTGCCATCCTTGCAGAACAGCTCAATGGAGCGGCGGTAGGTGCGGCCAAAGTAATCCAGGTGCACTTCCGCCAGCAGGGTGGGATATTGGGCAATATAGATGGAAAGGTCGTCAGAATCAATTTCCAAATCGGAATATTTTCCGCATATATTACAAATTGTTTCCGGCACGCCGAAGAGATCGACCAGGTAATCCCATTCATGGATCAGGTCGATGGTCACGCCGCCGCCCAGGGCCTTGTGGGCACTGTACACCGTGCGGTAATCCACCCCCGGCCGCCAGTCCGGCAGGTAGGAGGAACAGATCACCCGCGCACTGTAGGGGCGCAGGCCGGGCAGGTGATTTTTCAGCGCCAGCATGGTGCCGCACCAGCGCATGGGTGCAGCCACATAGGCTTTCTGCCCGGCGGGCAGCAGGGTGGCAAGGTCTACATCCGTCTGCTCGGCGGAAACAATGGGCTTTTCGATAAACAGCGCGTCTGCCAGGCCGCGAATTTCCTCCAATGCCTGCGCGTGCAGGCTGGTGGGGTTGGTGATAAACGCCAAATCGTAGTGCGGCAAGGCAGCGGAATCCTGCAAGGTGGTGAACTGGCTGTGCAGCAGCTCCGCCGCGCCGGGGCGCAGCGGACGGGCTAAATCACTGCGCAGCGCATCCGCCCGCAGCGCCAGTCCGCGCTGTGCGCAGATCGCCGTCAGATTTTTCAAATGCCGGGTCCCGATGGACCCCAGACCGATAAACAGGGCAGTAAGCATGGTGACCCCCTTTTAAGTTAGGAGGTAGGAGTTAGGAGTTATTGGTGTGCGCATCCGTGCATATTTTGAATATCAGGTTTTGCCTTATTTCAAAATCGCGGCGCAAGCCGCACATTCAACTCCTAACTTCTACCTCCTACCTGATTTTCAGGTTTTATCCATAATGCGGATGGCGGCCAAATCTTGTTCAAAGCTCCAGCGGGACGTTTCTTCGCCGCGCAGGCAGGCAAAAAAGTTGGTCAGCTCATCCACATAGGCGTTCTCTACAATGTTGTCGCTGTAGCGGTTGTCATGCTCAAAGCTGGTGTAGGTGTCCACAAACTGTTTGTCACCGTTCTTGAACTCATACAGCGCTTTGGGGTTGCCCTCCCAGAACAGGTGCAGACCATCGCCAAAGCATTCAAAGTTGCGCACCGCCTTGGGGCTTACCACATCTGCTGCCAGCACACCCTGCGCGCCGGAAGCATGGCGCAGCAGCAGGGTAACGCAATCAGGATAGGGCAGCCCAAGGTCGCTGATGCTGTCCTCCTGCACGGTCACATGGGTCACATCGCCAAAGGCATCCAGCAGCCAGGGCAGGTCAATGCCAAAAATCTCGCGCACGCCGCCGGTGCGGGCGTTGCCCACAAAAAAGTTTTTGTAGTTTTCCCACGGGTGCCAATCCGGCAGGTACTGGCCAATATGGTAAATATAATGCACCGGCTTGCCGAATGCAGCCACCTGCTGCTTGATGTACTGAGTTTCGCGCCGGTAAAGCATGGTGGAAGAAAGAAACAGCAGCACGCCTTTTTCTTTCGCTTTTGCCATGTTTTCCTCATAGCCGTCAGCAACCAGATTCAGCTCGGTAAATACCGGCAGGCTGTTGTCCAGCAGCTCGCTGATGATGGCCGCGTGGGTCAGGGGAGCGGTGCAAACAAGGGCGGCGTCCGGGGCTTCGGCGGCAACGGCTTCAGCGATGCTGGGGTAAGCGGCGTCGATCAGGCCAAGGTCGGTGGCTTCCACCCGGCGGGATTCCGCCGTATCGACACCCGCAATGCGGATGCTGGAATCAATGCCTTTGGTCAGGCGGGCACGGCGCTTGCCCATGCTGCCCAGACCAACGATCAGAATTTTCATAGGGAGATGCTCCTTTTGGGGTTAAATTCCGGCACGGGGCCGTCATAAAACGTTTTGGGTTTGGCAAAGTCAAATTGGGCCAGAACCCGGCAGATCTTGCCGCTGGTATCGCCGCCGTTATAGGGGCTTTGTGCGGCGTGGGCCACGGCGGAAAATTCCGGGGTCAGGGCACGGCGCAGGGCGGCCTCGATTGCGGGGGCAGCGGCAGCACAGCACAGCACATTCTGGCAGATGATGCGCCCGGCCTGGCGGCTGCCGATGTTGACGGTCGGCACACCGAACGTGGGCGTTTCCACCACGCCGGAACTGGAATTGCCCACCACCAGCGCAGCGCACTGCATGGCGGAAAGATACCGCTTGAGCCCCAGGCTGTTGATGAACCCGGCACGCTGCGGGTGGGCGGCGGCAAACGCCTGCATTTTGGCGGTGCACACAGCGCCGCCGGCATCCGCGTTGGAACCGGTGATCAGCCAGAACACGCCGGGAACCGCTTCCATTGCGGCGCACAGGGCATCCGCCTGCGCGGCAGGATCGCCCGCCGCGGCGGAAGTTTCGGGGTGGTAGGTCACGATGGCAAAAGGCTGCATCAGGTCAAAGCCGGTGGAAGCGCACAATTCCTGCCGCGTCATTTTGGGCAGGGTGCGGATGTTTTCATCGCCCAGGCCGCCCACGCAGAACACGGTTTCGGGGGCTTCGCCCATGCGCACCAGCCGGGCCGCGCTTTCGGCACAGCTGGGGAAGTGCAGCGCCGCCATTTTGGTGATGCAGTGGCGGTAGTATTCATCCGCCGCGCCAAGGGTTACATCCCCGCCGGAAATATGCGCAATGGGGATATGCCGTGCCGCAGCCGCTGTAGCTACCGCAAAAATTTCAAAGCGGTCGCCCAGAAGCAGCACCGCATCCGGGCGGTGGGCGGCAAAATAGCCGTCAAATACCGTGATGGTGCGTGCAATGGTAAGGGCCACCGGTTCGTTGGGGTTCTCTTCTTCAAAAATCGGCAGGCGGGCCGCAATGGGCAGGCCGTCAGCCTCAATTTCTTGCACCGTATTGCCAAACCGGGCACAGAGATGTGCCCCGGTAACAACCAGCTGTAATTGCAGGTCCTGTGCCGCCGCAACCTTTTGGATAACCGGCCGCAGCAGCCCATATTCCGCACGGGTGGAGGTGATGATGGTGATGTTTTTCATAATAGTTAGAAGTTAGGAGGGAGGAGTTAAGGCAATACCGCATAATTCTAAGTGCCGATACGGCGAGCGAGGTGCGGCAGATGCTAAGCCAAAAGTGCAGATAATACTGGATGCTGCAAAGGTGAG
>QWCE01004988.1_pt1 | contig 12564 bp, 13 predicted proteins | sample 1972531 | NCBI WGS metagenome assembly QWCE01 (sample SAMN09866716, study PRJNA288562) | Human gut metagenome isolate term4_stool, whole genome shotgun sequencing... | reverse complement strand
TGCAAATCAGGAGACGGTTCGGCAAATCATCGCACAGGGCTTTTCCGAAACAAACGGTCTAAGCAAAAGCGGCTGGGGCGATACTCACCCAAGCGGCGGTAAGGTCGGCAACTACGAGGCAAACACCGCCAAATGGGCTGTGACGCAGCTTTTGGTCTGGGCTGCCTGCAAAAATTATATCGTCCGAAACAGTGCGACCGACTGGACATGCAGCTTCATAGACAGTTCTTTGTCTGAAAGGTTTTCAGGCAAAGGGTAACAAAGTCCTACCTCTTCAGCTCGCCGAAGCGCCGCTATTACTGTTGTTCTTGAACAGTCGCAGGCGTCGGCTATTTGGGTTTTGTTGAGACCGAGGCTGTCCAGCCTCAGTATCTCTCGGTAATTGGTCATATTCTTGACCTCCTAATGAATATTAACACCGCTTTCGCAGTGCATATATCCATTATACCGACCGTCTACGGTGCATTGAAGTGTGTGTCACTATTACCTTAATTGCAGGGTGTTCAACCTCTGCGGTCGGACTGTTCAATTTTAGCGGTCAGACTGTTCAACTTGAGCGGTCAAGGTGTTCAGTTTTTCGCGGAATACTCACACTTATATTAATATTTTTATTTTCTCCTTTAAACAAAGTCTCTGTCCGAGATAAGTGTTGGTATGCATAACTGACCTGTTTATTCATTTTCTATGAATGCCCTGGGTAAACGAAAAGGAACAAGGTATATTTCATCCTTGTTCCTATCGGTCAGTATGTGCTATTCAGTTCAACAAATTGGAATTTGTTGCTCCGTCAAACTGAAAGTTTCAAGCGTTATAGACTTCCCACAAATATCTCTGCATCAATCGTCAAAGTTTTTAGCTTTTTGAAATCAATCTCAGTTTTATCTACATGGAAGAGCAGTGGGGTCATGTCTGCAAAAATTTTAATATCCTCTAACGGCATTTCATATGATTCTGAAACTCTTTTTTGGTAAATAACAGAATACTGCTTCTTGAATAAGTTAATCACATTCTCATTGGAATACTCTTGATTTTTCAAATGTTCTTTTGCAATGTTTCTGAACTCCATCAGATGTTTATTCCCAGGAATAACCTTTACAATATAGCCGCTATCCGTCAGAACTCTATTGAACTCCAAATAATTAGCTGGTGTAAATATGTCCAGTATACAGTCTACTGAGTGGTCTCTAATTGGCATATTTTCCAAATCACCCACAAACCACTTTATAGACTTACTACCGTCTCTTTTTGAAGCAAGGGAAATGGCATCTTTTGAAATATCAAAAGCAACTATATCTGCTTGAAATAGTTCTTTGATTTTTCTAGAATAATATCCTTCACCACATCCGACATCAAGAATAGTTGTTATGTTTTCAAGCTTGCTCAATATATGTGTTATCTCCGTAAGAATATGTGAATAGTATCCCTTTTCTAAAATATCCATTCTGCTTTCAAAAGAAGTTCTGCTATAATGCTTAGATTGCTTTTGATTTAATGCAAAATTCACATATCCTAATTTAGAAATATCGAAACAATGCTTATTACTACACAGCAAACTATTGCCTACCATCTTTAACTTTCGTTTACATATTGGACAACGAAAAAGCTTTTCGCTGTCATTAAATCTAATAATTTTATTCATGACATCCTCCATTATTACATTCTTGCCCGAAAGCGAGTTATGTAATACGGATGTACCGCAACACAACTCGCGGTATTATCTTAATCTCATATATGCTGTCATCTTATCACCTCCTCAAATTCAAGTTTGTATAACTATTTTATTGCATTATAGCATACTTTGGTCTGCTTTTCCCACTCCAGAGAAAATTTCTTTGTCGATAATTATCCTACCTATAGGAATATTTTTATTCACCAATACTTATCTCGGACAGAGATTAAACAAAAAATCGGATAAACATTTATATTCCATAATAGATTCCTTGTAACTCTAATTGTTGATAGACAAAAAAACAGATCGCCTATGCATCACAAACAAAATACGGTTAATTTAGTGTTTTGTTTTGTAATTAATTTTAGAAAATGTATTTTTGTGCTTGCTTTTAGGATTCTCTTTCTTGCTTTTTGAACGATTGTGAAAACCTAAATCCTTCCCCATTGAATTGTGTTGCTTATTCTTCTCGTTTGTGTTACTAACCAACTGACCGCAGGCAGCTTTGATGTTATTACCTCGTGATTCTCTCATTTTTACTTCTAAACCAGCCGCTTCAAGTCGCAATTTAAATGCAACTAATTGTTGTTTGTTTGGCCTGTTAATATTGCAATTTGCGGTATCATTATATTGCAAAAGATTTATCAAAACATTTTTCTCACGAAACCATCTTCCTAATTGACGTACATCAGTTGCTTTATCATTTAGACCAGGAATCAATAAATAAGCAATTGTTACTTTTCTGTTATGTCTTTCCGAATATGATAAAACAGATTCAACAATCTTATTTATGTCATAACCTTTCATGTGAGGTATAATTATATCTCTTGTTCTTTGATTTGTTGCATGAAGAGAGAGGGTGAGTTGTATCTTCAGATGTTCTTCTCTTATTTTTTTTAATTGTTCTAAAGGACCTACTGTCGAAATATTAATTCCATCTGTGGGGAAATTAAGCCCATTTCTATCTCTTAATATATGAATCGACTTAATTACATTATCATAATTAAAAAATGGTTCACCCATTCCCATATATACAATTCTGTTGACTTTTTCCTTCAGTAATGTTACTTGTTGCACAATTTCGGAAGGAGTTAAATTTCTTATAAATCCATTACTTCCAGATGCACAAAAAATACAACCGACAGGACATCCTACCATTGTACTAACACATACAGTTACCCCTGTTTTTCTCTTTATGCAAACAGTTTCAACGCAGTAACCATCCTTTAATTTGAAAGAGTATTTTCTTGTGTCACCGCCATTATAAATATCATTAATGCTCATTGTTTGATATTTCTTTTGGGGCTTTTCCTTATAAAGGGCATGCATAAGCGATCGAGCTTTTTTTCTCCAACGCAATCACAAATTTCTTTATATGTATAACCGTATGGGTCCGAATTTATCATTTCTTCAGTGATAATTATTGTGTTTTTATTTTTCATATCATCAATACCTTTCGAGAAATATAATTACAAAATACGATAAACTACCATTATTATAATAACATTTCTAAAACAAAAAATCAATAATCTACATATCTATTTTACTTAAAATACTAAAAATACTCTAAAAATATATGTATCGAATTTTTATGTAAAATATTTGTCAGAAAGAAATTTAATAATGCTGTCTAAAACTTGTGTAGAAAGATAACTGAATTATTATTTTCTGTTTAAATCACATACTCTAAATTGTTGATTTTTTTAGGTGGTATCGAAAAAAACGACACCATCTTTTCTTTTTCGGGAAGGTTATATCCTTTCTAATTACTATTGGCTGACGGACAATGTGACTGAAAATAGCTTTTCTATGCAGCCAAGCACTCTGTTTTTTTGCTTTAAGAACTAAAACAAAGTTCTTTTTCGACATTTTTCAGGTATTTTCGTTTGACACCTTGACAAATCCGACAACACTATGTATAATTATATTAGGTTTTTCGAGAAAATTCTGCTTTCGTCAAGGAGAATACTCTACGAAATAAATGGGTGTTTGACAGATGCTTTCGGCATCTGTTTTTTTATTTGTTTCTTTCAAGCGTTTCAGCACTTTCTGCCATTTTAACTATTTCTTCATCCGGGACTGCTTCGGGGCTATACTCTAAAACATAACTTATTTCTGGTGTGTCAGTCCAGCAAAGATATGAATGTTCATCGAACTCATAGAGTGCTGCATCCCAATTTTTAATTTTCATTTCTTTGCAACGGTTCGCACTATCAGGATTTATCAAAACGCCAAGAGCATCCACATTTAATCCTGTGATTTCTGAAGGATCTGCCTCGTAGTATGTAGTTTTCAAAATATGATAGTTGATTTCGTTGCCTTCTTTATCGGCGTATTTGAGAGTACCCGCAACAACTGTTTCTGTCTGCTTTTTAACATCATCACCAAGCACTTCTTTAATCGCTGATTCTATGCGAATTATCATATCTTGGAGTATGTCCTTATTCTCCTTCACCAAAGCTCCGATAGCAAAAGCAACTCCCAAAACAAGAATTACTGCAATCAATGATATTATCAGCTTCTTTTTCATCGTGTTCCTCCCTTTGCAGATCACAAGCAGTCTGCAATATTGAAAACGGTCAAACCGTGTTTAGCAGCATAATCTACCGTATACGCCGTTCCTCCTTTACTTTCAGTCAAGTATGCTATACAAGCCGAACTATTATCTACAAGATGACGGTTGCGTTTGTGCATACAACCTCTCGTGTATTCTTCCGATGTATAAACAACCTTATCAGCTTGCTCTTTGATATTCTCATATATCTTTACATCTTCACTTGCCCAACCTCTTGTTTGGAATCGGCAAGGTAAAACAAGAATAAGGCGAATATCAGGATAGTGTTCCTTTAATTTCAAAACTGCGAGAGCTGCGATGGTATCAAAACCTAACGCTCCTCCTGCACCAAAGTATAGATAACCCTTCTTTATAAGCCGTTCAACCATTTCTTCAGTCTTGTCGAAAATAAGTTGATAATCTCCCAAAGGAATATCTCTGTGTCCGGTAAAGCAACAAGTTTTCTGTTTCACACTCTCACTCCAAAAATAATGCTATTACCGTATAACTTACGATAATAGCATTAGTATATCACAATATCGTCAAAAATGATAGGTTTTTTTGCAAAAAACAAGCCTGCGAAAAATCGCAGGCTCGAACACGTAGAATTTACTTTATGGACTGTTGAATAAAGGCATCAAGAATTGCAAACGCCTTTTCTTGTTCCTCCGGCGGTAATGCTTCAAGACGCTCTGATAAGCGTGAACTCTTGACCTTGTAGCCAAAGTCAATAACATCAGAGAACACATCATCTGCCGAACATTCCAAAGCATTTATAATGGCAACTAATTTATCCAACCGAGCAGAGCTTTTTCCTCTTTCAATATCCGATAAATAGTTAGTAGATAACCCGATTACTTCAGCGAACTGTTGCTGAGTATAGCCTTTAGCTTGTCTTATCTTTTGAATACGTTTGCCGATTATCTGTTCAACGCTCTTTTCGTTTTGCACACATTCCACCTCCAATCACACTAAAGTCGTAACAGCTAATGCTGATAGTATTAGTATACTTGGTAGATATGATATAATACACAAGATGATAGCGAAGTACTAACGATGATATACTGAATTTCAAAAAATATTTACGATATATTCGTTGCTTGTTCGCTATAAGCGTTATTTTTGAGCAATGAAAGAAGTTACCCCCAACCAAAGTTGGGGGTAGCATTTTAGTATTGTGGGATACCGTAACCAAGCACCTCATAATGACCGACAGGGTATTGATTTACTCTACAACTGTCACCGGAGTTGCCTTCAACGGTATAGACAATCCCGTTTTCGACTTTTTGCACGATACCAACATGGTCGGAGAGTCCGTCCTGCGGGCCTGACGAGCCTTTATTATCCCAGTCAAAGAAGATAATCATACCGGGAACCGGCTCGGCAGAGCCGTCCATCCATTGACCTCTGTCCTTGAACCACTGCACACCGTTCACACAGCCTGCAAACTTCGGGATAACGCCGGTGTCAATATATCCGCACTCATTGGCACACCAAGATACAAAGCAGGCGCACCACTCCACACGGGAGCCAAAGCCGTACCAAGACCAGTAAGGCTCGCCACCCACATTGCCGATCTGCGACAAAGCAACGGTTACGATTTGGTCGTCGCTTGCGGTAATGCCGTAAAGCACAGATGACCACAAAGAATTGTTCTTGTCTTGTAGAAGCTCTGTAAGATATTCCTTTTGCTCCTGATTAAAACCGTACTGTGCTGCCATTTCGTCCACCGTCTTGTGTGATACCGTTATATATAAGTAGGTTCTCGTAACGGTGGTTTCGGTCTGCACGATATTTCCGTTTCCGTCATCGGTTTCGGTTATGACCGTTTCAGACTTGCTTTCCGTCCGTGACGATATGCTGTTCATCTCCCAAAATATATCTTTGAGAAGCTGCTTTTTGCTATCGTCCATCGTGGCGACCTCCTGCGGATTATCGGGATCGGTGTTGACCTTAACGGAATACACCGAAAGCACCTCTTTCCAGACCGCACGGCTGCCCGACATTTCAAGAACATCATAGGTATTGCCGTTTCGGATTTCCAACAGCTTGTTATCATATTCTGTGTTGATTTCCTGAACAGCAGTCTGCATAGACTGTCCCGTTCCTGAGTCCTCTCCTGAAAAGAAGATGCCGAATACCGAGCCGATGATAGCGGCGATCAGGCAAATTATGATAATCACAACAACTGCAACCCAACCTCCGGCAGCGATTGCGGCAACGAGTGCTTTAATTCCGGCGATAATTGCCTTGACTGCGGCAATCGTAGCCTTTACTGCCGCCTTAACCCCGGTAACTACTGCCTTCGCCGTAGCTTTTGCGGCTTGGGCGGCTTTCTGAGCTGCTTTCGCACTTGCCTTTGCGGTTTTCTGTGCCGCTTTTGCAGCCTGCTGTGAGGTCTTGATTGCAGTCTTTGCGGTTTTCTCGGCAGTCTTAATGGATTTCGTCGCCGTCTTTGCAGAGCCTTTACCAACCGTTTTTATCGTTTTCTTTCCGGCTGAACGGGCAGACTGCTTTACGGTTTTCTCCGCCGATTTTTCCGCAGTCCTGACCGTTTTGCCGCCGATATTCTGAGACTGCTTCTGCAAAGCCTTTTCAGCCCGTTTTGCCTTGAAATTCTCAATACCGTCCTTTGCCTTGTAGATATTCTCCTTTGTTGTTTCCACTCCTTTCCGTCCGGCTTTGTCAAATTGATGTGCGCCCTCGTGAACGGCAGTGTCAACTCCACGCTCGAACCTATCCGCAGCATATTCATCGGCGGAATTTTCGGCGGCAGATGTGCTGTGTTCGGCTTTATCTTTGGTAGAGATATACGCTTGTTTCATTCGCTGCCCGGCTACGGCAGCTTTGTCAATGGTCTTTATTGTACCTTTGACCGCATCTCTTGTTTTAATATCAGCCATATAATAAACCTCCCTTCGTGGAAAATTAGAACGCAAAATAAGGGGAAAAGGTATAAACACCTTAACCCCTTGAGCTTTGCATATAAAAAGTGGCTTGAAATAAGGGTTTTCGGCGGTCTAATTGTCCACGCCCGACCTCTTATTTCGTTGATATTTCGCCTTGTTTTTCAGGTACATTATCCTTGCACACTCAGCACAGTATTTCTGCCTGTTACTGTGCATTTCAATAGGAACACCGCACCTTTCACAAACGGTTTTTGCTCCCGACATCAATATCTCTGCTTCCAGCTTTGGCTCTGCGGGCAATACCGCATTGCGGAAGTATTTGCAAAGCAGAGAGTAAGAAATAGACTGAACGCATACGCAGGGTTCTCCGTCATCAAGGAGCAGACAGTTTCCTCCGTCGTAATTTGCACACAGGCGCTTTATCAGGGCATTAGCTTTGTATCTCTGTCGCCCCGTCATTTGAGGGAGCATTGCTACCACCGCTTTCTGTTACTTTCTTTGCAACTACGACAAGCCTGCTGTTCTGACCGGAATACTCACAGGTGGACAGCGTGATGAGCTTATCACCGTATTCGGCAGAAACGCCCGTATCGTAGAAAGCCTTTTCTTTGGCTCTTTGAATATATCCGTCAAACTGCTCTTTTGTTGCGGCGTCTATAAACTGATAATACTTAAACTCATTTTCCGAGTCGGTATATACCGCCGTCTTGAAAACGGCAATAATCTCATAGGTCTGTTTCATATAAAGCGTATCAAAGCGGAAGGTCTTGTGTTCCTCCCAAAATTCCTTGCTTTTGAACTTTTCAAGATCGGAAAACATTGTGCCGTTCTTCATATGATGACCGTAAACAATCAAATTGTCCGACGGCTTATTCACATCACAGCTTTCGCTCATATAGGGACAGCCGTAATCGGTATATTCCTTGTCAAAGCCGTGCTTCAGGTAGAAGTTCGGCTCCTGCGGTGACTGCATAACGGGATAGTTGATTTGCGTATCATCAATTCTTATCCACCCCACAATATCGCTGTTCTGCTCATAGAGCTTTGCGTACTCAGGGAGCATTACCGCTTCTCCCTCCGAAGTGTTGACAGCCTCGCTTATTTCGTTTTCCTCTACAAACTCTGCAAGACTGTCGTAGATTTCCTCCTGCGTATACGTTTCTTTGAAATGACGGTATATCATCACTCCGCTGAATATCATCACAAGCAGGAAAAAGCAGATGATTGAAACATAGATATTCTTTTTCATTGCGTTTCCTTTCTGAAGCCGAGAGAGAGCTATGCGCTCTCTCCGGGTTTCGTGGTCATCAGTTTGTAGAGTTTTGTGTTCTTGGGGAACTTGTTTGCGAATGGAACGAGAGAACTGCCGACTTTCAGTAGCCCGTGTCCCGCTTCCACATTGGTGATATAGGACATCTGAAGATCGGAGATATTCAGAAGCTCCGCCAGCTTCAATCTGTCGGTCGAAGCCTGATTAAGCATAATGATGAACTCAGAGTTGGCAAGCATCGTCCTCGCCGTATGGCTCTGCAAAAGGTCATCCACATTCTGTGTGATGCCCGTCGCATAGGCTCCGTACTTTCTTACACGCTTCCAAAGGGTAAAGAGGAAGTTTGCACTGTACTCGTGCTGGAAAAGCAGGTAAATCTCATCAATAAAGATATAGGTGTTCTTGCCCTTCGCTCGGTTCTGCGTAATGCGGTTGAGGATAGAGTCAAGAACGACAAGCATACCGATAGGCATAAGCTGCTTACCGAGGTCGAGAATATCGTAGCAGATCAGGCGGTTGTTGGTATCAACATTCGTCTGCTTTGCAAAGGTATTAAGAGAACCGTGCGTGAACAACTCAATCGCAAGTGCGATTTCCTTTGCTTCAGGCTCGTCTTGCTTCAGGAGTTCAGCACGGAAGTCCTGCAAGGTCGGGACAGTACCCGTGTAATCGTTCTGCTGATAGGTACGGTAAACGCTTGCGGTGCAACGGTCGATAATAGATTTCTGCTTTGCTCCGAGATTGTTGCCGCCGATAAGCTGTTCGCAAAGGGACATAATGAACTCGGATTTGAGAATAACCGGGTTTGCACCGTCGCCGTATTCCTTGTTCATATCCATCGCATTGATATGGCTCGGAGAGGTAGCAGAGATATTAATAATCTCGCCGCCCAGCGCTTTCACAAGTGCGGAATACTCACGCTCAGGATCAATGATGATAACATCGGCATTGGAAGCAAGTATCTGATTGACAATCTCTCCCTTTGCCGCAAAGGACTTACCGCCGCCGGATACACCGAGGATAAAGGAATTACCGTTCAAAAGCTGTTTACGGTCGGCAATAATCATATTCTTTGAAATAACATTCTGACCGTAGTAAATGCCGTTTTCGTGGTAAATATCCTGAACACGGAACGGGATAAACACCGCTAAGGATTCGGTAGTGAGGGTTCTGAAGGTGTCAATCTTTCGTGTGCCGAAGGGCATAACCGTATTCAGTCCGTCGAGCTGCTGAAATTTCAGTACCCCGAACTGGCATAGATGCTTTCTTGCGGTAGTCAGGAGCGCTTCAGTGTCCTGATCGAGCTGTTCTTTTGTATCTGCCGTATGCACAAAGGTAATAACGGCAAACATCATTCGCTGATCTCTTGTAGTCAGGTCATCGAGAAACTCTTTCATTTCTTTTTTCTGCTGCTCCATATCGTAAGGAACGGTAGCAGAAAAGTTGTTGTTGGAGTTCTGCCTGCGCTGCCAGTTCGTTATATTCGTCTCAACGCCAAGCAATCTGCTCTCCGCTTCACGCACCGCTTCGTCGGTGGGAATGGGTACAACATCAATCGACATCATCAGATTGCGGTTTAGGTCTGTAAGCTCCGCCACCATACTGTCCTTGATATACGACGCATATTCACGCAGAAAAAGCACTCTGCCGTAGCGGTCTCCGATTTTGAAATAGTCGCTTTCAAACTCCATAGAATCAGGGCAGATATAGTCTTTGAAATCGTGTCCTTTCTTTCGGGTTTCCTTAATGTCAAAATGAAAAGAGCTTTCCTCACCGACTCTGTAAAAGTCGTGGAAAACTCTCAGTCGTTCATCTGTTTCAAGCTCGGTGCATTTGCTTCCAAGTCTGCCGAAGTGGGCGATCAGGTCTGCGCCGACACGGGCAAAGTAGTTTCTTGCTTCCTCAATGTTTTTCTTGTTGATAGAGATGGTAATATACTTGTCCTGCACAATGGCGTTTGCTCCGGTGGCTTTTTCAAGCAGCATTTTGTTGTATTCCTCACGGTACACATCAAGCTCATCGCCTTTCAGCGGCAGAAGAATGGTTTTCTCAAAGTCCAGTCTGTTCAGCCTGCGGTTGTTGATTGTAATTTTGGTAGTAGCTCCGCTGTCAAAGGAATTGAGCAACTCCGAGTATTCAAGGAACATTGCTTCCTTGTCCTCACGGCTGGCAACCGCATAATTTATATCCGTAAACTTAAAGGATTTGGAGAACTTATCCTTGCCGACCTGAAAAATGCCGTCATCATAGATTGCCTTGATCGGAATGACATCCTGGACGCCCTTCGGTACAACAAACTTCTCCTTATCCTGTTTGAAAAGATTTGTCAGTGTCTTAATCATTGGTTTTCAATACCTCCTTGCTTTTTTGTTCCATACTCGGCTTCATCAGCTCAAAGTAGGTGTTGGTGGAATGGAAAACGAGCTTTTTCGGCATAAGAAATTCACTCTTGATCCACGCCCACACAAATTTCTCTGCGGTCATACCGTTGTACTTAATGAAGCCCAGCGCCGCAAAGGGTGCGGCCGCTAAAATGCACATCCACGACACGGTTTCCGTACCAACATACGGTTTCAGCAGAAAATATACGCCAACCGCAACCGAGCACGCCAAGACAGAAAAGATGAACTGTCGAAGCGTTAGTCCGAAAAACATACTTTCCGTGTAGTTGCGGATTTCTCTGTTAATTTTTACTTCCATTTCTGTTCCTTTCCCGGCGGCGAGCTTTTATGATTTCTTCCTTGCAGACACACTCATCGGCAAGACAGATAATCCTCCGCTTGCGTTTGCCGCCGTAATACAGACAATATCTGCTTTCGCTTTCCTCAAGGGAATATCCTGAGAATTTGTTGTATCTTCGTGTTGTTTGTTTCATTGCAAAATCTCCTTACAGTCCCATCATTTCTCGGATAATGCGGTCGCTCATCTTAACTGAGCCGACGAGTACCAACATATTAAAGACAAGCTCTCCGATATATGCCCACACCTGCGTTACGGCTGCCGCACTTGTATCTACAACAGGCGGCGATGAAGCAAACACCGAGAAGATAATGCAGGCAAGCACGATGACCGCACCTTCAAGCAAAACTGCACAGTAGCTCTTGATAAAGGACTTGCCCACATTCTGCGAGGGTTCTCCCGCAAAGGTTGAAAGCGGAATCGGGGCAAGCGCCGTATACATATACAGCTTAAAGAAACGCCCGTAAACAGTCATAATAAGCAGGAACGAAAGGACTGTAATGAACAGACCGCCGATAAGCGTTACCGCCCATAGCGGAATGCTCTCAAAAAAACCACAGTCCTCGATTGTCGTTACCATCTCAGCCGGGAGCGTTGTCTGCTGCGGCGAGCCGAAGCCTGCGGCGTTCATAATAGTTGTAATCGTACCTTGTACGATATTGAATAGCGCCAGCATCAGCTCCATACCGTAGGTGATCGCACCTTTGGCAAGAGCGAACCTGATAAATAGCTTCAGTGCGTGTTCCGGTTTCTTCACATCGGAGAACGAACCGCAGGTTTTTACCATACCGACTACGAAAAATAAAACGAGCAGTGCCAAGCCGATAGCCTGGACAGCGCCGTTTATATTGACAATCACGCTCCATATACCGCCGCCTTTGAAGTTCTGCGGCGTCGTTGTGATAAGCGTCCATATTTCAGATAGCTTCTCATTCCAAGTTTCAAGGGCGTTTTCGAGATTTTGCACAACCCAGTTATCACTCAAATTGACGCACCTCCTTTACAAATTTGGGGCATACCCGATTTTTCGGATATGCCCCTTTTGAGTGTTTCCTTGCTTAACCCGTAATGAGAGTGAGAATTTCCTTTGCAAAGGTGATGATGACACCGCCTGCAAGGGTAAGGAAGCCATTGGCTCTCTGCGAAGGATCGTGAGATTTCAGGGAAAGACCGACCTGAACAATACCGAAGCCGAGCAGGATAAGCCCGATTGCACGGATGAGTCCGAAAATGAAATCGGACAGATTGTTGATAACGGTCAGCGGATCTCCGCCTGCCGCAAATGCGGTCATAGACATACAGCCGATAAGTGCCATACAAAGCACAACGGTACAGTAGGCACGAAAGCCCTTTTTGACCTTTCCGGTCATAGGCAGCTTTTTGGTTTCCTTGTTGTTGGTTTTCTTAAAAATATTCATTGTGT
>QWCE01007983.1_pt1 | contig 12569 bp, 9 predicted proteins | sample 1972531 | NCBI WGS metagenome assembly QWCE01 (sample SAMN09866716, study PRJNA288562) | Human gut metagenome isolate term4_stool, whole genome shotgun sequencing... | reverse complement strand
GGGAGTTAAGAATGGATGGTTGAATGCTGAAGAATATGCTCCTGCTGCTCGTAAGGCGTGGATAGCTTTAGTCTCATATCTTAATGATAAAAATCAAGTAAGAGAAATTTGCGTGGGTACGAATAAGAAGAACAGTAAACAGTATTATTATGACCGTCCACGCCGCACGGGTGATTATCATGGGCAGGGACCTTATCTGTGGTGTGCTGCCGCTCTAATGGAAAAGTAATCGTTCTGGTATTGAGTAGTAGTTGAGGCTTTTGGAGGATATTTCTATTGATTTGGATAATTTTTTTTATTTATAGCCCAATTTGTTTTATCCAATGTGAGGGATGTTTCCTAATTTTGGCTCAATAATTTAGTACAAATGGAATCAGACAGGCTGATTCGCAATCATGTTTTATATGAGTTTGAAATATTTACTTTGTGGGATGGCTTTTGTGGCATGTGCCACTGTTGTTGAGGCTTTTGATAATGTGCCGGAATCGATTTCTGCATCTATTTCTTTGAAGGTACCAGGAAATGGAGCGAAACACTATCCATTGACTTTTCAGAAATCGCAGAATAATAATGGCACTTATTATTTGGAGAATTCGGAAAAGATGCCGTTGACTGTGTCTCAAAATATAGTAACTGGTAATGATGGATTACGTATTAGTGTGTCTATCACTGCATTGGAAGATGTATATTTTAATTACAATCAACAGATGGCAACCGGCTTCCGTCATGATGACTGCCTGTTCTATATGCCGGGGTTTTGGTATCGACGTAATCTGCGTTCACCCAAAGAGGCTCCTTCATTCCATACATCAGATAGTTGGATTGTAAGCGAAGACAGGTTAAGTGCACCTCTCACCGGGATTTTCTGTGAGAAGAAACAACGTTTTATGACTGTCAACAGACTGGATAAATTTGTAAATAGCACGTTGGCTACCCATCGTGAAGGTGAGATTATTCTTTCGGATAAGACATCTTTAGGACATACCGGATTTGAAAATAAAGGTGGTGTTGCCACTCTTTCCTTCGGTTTTCCTTATCGGGAGGCTCCCAAAAGTTATATTCGTAAATTAACATTAGCCCCGGCTGTGACAGCTTATCAACATTTGAAAAAGGGAGAAACAATTTTGTTGATGTGGCAAATAGCTGAGGGTGAAGCCAAAGACTATTCTGATTTTGTGAGCCATACTTGGGAATATTGTTATGATACATATTCTCCCAAGCCTGTTGATACTCCCTACTCAATTGAGTATATGAAGCAGACTCTTAGCCAATTCTTTGTAAGTAGTTTTGTTGATAAATATCCGTTGGTATATAATTCGGGCATACATCTTAGGACAGATGCATGTGCAAGTAATGGGCAGGCAGAGGTCGGTTTTATCGGTCGTGTTCTTTTGAATGCATTCAATGCCTGGGAATATGGTTGGGAATGTAACCGGGAAGATTTGAAGGCTAACAGTGCCAAAATATTCGACAGTTATTTGAAGAATGGTTTCACGGAAGCAGGTTTTCTCAAGGAATCGGTAAATTATGACAAGAACTTTGAGGATCCTGTTCATAGCATCCGTCGTCAGTCAGAAGGGCTTTATGCAATCTTTCATTTCCTGGCTTATGAAAAAGAAAAAGGTCGTAAGCATCCGGAATGGGAACAGCGATTGAAAAACATGTTGAACATGTTTCTGCAATTGCAAAATGCTGATGGTAGTTTTCCACGAAAGTTTCGTGATGACTTTTCGATTGTAGATAAAAGCGGAGGAAGTACTCCTTCGGCTACATTACCTTTAGTCATGGGATATAAATACTTTAAGGATAAACGTTACTTGGATAGTGCTAAGCGGACTGCGGATTATTTGGAGAAAGAACTGATTTCTAAGGCCGATTATTTCTCGTCTACTCTTGATGCGAATTGCGAAGATAAAGAAGCGTCACTTTATGCTGCAACTGCTACCTATTATCTTTCATTAGTTACTAAAGGGGAGGAACATAAGCATTATGCTGATCTGACAAAGCAAGCCGCTTATTTTGCATTATCGTGGTATTATTTGTGGGATGTTCCTTTTGCTCCCGGACAGATGCTGGGTGATATTGGTCTGAAAACACGTGGCTGGGGAAATGTTTCGGTAGAAAATAATCATATCGATGTGTTTGTATTTGAATTTGCCGATGTACTTCGTTGGTTATCGAACGAATATAAAGAATCCCGTTTCTCGAACTTCGCAGAAGTGATTTCAACCTCTATGCGGCAGTTATTGCCTTATGAAGGACACATGTGTGGCATTGCCAAAGTGGGTTACTATCCGGAAGTTGTTCAACATACCAGTTGGGATTACGGAAAGAATGGCAAAGGATATTATAATGACATTTTCGCACCCGGATGGACTGTTGCTTCTTTATGGGAATTATTTACTCCTGGGCGTGCCGAGATTTTTATGGAAAGGTAATATAATAAATTAATTTGTAATGACATCTAGAAGAGATTTTCTTAAAAAAGCTGGGTTGATTTCTGCTGCTTTTGCAGTTCCCGCTCTTAATGTGAATGGAAATACCACACAATCCAAAATGCGTTTGAAGAATACCAAGATTGCGGTGGATGATCGGTGGGATGTTATTGTAATTGGTGGAGGACCTGCCGGGTGTACTGCTGCGATTTCTGCAGCCCGGGAGGGAGCTAAGACTTTGCTGATTGAGGCAATGGGACAACTTGGCGGTATGGGAACAGCAGGTATGGTTCCGGCATGGTGTCCGTTCTCCGATGGTGAAAAGATTATTTATAGAGGTCTGGCAGAAAAAATATTCGAGGCATCGAGAAAAGGAGTTCCTCATGAGAGAAAGCAGAAACTGAATTGGGTGAACATAAATCCCGAATACCTGATGCAGGTTTACGATCGGATGGTCGCTGAATCGGGGGCAAAAGTCCTTTTCTTCTCGAGGGTTGCTGCTGTTGAGATGTCAGCTGATGATACGGTAGATGCTATCATTGTAGCAAATAAATCCGGGCTTGTTGCGTTCAAAGCAAAAGTATTTATTGATGCGACGGGAGATGGAGATGTGGCTACTTGGGCAGGTGCTTCATTTAAAAAGGGAGGTGAGGATGGTGTACTGCAAAGTTCTACTTTGTGCTTCTCGTTTGCCAATGTCGATAGTTATAACTACAATCTCATAGGTCCTTCATTGCATACGAGTAACAAAAATAGCCCTATCTTTGACGCGATTAAGTCCGGGAAATATCCATTGATAGGCAGACATTTCAATAGTAATCTGATCGGTCCGGATGTGGTACAATTCAATGCAGGACACATTGATAATGTTGATTCGACCGACCCATGGGCTACTACGCGGGCGATGGCTACCGGTAGACAAATCGCTGAACAATACTTGGAGGCACTGAAAGAACTTCAGCCTAAAACTTTTGGTAGTGCTTTTGTTGTAAAGACTGCCTCCTTGTTGGGGGTTAGAGATAGTCGTCGGATTGAAGGGGATTATACGTTTACTTTCCAAGATTGGCTGGAGCGTAAAACATTTGAAGATGAGATCGGACGTAATTGTTACTATATTGATGTTCATAAACCGGGGCATAAAGAGACGCGTTACAAAAAAGGCGAATCTCATGGAATTCCTTATCGTTGTTTGACTCCTAAAGGTCTGAAGAATCTATTGACCGCCGGACGCTGTATTTCTACTGATGAAGAAGCTTTTGGAAGCTTGCGAGTGATGCCACCTTGTCTGGTGACGGGGGAAGCTGCCGGAATGGCTGCGGTACATGCTATCAAACAGACAAAGAATGACGTTCATAAAATTGATACTGTTCATTTGCGTAAAAGATTAAAAGAGGAGGGACAATACTTCTTATAAATGTATAAAGGAGGAATTTAATGGGATATACCTCTTGACAAATGCTTTTAAATGTTGTATCTTTATAGTCTGAAAAAGAACCTGAACTTTGTAAATAATAGATAAAAGAGTATGAAATTAGTGACTTGAATGGTATGATATGATAACAAATTAAGAGAATAGTTCTAGTATGTGCTAGGAATAGCGGGCTAGATATAAGCAAAAAGGCTGCAGATTTTATGAAATTTGCAGCCTTTTTGTCGTAAAAAATAGAAATATAAAGTTGGAAATCGACTGTTGGAGTTTTTAATAAACTTGAATACCGTTTATAATAAACTACTCAAAAGTTTATTATAAATGTGATATGCGTTTATATATAAATCTGTCCATATTTTTGTATGCTCCTAAACAGCGGCTTGGAACATTCTCTATCGAAGGTAACTATAATAAACAAATCGAAAAGTAATCTAATGATACAAAGTATTCCTTATGCAAAATTCACACGTGAAGTTCCAGTATAAAGCGAGCTCCTTTTGTATAGCCTGTATCTAGCGTCAGACTTCCATTCATCTTTGTGGCAATAAGTGGATACGTCCTTGTTCGGTGTAGAAGGCTGCATTTTTCAGTAAATAGAGAAGGATACGTTCCAGTTGCTCTTTGTTTGTCTTTACCTGAAGTTTGGGAGCGTTGACTGAAGGAGTAACATCAATTTTTATATGCTCCTTAGCCTTCTCCATTATATTTTCGCAGAAAGTCCCTACGTTGATTTCTCCTAGTTCATAGAGCTCGGTTAATGAGTTCTCCAAAGAAGACAATTCCTGAATGTCATCACTGAATTTCTTCAGAGCTGCGACTTGTCCCTGCATCTGGCTTGCTTCTTGAGGAGCTTTCTGTGAAAGTTCATTCGCAGAAGTAGTCAATGTATTCAGGGTAGGTTCCATCTGTGAGGATATATTCTGTATGAATTTGGCTTTTAATTCATTGTGTTCATTGGCAATCTTCACGCTTTTCTTTAATTTGCGATTGCCGGCAATAAATTTCAGTAATATGGCAGCCAGTATTACCAGTCCGGCTACGAGGATGACCACAAGAATACACAGACCTATAATAATATACTGCTTGGCTGATAGTGTGTCGTCTTTTTCTTGTATTGTCAATAGACTTTCGTCATATTTTCTTTTCAGTACATTCAGTTCGTCTTGAGCTGTCAGCGCTTTCACAGAATCTGTCCAAACGATGTAGCTTTCATAGGTACGTTCCATCAATGGGGCGTTATTGGCTTTACGGGCAATTCCGATAAGGTTCTTGTAGCAATCATTCACTTTGGCATAGTCTTTCTTTTCTTTATATTGGTTGAGCAGTTTACGGAAACAGGCATCGCCTTGTGTATTCTGGTTAAAAGTATAATAATAGTTGGCTTTTGTATATAGCAAAACCTCTGTTAATGAGTCATTCTTGGCAAGGTTAGCGGTTTCTTCCAATTTATTCAGCTGTGTTTTTGCCTGAGCTGGATTTTTAAGTGCCGTGTACATCCGCAACCGCTCCTTGTTCACGAGGAAGCGGAGGTCATAAAAGACTTTCTTCTGATTTTGTTCTCCGGTCCATATAAGTTGATCCATGTCACGACAAAGTTCGAAACCTTCTTTGTAAAAGTTTTCTCTGACATATAAAGCATTGGCCTGAACGCCACATTCTATTGCCTGTGGATAGTTTTCGCGAGCAGCAAATGCTTCGTATGCTTTTTTGAATAAGTAGCGCGCTTTGATGTAATCTTTTTGATTGAGGCTACTTTGCGCTTGGTTTTTCAATTCTGTGGCTCTGTCTTGGGGAGTTTGCGCATAAGTCAGTATGCTCAAACAAAATATCATTAAAAGACTTGTTATCGACGTTTTCATATTTATTGCATATTTGTTTGTCACAAATGTAAAACAAATATATGAAACAAGATAGCGTTGATGATGAAATAATTTTATTCTGTTTATATTCATTGTTGTTATCCTGCCCAGTTCTCTCTGTCGAGATTCCGATAGCTGATGGCTTCTGCCAAATGACTAGGAAGTATTTGTTCTACTCCTTCCAAATCAGCGATTGTACGGGCAACTTTTAAAATCCGGTCATAGGCTCGGGCAGACAAATTGAATCGTTCCATTGCGTTTTTTAGCAATGCGAGTCCTTTCTCATTCGGTTGAGCATACATTGCAAGCAATTTGCTGTTCATTTGTGCATTGCAATAAATTCCGGCATATTCGGTGTATCGTCTTTCCTGCAGTTGACGGGCTTTTATCACTCGTTGCCGGATGATATTGCTCGGTTCTCCCTGCCTTTGATCGGAAATCTTATCAAAAGGTACAGGAACGATCTCTATTTGAATATCAATCCGGTCTAATAATGGACCGGATATCTTATTCAAGTACTTTTGGACTTGCCCGGGACTGCATACACACGCTTTTGTCGGATGGTTATAATATCCGCAGGGACATGGATTCATGGATGCGATCAGCATCAGATTGGCCGGATAACTGATAGTGCTTTTGATGCGGGAAATGGTGATTTGACGGTCCTCCAATGGTTGGCGCAATACTTCTAGCACTCCTCGGTTGAATTCCGGTAACTCGTAATTTAAAAAACACTTGCATAGTTATGAGAAAATAGTTACTTTTGTACTTGTAAATATGATGATATAGAGGATAATAGATGTATGGAGCAGATTCATATTACAAAGTTAGTGAAAATTAAATAAATCATATATGAAAGCAGCGTTTCTAATAAGATGCTCTACTAAAAATCAAGACTTAAGCAGACAGACTAGAGATTTAGCTAGGCTGGCTAAGTCTATGGGGTATGAATATGACCTAGATAATTTGGTGTATGGAGAAAAGATAACTGGTAAGGATGATGTTACTAAGAAAAACCGAGATTCTATAGATAGACTTCTAAAAGCAGCAAAAGAACAGCGGTTTGATGTAGTCTTAGTGGCAGAGGTTAGCCGAATGAGTCGTGACCCGGCTTCTGGGCGTGTGTATGTGCGCCTTCTTATTAATATGGGAATACCAGTCTATTTCAAAGATATAGACACTTGGACTATTGACCCCGAAACTGGTAAGAAAATTAGGGATGCTGAAACTGTAATAGGTGGTGCTTTTGATGCCGCTTGGAAGTATCTAAAGAGTATGAAAACACAGATAGCTTCAGCTAGAAGGAATCAGTTAGATAATAATTGTATATCTGTAGGTAAACCCTATATAGGGTATAAGTGGCTAGGTGGTAAAGATAAAACTACTAAAACTCAATGGATAGTGGATGAAATAGCAGCAGAAGCAGTAATAGCTACCTTTAATGAGTATCTTAAAGAGGGTGCTACCCTTAAAAGTACAGCTTTAGTTATAAATGCTTTGTATGGTGAAAAGGTGAAAACTAAATTTACTGTTAGCAGGATGGAGCAGATATTAAGTTATGATACTTACTATACTGGTATTAAGAAGATAAATCTTACTGACCCTGATACAGAGGAAATAGAGGTATTTGATGTCAAAGTACCTATACTTATTACTAAAGAACTTTTTGAAGCTGCTGCTGTTAAAAGAAGCACCAATAGAGTTAAGGGTGAGCCATATCCTAAGCAAACTGTTCACTTGCTTTCTAAGCTAATTAAATGTTCTTACTGTGGGTACTCTATGACCCCTAGAGCTAAAGGTAGTGATAAAACTCAAGATGGTAGAGGTGCTAATGGAGCTTACAGAATCATTAACGGAAAGAAGGCTATGAGTTGGTTATGTATGAGTGGTATTAATAATGCTACTATTTGTCCTAACAGAACTAGTATAGCCAATGAAAAACTAGAGCCTATTATATGGGAACTAGTAAAAAAGGAGCTAATCGCCTTTGCTAATCTTAATAATGATGAAAGATTACAGAAGGTAGAAGAACTAGAAAGCAAAATAGAATATCAGAACCTCAATATACAAAACTATGAGAAGGAGATACAGAAACTAAGAAAAAGATTATCTACAGCCTATCAATTCTCTTTAAATGCTGCTGAAATGGCAGGTGATGATGAAGATATAAAGGCTATGGCTATGGAAGAGTTTAATAAGACAGCTAAGGTTATCCGCAAAGAGATAACTACTTTTGAGAACTCCATAGAGCAGGCTAAGGCAGATATTTATAAGCTAACTAATCTTAAAACCTTCTATTCACAGCCTACTCTTCCGAAGGATGTTATAGAAAAGGCTGAAGCTAATCCTACAGAACAGCGAAATTTAGTAAAGGAACTTATAGAGAAGATAATACCTTATAAGATTACTACCTTTAGAAAAAAGCAAAGAGAATCGGGACGGAAAGTGTGTAATCAATGGATTACAGTTAAAAATGGTGCGGTACTTCTAGAGATATATACTATAAATGGTATCTACTATATATTTTATAATGCTAATGGTAGAGAGGCTACTAGATACGCTTACTATATGTCTGGTGTTTTTGCTCGGTATCAGAATTCTATAAAGAAGTTTGAAGCCTATGAAGAAGGAGAATATTTTGTTATCTCTAATGCTAATATGGTAATGGAAACAGAAGAGATAGATGAGCTTGTAACGGTAAATGAATTTGTAAAGATAGCTAAGGCTAATGAATGGGTACTGGAATATCCTTACAAACCAGAATCCTAGAGCCTAATTAACTCAAGATTAAAGGGGAAAATCCTGCTGGAGATAGCGGTGATTTGCTCCTTTTTTCCTACCTTTGCGCTAATTTAGACTAAATGGGCAAAAATGAATTTACGCTTTATAGATTTATTCGCTGGTATCGGAGGAATCCGCAAAGGGTTAGAACTAGCTGCTGTTGAAGCTGGTTATACCCCTATTTGTGTGTTAACTTCCGAAATAAAACCGTATGCCTTAGATGTGTTAAAACAGAATCATCCTAATGAAGAAATAGTAGGAGATATAACTCAAGTGGATGCTGCTACTATTCCCGATTTCGATATATTATGTGCTGGTTTTCCGTGCCAAGCCTTTAGTGCTGCTGGTAATCGGTTAGGATTTGCTGATACTAGAGGAACTCTATTCTTTGATGTTGAGAGGATTCTTTTAGCCAGGAAGCCTAAAGGATTCATTTTGGAAAATGTAGAAGGCTTAGTGAATCACGATGGAGGAAAAACGCTTAAAACTATCCTAAAACATCTAAAGGCTATAGGTTACAAGGTATCTTATGCGGTTCTTAACTCTAAATATTTTGGAGTACCACAAGAACGAAAAAGAATTTACATAGTAGGTACTTTTAATAACACCATCAAGTTAGATAACTTTCCAGTTGTGGAACATACTTTAGGAGATATATTGGAGGTTGGTCTACCAACAATTAAAAGTCGGTTCACTAAGCTTCTTCTATCTAAGTATGCAATTTCAGAACTTTATGGTAAATCCATTAAAGATAAGAGAGGTGGTAAGGACAATATACATAGTTGGGATATTGACCTTAAAGGGAAAACTACAAAAAAGGAGAAGGAATTACTTAACCTTATCCTCACAGAACGCAGGAAGAAGAAGTGGGCTGCTGAATATGGTATAGATTGGATGGATGGGATGCCGCTTACAAAAGAAATGATAGCCACCTTTTATACTGGCTCTGATTTGCAGAAGCTCTTAGATAGTCTAGTGCAGAAAGGATATTTAGTCTATGAGCACCCTAAAAGAAAAATAACTAAGAAGGTTGGTAATGTTTCATCGTCATATAGAGAACAAGATACTAACCTGCCTAAAGGATATAATATAGTAACTGGTAAACTTAGCTTTGAGATAACTAAGATACTAGACCCTACTTCTATAGCTCCTACTCTGGTAGCTATGGATATGCAGAAGCTAGTAGTAGTAGATGGTAATGGCTTAAGAAAGCTCACACTTAGAGAAGGGTTAAGGCTCTTTGGTTATCCAGAAGATTATCAGTTTGATGTATCAGAGAAAGATGGATTTGATTTGCTTGGTAATACTGTTGTAGTACCAGTTATTAGAGCTGTATGTAACAGACTCATAAAACAGATTTAAGAATGGATAAAGCTCAAGAAGTTTACCTAAAACTAATGAATGATTTTGGCTTTAAGGATGCCACTGGAGAAATCACTTTTACTCTTAAAGATATTGCTATTGTTGTAAATCAGAATAATGTAGTGGGTAATATCTTAGAAGAATGGTTAGCTAAGTGGATGCGGGAAAATGAAATACCGCACAAACATAATGAAGGACAATCTAGTCCAGATTTTTGGCTTAATCCAGATTCTCTAGCAGATGATTGGTTAGAGGTTAAATCATTTACAGGTAGTCCTAATTTTGATATAGCAGCTTACAATAGCTTTATTAACCTTATTCTTCAGAAGCCTTATAAACTCCAATCTTCATATTTACTTATAAAGTATAAGATGGTAGATGGTAAGGTAGTAATTGAAAATTGTTGGCTTAAAAAGATATGGGAGATTAGTAGTCCTTCTGAAAAGTGGACTATTAAGGTACAAGATAAGAAGGGTATCATCTTTAATATTCGTCCTGCTGTGTGGTACTCTAGTAAAACTGATTATCCTAACTTTAAGTGCTTAGAGGATTTTCTAGCAGCTTTAGAGGAAGTAATATACACTTACCCAGATACACACGCAAGAGGTGCAACTTGGAAAAAAGAGCTTATTCAGAGCTATAAAAATTATTATGGTGTAGAACTTAATATACCTAGATGGATGGATATAGCAGATAAGTATAAGAAAAAAATGTAAAACTGGATATGGTTGTAGAAATGTAACAATCCAGTCAAAAAGCCGATCACCATTTCTGATAATCGGCTATGAAATATGCGCTTTACGATAGTTGTCTTTTCAATTCTAGGCTATATGTTTATCTCACTTAAACCATATTCTTGCATTTTTCTTTATCTCCACCTTTGTGAACTTTTCTAGTTCCGTTATAAGTACTTTCACTTCGTTTGCTGTTGGCTCTGGCAACTGTACTTTTCTGTTCGTATTCCGTCCTATATTTACTTGTAGAGGTTTACATCGTTTTATGTACTCTATCATTTTATCCAAATCAAACTGCATCAAAGGTTCTGCCGTAACATAGGTATCTATGCCCAAATCCACGATTTTCTCCATTGCTCTTACCCTTTCTTCTATCTCTGGTGAGTTACGCATTATTTCTGGATAAAACCTATTGGTTTCTATGGTCGTACAAACCACTGAATGATGAAAGACAGGATGAGTTATAAAATCTAATATTCTGGAAGGATTTTTGCTTTGAAACAAATATTTATTGGCAGACCTATCACAATAGTCCAAAACCATTTTAATCCAATGGCTGGGTATATCTTCTGCCCACATGTCAATACTACTTCCTACAAAAATAAAATTCGAGCACTCAAGATAGCAGGTCAATTCTGCCGCATCCAATCTGGGGGTATTCAAACGAGAACACATTTTTTTCATATAGCAATAGGTACAGCCATGAGAACATTTACCCTTAATAGGATTCCATGTGTGTGTCACAAATTCATACATATTACCTTTACTCTCTTTAATCATGATATATTTTATTAGTTATTATTCTTGTTGGAAAGCCAGCAGACAGTACCTACTGGCTTCTTGTCTCCACGGATTATTATTCAAATCCTTCCCATAATCCACTCAATTTATTATTGATAATATTTTCTTTCGTATCACCTCCTCTAGTTCCCTTGGCTTTTTCAATATAATCAGCATCTTCTTTACTAATATTTTTCAAAAAACGTTCCATTTTGTCTGTAAATTTTGGTTTGAGATTATCACTAGTTTTTTCATACTTGGATATTATCCAGTCGATTACTGTTCGTGCCTGTATTGTCGTTTCTTTAAAAATACCTTCTGCCGCTTGTAAAAGTCTCAACCCTCTTTCCAAACCACTGGTATTTTTCAACTCGTCAGCAATGTTACCGTCTATGGCACAATCCATAACTTTTTTATTAATCTTTGAGGTGAAGGTCAGCCACTTCGATGCCGAAGTCAAAGAATAGCCTTTATTTACTAAATTATTCATAGCATCCAACAAAGGTAGTTTTTTTTGCTGATTGTTTATTTTTGCTCCTTTCACATAGTCGCTGCCCTTCCACGGATTAGTAGCAATATTGATTTCTGATAACATTTTAGCTATTGGTAGTTCCGTATTCAAAGCATACAATAACTTAAATTCTCTCTTATAACGTTTTTGCTCATCCCGTTCTTCATTACTCGCCATAAGTCTAAGGTGCGCTTCATAGCGATGATTACCTTCCACTAACACCAAATAATCCACAGCTTCTTCTTCTCTTATAATATCACCTGTAGTAAAATCAACAACATCCAACCCTTGATTTATAACATCATTAGCATCTACCACTATGGCAGGAATTAACTGTCCGCACTCTTCAAGTGTTTTCATTTTAGCCTTCACAATCTTTTCATTCAAATCACGATTACCGCTTAAACGTGCAATCTTTTTGCCTTCATTTACTAACGAGGTTAATGTTGTTACTTCGTTTTTCTTCATATTAATCTTGCCGCTGCCCTGCGGACTTATTTTGGTATCTGGCTCACCGATAATTTTTATATTACAAAGATTGCCCTTTTCTTTAGAAGCTAACGGGAATAAAAAAACACAGCTTTCTTATTCCCCCACTTCACAAGCTGTAGAATGAAGTATTTAGAGAATAAGAAAGCAGAAATAAACAATAAAATAAGTCTCAATCAATAATAAAAT
>QWCE01004985.1_pt1 | contig 12570 bp, 9 predicted proteins | sample 1972531 | NCBI WGS metagenome assembly QWCE01 (sample SAMN09866716, study PRJNA288562) | Human gut metagenome isolate term4_stool, whole genome shotgun sequencing... | reverse complement strand
GCTCAGTCGGTAGAGCATTCGGCTGTTAACCGAAGGGTCGTTGGTTCGAGTCCAACAGGGGGAGCCAGAGAGCTGTAGCTTTTGCTATGGCTCTTTTTTGTATATATGATTTAGTATTGCAGTTTGTAAATGTAATGTATGGGAACAGTGTTTTCGTATGCTTACGTTATTGTAAGTGTGCGGAAGCACTGTTTGTCTAAAAAAATCACAGCACACGTCATGAGTGCTGTGTTGAGGGAGCTGTTCGATAAATGGGAAACTATTTATGGATTGTCTTTGATTTCAATTTCTACTGAATAATCAACATTTTTTGAGTTGAGGTCTGTAAGCAGAATAGTATTATTATCAAAAGGAACTATTTCAATGTTGCCTTTTCTTTTGCATTTATCAATAAGTAAAAATTTCTTTCCATTTTGGTCTGTACAAACAGCATATAATAGCTTAGGCACTTTGAGTTCATAAACTAAATTCGTAATATACGGCTGTACCCATTCTTCATTTCTTTCAGAAATTCTGATACGTAATTCTTTTGATTCATCACTGATGCGTTGTTCAAAATTCTGCTGCACATATATCTTTTTGAATTTTTTGTTGTTATAATAATCCATAATCAATACATATGGCAGGAGCCACAAACCATAATCAATGAAGCCCAGAAAAGCTAACCATTTAATAGGAGAGAAGAGAAATGCAACAGCAAGAATAAACCCACCGAAAAATGGAAATCCAGATATGTGTTTTTGGCTTTTTTTGCTTTGATATAATGCGGCATATGTAACAGCTATCAAAAATACTCCGATTATTCCAAGCGTTATTGTCATGAGCCATTCTTGCATAACAGTTTTTCCTTTCTGAAAAATTCAAATAATAGTGCTGTGAAGAGGGAGCTGTTCGATAAATGGGAATTTGACGAATTAAAGCTTACATATCATAATGTACTCTTCTTCGTTTTCGTCAGTTATTTCAAATCCAACATTCTTGTACATATTAACTGCATAGTTTGTTTTTTGAACGGCAAGTGATGCTTGCTTATATTTTTCTGTTTTCAGTAGATCAATCATTGATTTCATCAAAGCAGTTCCTATTCCATGGTTTCTGTATTCTGGAAATAATGATATTGCAAAAGATGGAGTTTCATTATCAACATGACCATAATCATTCATAATACGAACCCATACGGCACCCACAATTTTTTTGTCAGACTCTGCAACAAGACAGTAATCTCCACTGTGCTTTCCAAAATCTGATATATATACCTGTAATTCAGGTTTATTAATAATATCTTTTGGAGGTGCTTTGACACCTTCGGGAATAAATATTGCCTCATATAAAAAATCGCTTAATATTTTATATTCAGTTTCTCTTATATTTCTAATTGTATAGTCCATAGATTACCTCTTCAAATTCCGATTAGTCGGGCAGTTTTCCCGACTGATTTCCAAAACCATTATACCACAGCTAATCAGCGGTTCGTCCTTTGTTTGTTGTATTATTTCTTTGCAAGATCTTTAATAACTTCTCCTGCCACGATAAGTCCCACAACTGACGGCACAAATGCCGTTGAACCTGGAATATCACGGCGCACTGTGCATTTTCTTGCCGTACCAGGAGGACAAATGCAGTTCTGACGGCATGAAATAGCCATATCTTCTATTGGTCGGATAGGCTGTTCTTCTGAGTAAACAACTTTCAGCGACTTTATGCCTGCCTTTTTAAGCTCTCGTCGCATGACTTTCGCAAGAGGGCAGACCTTTGTCTGATAAATGTCCGCCACTCGGAATGCTGTGGGGTCAAGCTTGTTGCCTGCGCCCATTGAGGATATAACAGGCACTCCTGCGGCGTCTGCTCGCTTTATTATCTCCAGCTTGCCCGTAACAGTGTCAATGGCGTCGATGATATAATCGTACTGAGTAAAATCAAACTGATCCGCTGTGTCAGGCATATAAAAACACTTGTAGGTGTTTACCTTTATGTCAGGGCAGATGTCGTGAACACGCTCCTCCGCCACATCTACCTTGTATTTTCCTACTGTTTTTCTTGTGGCAATTATCTGACGATTGATGTTGGTCAGACACACTTTGTCATCATCTATAAGGTCAAGTTCGCCTACACTGCTTCGTGCAAGGGCTTCAATTGCATATCCGCCTACACCGCCTATGCCGAAAACCGCAACCCTGCTGTTGCTGAGCTTTTCCATTGCTTCTTTGCCGAATAAAAGCTCGGTTCTTGAAAACTGATTTAGCATATAAACACTCCTGAATACTGTTTTATTCTTCTATAATATCATATCTATGCCCTTTTTTCAAGTGCATTTTTGCCTGCTTTTATTAATTTTCTGATTGATCCTATATGTATTATATAATATCTTTGTTACAGTTTTCGACCGCATTTTCGTTGCGTTTTTATCGAAAATGTGCTATAATATTATATGTGATAATACGCAAAAAAGTAATAAAAAGGATTGGTAAAAACATGGACATTAACAAGACCCTTGCGGAAGAATTTAAGCTCAGACAGGAGCAGATAGACAACACTGTTGCACTCCTTGATGACGATAAAACTATACCGTTTATTGCACGATACAGAAAAGAGCTGACAGGCTCGCTGGACGATCAGGTGCTTAGAGAGATCGCTGACAGGCTCACTTACCTGAGAAATCTTGAAAAACGTAAAGGCGAGATAATCTCTTCTATCACTGAGCAGGAGAAAATGACAGACGAGATAATGTCTGCTATCGAAAATGCAAAGACCCTTGTGGAGGTGGAGGATATCTACAGACCTTTCAAGCCGAAACGTAAAACAAGGGCTTCGGTGGCAAGAGAAAAGGGACTTGAACCACTGGCTGAACTTATCTTGACTCAGGATAAGAAATGCGACCCGCAGGTCGAGGGGTCAAAATTTATCAACGAGGAAAAGGGCGTGAAGTCGGCTGACGAAGCTTTGCAGGGTGCAATGGACATAATCGCAGAGGATATCTCTGACGACGCTGACCTTAGAAAGTACATAAGAACGCTGTTTTCGCAGATAGGCGTGATAAGCTCAAAAGCGTCTGACGAGAATACCGAGTCAGTGTACGAGAACTATTACGACTATGCCGAGGCTGTTGGGAAGATAGCAGGTCACAGAGTTTTGGCTCTTGACAGAGGTGAAAAAGAGGGCGTTCTAAAAGTATCTGTGAACGTCCCCGAGGGTGCAGGAGAGAGAGCATGCGTTTCAAAATATGTAAAAAACAAGTCAGAGTGCGGACAGCTTGTTACGGCTGCTTGTGAGGACGGCTATAAAAGACTTATTTATCCGTCCATAGAGCGTGAGATAAGGGCGGAGCTTTCGGCAAACGCTCAGGAGGGGGCAATAAAGGTGTTCTCCTCAAATCTCAGACAGCTTCTTATGCAGCCGCCTGTTAAAGACACTGTTACCCTTGGTCTTGACCCAGGATATGCTCACGGTTGTAAGACTGCTGTAGTGGACGCTACGGGCAAGGTGCTTGACACTGCGATAATCTACATTACTCCGCCAAAGAAGGATACAGAGCGTGCTAAGCGTATTCTGACGGGCTTTATAAAGAAATATGGTGTTACGACTATCTCCATAGGAAACGGCACTGCTTCAAGAGAAACGGAGCAGTTCACAGCGGAGCTTATCAAAGAAATTCCGCAGAAAGTTTCTTACATGGTGGTGTCTGAGGCAGGCGCTTCCGTTTACTCCGCTTCCAAGCTTGCGGCTGAGGAGTTTCCTGAGTATGACGTTTCACTGCGTTCAGCAGTATCAATAGCACGCCGTTTGCAGGACCCTCTTGCAGAGCTTGTAAAGATAGACCCAAAGGCAATAGGCGTTGGACAGTATCAGCATGATATGCCAAAGGCGAGAATGGACGAGGCTTTAAAGGGCGTTGTTGAGGACTGCGTAAACTCAGTAGGCGTTGACCTTAATACGGCTTCATACTCATTGTTGTCATATATATCGGGCATAAATATGACAGTTGCAAAGAATATTGTTTCCTACCGTGAGGAAAACGGTGCTTTCACCGAAAGAAAGCAGCTTATGAAAGTTCCGAAGCTTGGCGCAAAGGCTTTTGAGCAGTGCGCAGGCTTTTTGAGAGTGCGTGGCGGAAAAAATCCGCTGGATAACACCGCTGTTCACCCTGAGTCATATAAGGCAGCGCAGGCGCTTATTGACAGGTGCGGGCTGAGCCTTGCGGACATGGGTGACGTAAAGCAGATAGCTGAGAAAGTCAATGCAATGGGCATGAAGAAGCTTGCCGCAGATATCGGCATAGGTGCTCCGACGTTAAAGGACATAGTAGGGGAGCTTGAAAAGCCGGGTCGTGACCCTCGTGACGAGCTTCCGCCGCCGCTTATGAGAAGCGGCGACATTATGGAGCTTAAGGACTTGAAGCCGGGCATGGAGCTTATGGGCACAGTGAGAAACGTTATAGACTTCGGAGCGTTCGTTGATATTGGCGTCCATGAGGACGGACTTGTACATATTTCTCAGATGTGCGACAGATATATAAAGCACCCTCTTGAGGTCGTAAAGGTCGGGGAGGTAGTTAAGGTTTGGGTACTTAACGTTGACCTGAAGAAAAAGCGTATTTCGCTTACTATGAAAAAGCCTAAGGGGTAGGGATCAAAAACGAAATAAGTTGGAAAAGTGTCAGATCAACGTGCGAACACTATTCGCCCCTACAAACAGCACATTTACGTCGTTTGTAGGGGAACGGTGCAATTTCTGCTTTGCAGAAATACGGCGATCCGTTTGTTTGAGCCTATTTCAACACTCTCAAGGGCTGTTAGAACAGCCCTTTTTTGTTTGCCGCCAGGTGTGGTCTTGACGCAGGGAGCTGAGAAACGCCTTATGGCTTGACCTTATGGTATAATTATGGTAATATAAAATCGTACATAGACTATGTTATAAAAGGACGTGAAAAAATGCGGATCGCAGTTTGTGATGATAATGCTGTTTTTCTTCAGTTTTTTAAATCTATGCTGGCAAATGAGCTTGAATCAAGGTCGGTCAAAGCTGATATAGAAACGTTTACCAAAGCTGAGAGCTTTTTTTACTGCCATGGTAAAAAGCCTTTTTCGGCTATATTTCTTGACCTTGATATGCCTGAAATGACAGGTTTTGAAGTCGCACGGCAGCTAGGTCAGAATGGTAATTGCTTCGTGATCTTTGTGACAAGTCATCAGGAGCTGGTTTATGACAGCTTTAATTTCAGACCGCTGAATTTTATATGCAAAGATCCTGACGCTGATGTTATGAAGGATAGGCTCCATATGGTAGCAGGACAGTTGACGGACGCATTGAAGCAGGAAAAGACAGTGGTTTTGGAGAACAGGGAGCAGGGAAGGATCTCTGTAAAGCTTCGGGATGTAACTTATATAGAGAGCAATAGCCACAGCATCATATATCATTTTGCAAATAATAAGGATACTATTGCAGTCAGAGACAGCATTGGCGAGATAGAAGAAGCTTATCGTAAATTTGATTTTATACGGGTGCATAAAAAATATATCGTCAATCTGAAATATGTTTTTAACATAAGCCGTTCAAATGAAACAGTGATCTTCAAAAGCGGTTCAGAGCTTCCCATGAGCCGAAGATATAAGAATGCAGTTGACGACGCTTTGACTGAATATCTGAGGAGAAAGTGATGACTATTACATTGTGGACGATATTTGAGATCTTGATAAACTTTTATCAGGGCGGTCTGGAAACATGGTTTATATATAGATTTCTTACGCCAAGATCTCATGAAAGGGCTAAGATATGGGCTGTTATATTTGCCGTTTGTGAAGGCTGTCTGGTCACTGTTTTTAATTATTTCACTGTATTTGAGGGCTTTGGAAGTGCTTTGTACTGGGCAAGTCTGCTTGTTTTTGCGTTTTGCTTTTTTAGTGACAATGCTGTAAAGAAATTTCTTTCCATATCCCTCTCGCAGGTTGCGATCTTGTTGATAACGTCATTGGAACTAAATGTTGTATCGTCATTTTTTAAAATATCCCTCAGGGAGCTTGTGGTCGAACAAAGCTTGCTTAGATTTGTGACGCTTATAATGATCCAGATCTCTATATTCATTGTATTTAGATTAATACTGATGGCCTTTAAACACACAGATGATTATACGGCTTCAGATTGGGTGACGATAATTGCAGTGCTTATTATTTCGTTTTCTCTCGTTATGGTAATACATGAACTGTCCCTTTCGGCAGACGATGGCCATAGGCTGTATATAAATCTGTCATATATGCTTGTCTTTGTCCTTAATATACTTATATTCTGGATAATAAATTCTTTGATAAAAAAGAATCGGAAGCTCAAGGAAATGGAGATAGTCAAACTAAGAGAGCAGTATCTTGAGCAGTTTATCGGAAACGCCGAGTCGCAATATGACGCCATGAGAAAACTAAGGCATGATATAAAAGACAAATATGAAACGGTCAATGAACTATTGAAAGTACAAAAAATAGATGAAACGAGAAAATTTATCTCAGAAAGCTTTGACCTTATCGAGAAGTCGGAGTCCTATGTTAAAACGAAAAATAATATTGTAAATGCTATCGTTAACGCAAAGCTTACGATGGCTTCTTCCTTGGGGATAAAAATATCATGTATAACAGTTTCAGATTTTGAGGGAATAAAGGGAACTGACCTTTGCGACCTGTTGAGCAACACGTTGGAGAACGCTATAACTGCATGCAAGGAAATAGCCGACGACGCAAATAAATTTCTGTATCTGAAGATCGACCGAGAAACGGATACATATACGTTTTTAATAAAAAATTCAATAGATCATTCTGTTATGGATAGTAATCCAAGGCTTACGACCACAAAGGCTGATAAAAAACAGCATGGTCTGGGGACCTCAATAATCAGAGAGATAGCAAGAAAATATAATGGCAGATGCGATTTCTATGAGTCGGAGGGAATGTTTTGCTGTCAGGTAACATTGATGGCAGATACAACGGTCCTGAACTGATCGTTCGGGGCCGTTGCTGCATTTCGTGACAAAAACCTGCAACTCATTCCAAAAAGCTTGACATATTGCTGTTATTCTAGTAAAATTCAAATTAGGGTAAGACAAAAGCGAGGCGGTAGTTTATGGATCTTGTTGTATCGGGTATACTTAATTTTTTGACCGAGCAGGAAGCTATCGGCAAAGCAGATGAGGTACAGGATTTTTATCGGTATGGCATAGAAATAACTATCTCATCAATGTTAAACATTGTGCTTGTATTGCTTATGGGAGCATTGACAGGGCATTTGCTGGAAAGCGTAATATATTTGGCAGTGTTTATTGCTGTCAGGGTTATTACCGGAGGGTATCATGCAGATACATATTTCAGATGCAATCTGCTGATGTGTTCGACATTTATTGCTACAGCTTTTCTTAATGACAAGGTATGCGGATATATAAATATATGGGTGATAGTTGCCTTGGTTGTGTTTGAAGAGATAATAGCTTTTGTATTCTGCCCTGTGGAGAACAAAAATAAGCCTATAGAAAAAGAAAAAAAGCCAAAGTTCAAAGCGATGGGAATGATAGTTTTTCTGTTGCTTGATCTGTTTGGCGGGGCGATCATCAATAGATATCAGATGGTTGGATCTATGATCCTGTTAACAAATCTATTAATTGCAGTTTTAATAATATCAGCGAAGATCAAAGAAAAGAGGTGTGATAAGAATGAGATCATTTAAGAAATTGCTTGCCAGCCTTATTGCCAGAGCAACTAAGAGAATGGGTATAGCTGCCTGCGGATGTGCATCAATGTATGGTGGCTATCAAGCTAAAGAGCCAAAAAACATTTACAAGAATTAAGCGTAAAGCTACAAGAATTACGATAAGCATTACAAAGTCTTTATCATTTCCCCTTTAAATCTTGTGATACTTGTAAATGAGGTAACATTAGCAGGAAGATAACTTCCTGCTGGTGTTACCATTTTTTTATTTGTAGTGAGTTCAAGCTTTTGACAATGAGTAAATTTGCTTTTAGGCAACAAAAAAATCCGCCCTACAAAAGGATGCGCTGTACTATTCGGTTTTCAAAGAACGGACGGAGGCTATAGAGAAAGCCCCCTCACTTTCCATGACGAAAAGTTGAGGGGGCTAAAAACAAGTTTTTTAATTTCCTAAAAGATTTTTGAGCTTTGCTCTGATTTTTGTCGAAGGCATAAAGAAAGAGTGTCGGAGATTGCCGTCCCCGTTCGGCTGGGGATACACGGTCAGAATGTGGGTGTCGCTTGCCGCCTTTCGGAAAGGGACTTGCTGCCAAGCCCGCTCTCAAGAAAATAGGCGGTAGCGGAATGATCCGTCACCGCCTATTGTGTTTAGGCTATTTCGATTTCGGAAGCGTCGGCTTATTTAACCTCGGATTTCTTTCTCTTTTTGCCGCTTACGCCCAGCAGAGTCAGAACGCCGCACAGAGCAGCAAGCCAACCAATGTGGTTGCTGCTGTCACCGGTCTGAGGACACTTGGTGGAGTCGTCATTTCCTGGCTTATTGGTGTTATTATCACTGCTGCCTGTATTGTCGGTGTTGCCGCCGTCGGGGAGCTTGTCGATGACCGTATTCTCGCTGCGCTTGGCGCCGCAAACGGTGCATTTCTCGTGCTTGATGCCGGTGGCCTCCTTGGTAGCGGCATTGTCGATCACCCACTGGAAGCTGTGTGCTGCCGTGTCGGCCTTGTCGCCGCACTCGCACTCATGCCAGTGGTTGGTGCCGTCATACTTCCACTCTGTGCCGTAGCTGTGGGTATGGCTTGGAGGCGCATCCTTATAGGTGGCCTCGAGCTTCACATCATTGCCGGGCATGGTGAAGGTGGTAGTCGCCTTGGTGACGTCTGCCAGAGTGACATTGCCCTCCAGCACGACCCACTTGTCAAAGACCTTGCCTGCCTCCGGTGCGTTCGCCGTAACGGTCACAACGGTGTTCTGCGCGATCTTGTCCGTGATAGGTATCCCTGCGGCAATGGAGGCCGTGCCCTTGATGACCGTGACCGTGAACTTGGTCGCGGCGGAGCTTCTGACGAACCTTGTCTCGCCGCAGTCGGCACGCTGGCAGGTGTAGAGAATTCCTTCGCTCTTGCCCTGTTTTGCGGGTTTGCCGCCGTCCCAGTCGTGGCTGAGCTTATTAACGACATGACCGTAGCGGATAATCTGTCCGCAGCCGGCTGTGCACTGCTGGTCGCCGCTATAGCCTGAGGTGGTGCATCCTGGCTTAACCTCATTGATCAGCTTGTAGTTATCGGCAATTTCGTGGAGGGACGGGGTTGAGACGCCCTTCTGCGCGATCCTGTCGCACGATGTGCAGTACTGGTTGCCGGAATAGCCCCTCTCTGTACAGGTCGCCGTTCTTACATCCCGCAGTTCAAGGGGACCGCTATGTCTGAAGTCGCCGATCTCGCCCTTTACGGTGCCGCCGCAAGCCGTGCAGCGGTAGTCGCCCTCATAGGCGCGGTGTCGGCAGTCGCCCTCATAGGCGCGGTGTCGGCAGTCGCCCGATTTGGCGTTATAGCGTTTTCCACCATGGCTCGCGTCTGTGGTTGCCGAGTTGGCCGTGCCGTAGTAGTACAGCGGCTGCAGTGAACCGCTATGACCGGCGTTTGCAGGTGGGTAGATATCCGAACCGGCACTGATGACATGGCCGCAGTCTGCACAGGCGGTGTCGCCGGTATAGCCCTTACGGTCGCAGACCTGCTCCTTCGCATTGAGCACCGTGGTGCCGCCGCTGTGGTCACAGCCTGCATAGACAGGCTCAAAGAAGAAACTGCCGCCGCCGGGGGCACCCATGGCGCTGAACTCTGGGATTGTGCAGCCCCACTCGAGGGCGGAGCCGTTGGTCACCAGCTTGAACAGGGTCTTCGCCTCATTGGTATTCCAATTTCTGGTAACAAGTATGATGTCATACTCATTGTATTCGCGGCGATACTCCACCTTCCAGCCGATGGCTTTCTGACCGGTTCTCTCCTCGGGATAAAGCCTGATCTTGTCGCCGGGCTTGACGATCATACGGGTTGCCCGACCGTTTTTCACCGTCACAAGGGCGGTGTCCTTTGTCCAATGATCGGTTCCCTCATCATTATCCTTGTCGATTTTCGTCTTTGTATATTCGCAGATGCTGCATTCAGCTTCCATGCCGCCTCTGCCACCCTCGGTATCGGGGTTTTTGACCACATTCCAGCGGCCCCAGCTGTGGGGAACCATGATGAATTCCTCGCAGCCGGGAACCTTGCACTTTTCGGGGTGGGCATAGTCGGATTCAAGGATGAGCTGCTCCACCGTCTTGGTCGAGCCGCCGATGTTGAAGGTATACTCATAGATACTGCCGAAGCCGGTGCAGTCCCAGTTCCAGCCGTAATCATGGACATGGCTCTTTATAGTAACGGTATAGTCGCAGACGGAACATCTGAGCACATCGACTCTGCCGCCGCCTACCGCGTCAAGGCTTCTGTCAAGCACAAAGGTATGCGGGAAGATGCGCTCCTTGGAGCCGGTGGTCATATAATGCGCTTCGTATTCGCCTGCTTCGAACAGGCACGGGAGCTTGTGGCCGTCGCACTTCGGGTCGCCGCCCACGACACCGTCATGGGTAACCCCATGCTTATCGACCCAAGTGACATTGTATTTCGGCGTTCTCTCGCTGTCTTCCGTGGGCACACGCACACCCGCCTGCTTGTGGCTGTAGGCATGGGTGGCAGTCAGCTTTGCCTCCGCCGTTTTCATGGTGTCCGAAGGGTCGCCCTTTCTGCCGATGACGCAGTAGTAGGAGTAGTCCTCCTGGCAGGCCTGGGTGGAAACCGGCATCTTCAGTGTGGAGGTCGTCACACCCGTGTAAAACCTACCCTCTGGCAGCTTGTAGGGCGCCACCGTAGGATTCTCATTATTCTTCCGATACCACTGATAGGTCAATTCGTCGCCCTTCAGGCTCTTTGCCGAAACAGAGAAGGTGACTGGGTTATTTTCATAGAACAGCAGGCCGTTTTCCGGCTCTTCGTTATAATCATCGTAGATAGAGGTCTTACACTTGACGCCCCTCGGCTGGCGGTTGATGACGATGGAGCTGCCGCTGATGTAGCCGCAGACCTTGCACACGCCATTGACGTCAAATTCATGGTTGGTGGCATTCAGCTTTTTATCGTCACAATAGCGGCAGGGGTGCCAGTGCTGCGTTCCGTCAGCCGCCCAGGTGGCGGAGGCTATGTGGGTATGTCCGGCGCCGGAATGCTCCGTCTTCAGATGATCCTCAAAATCAGAGTCGCTGAAGCACCAGTCGTCATGATCGCAGCCCATAGCGCTTACGGCATCTCGGCAGCAGTCCTTGCAGCGCTGATCGCAGCCGTCCTCGCAGGGATCGCTGTCGTGGAAGCACAGGCCGCAGTCTTCGCAGAAGTGATCCGCATAGTCCGTGTCCATTGCGCACATTCCCTCGGAGCAGTCGGAGTTGCCCTCGCAGCACTCCTTGCACAGTTCGCAGGTTTCGCAGAACTCGTCCTCGTCCTCCTTATCTGTGACCCAGCCGTCGCAGCCCTGACAGATGTGCTCGTCCCACTCGGCACTTTCCACGCAGGTCTCGCCGTCCGGGCAGCCGCCGCCCTCGGAGTTATCTCGGCAGCACTCAAGGCACAGGCCGCAGTCCTCGCAGGACTCCTGGTTCAGCAGGCATTCCTCACACTGCTCGCAGGATGTGTGGCAATCGATGCAGTGGATGACGCCGGTATCATCGTCGTCCACGCACTCGTCCACCGAACCGAAGCAGCTGTTGCAAAGCGAGCAGTGCATCGGGTCGCTGTCATCGTTTGCGCAGTCATCGCAGAAGCCGCAGGAGTCGCAGATGGTTATGGAGCAGCAGGGACCCTTATAGCATTCGCCGCACAGCTGGTCATCCTCGCCGATGTAGCATTTGCCGCAGGTGGAGCAGTGCGTTTCCTCCATGCAGTCGGCGCACTTGTAGCATTGATCGCACCAATAGGTTGTATTGAACAGACACTCACCACAATCGTTGCAGTGGAATTCAGCGAAGCAGTCGGAGTTGCAGTCAACAGTGCAGAACCCACAACCGTCGCACATATTCTCACCCCAGTGGTAGTGGTCGCAGTAGATACAATCTGTGCCTTGGTCGTAGTCCTCCCAAAAGGCATGGGCGGGAAGCTCCAGACTCGGCATCAGTGAGAGCAGCATCACAAGCGCCAACAGGACGCTGGCGACGCGCCTTCGTTTGTTCGTTTTTGTCATACTATTATTCCTCCCTCATAATTATTTTGAAGATTTTTATGCTTTTTGTGTTGCCTGATTTAAACACTGTCGATGACCGAAGCAAAGTAGTTTTCGGATACCGAACCGAAGAGAAAAGCGTCTATCAGACCCTCGCGCTTTGCCTGCCGTACCTTTTCGGTCAACTCTTCATCTGTATCATCATCCACAAAGAGAATGACACGACAGCTTTCCGTGTTCCGTTTTACCTTGTCACGGATCGCCATTCGTTCTTTGAACATCCATGGCGAATACGCCTTGACCTCCATTAAAAGCACATCCGGTCGATGCGTTTTGCACCACTCGGCGGTTGCGTCCGGC
>QWCE01004980.1_pt1 | contig 12574 bp, 14 predicted proteins | sample 1972531 | NCBI WGS metagenome assembly QWCE01 (sample SAMN09866716, study PRJNA288562) | Human gut metagenome isolate term4_stool, whole genome shotgun sequencing... | reverse complement strand
GCACCCGGATCCCAGTTCGCGATCTGCGTGATCTGCTCTTTAGTGATATTTTCCCCGTCCTCGTTACGCAGCAGGTTCTCTGCCAGGATTTTGAGGGAGTAGGGTAATTTTTCGGTGCCGGGCACCGCTTTTAGGTCATAGATTTTATAGCTCTTATCGCCGACTTCAAGCTGGGTCGCGGCGCCAAAGCTGTTCAAACTCATTGCAACCTCCCGCAGGTAATCAAAATATTTTCTCTTGATATCAAGATACTTTGCGAAGCGCACGAATGCCAGTGTTAAGAACTTTTTGCCACTTAAAACAGGCAGAAAACGGCGTGTCGGAGAATAAATGATCCTTTTCACCTGAGAGGACGGGCGCGCGGGCTGAAGAAAGAACAGACCTCTCCCTCAGCCCGCAGGTAAGACTTTTCCTCCAAAAACTAGGGAATTATAAAAGAAATTCCTTACCTAATTTTCTTTTACGTTACTTTCCAGAAAGTATTCCTAGAAGTTTTTAGGGCGCAATCTCAGCGGCGCTCCCCCACCCGTTTTCTCCCTTGGGACGAGCCTCAGGGCGCATTATCAAATACTTCAAGGTAGCAACCACCTGCCGGGCGCTGTACCCATGAAACATATTGTCTTTACCACCTTTGGCGAACTGAATAATCGTATCCAAAGTCAGGTAGTGGTAGTGATCGTAATGAGGAATCACAAACCGCTGGTTTTCCTGGTCATAGCGGGTGGCATGGGTGACGTTTCCGTAAGTAATGTACTTTAGCGGCACAATCAGTTTCGCTTCGACCTCGTCATAAGTAAAACGTTCATCTTCCTCAATCGGCGAAGTGTCTTTCGGTTTTTCTTCCTGATATTCCGTAATTTTAATATCGGGATATAGCGCGGAGGGATCCGTATAGCTAATCCCCTCGTGCCCATCGGCGAAATGCAGATGCCAATGGTCACCGTGACGTTCAATTCTTACTACCCGTTCCGGATCATTGGGGTCTGGTTTTCCACTTCCCGGTTTAGGCTTTGTCTTTGGGTCTGCTTCCGGCTTTGGAGTCTGCCCTTTATCGGGCTTGCTTGCACTCCCGCTACCGGAATGTGAGCCGGCGTATTGCCCAATCTTGATTCGAGGGAACACCTTGGCAGGATTATCGTAAGTAATATATTCCTGCCCGTGCTTGGTATAGGCATGATAGTGATCACCGTGTTGCAAAATCTTCACGATTGGCAGTTTCGCCAGCTGCTGCAAGGAAACGACCGACACAAAAGGCAGTTTGCCTCCCGGAGCCGGCCTACTATGGCTACCGCCGGTTCCTTTGTGTCTTTTGGGGCTAAGTGCTGGGTTGAATGGGGAGGACGGACCAGCCGGACGCGGTGACCACCCGCTGGGTACGGTTACTTTCCCGTTCCCGTGACTGCCGTTATAAGTTCCGAGCGCAACCCCAGGATATAGAGAGCGCGGATCACTATAGGTAATAAACTCTCGACCATCAGCAGTGTAAACATGATAGTGATCACCGTGTTTCAATATCTTTACTACCCCGTTTGACGCGAGGGCGGACAGTTGAGAAGTAGAAACTACTTTCGCAGCTCCCTTTAACTGACCAGCATTCTTTGCTTTTGAAGGGTCAGTGTAGGTAATAATTTCCCGACCGTCCTTAGTGTAGACATGCCAGTGATCTCCATGTTTCCTGACTCTTACGATCTCATTGTTAGCAACTTCCGCGTCTACTAACACTTCAGTGGTTTCATCTTGTTTATATTTGGGCTCTTTTGGCTGCACTCTCGCGCCTCCCGCAGTGGAGATACCACTCCCTCGGGATTGAAATTCATTACTGCCCCCAAAAGCCAGCCCCAACGCGAATGCGCTTGAGGTAAGCACCAGGGTTAATGCCACAGCAACCCCAATTATCACTTTATTAATTTTCATTTTTCTCCTTACTTTTTATGAAAGACCAAGGCCGTAAGCAGCCCGAATACGGATATGAGGACGATTACCGCGCCGGGGCGCAGGTTTTGGTAGTACGAGATGATTAGCCCCGCGTACACGAACACGAGGGAGGCTCCTATCGAAACTAGGAGCGTACCGCGATAGGTTTTAGCCAATTGCATAGCGCAAATTGAGGGGATAACCAGGATAGAGGACACTATCAACGACCCAATGGTTTTAGCGGCTACCGAGACTGACAGCGCCACCAGCAGCGAGAACACAAAGTTTAGCTTTCGGGAGTTAATCCCGAGCAATCTGGCCACTTCAGTATCAAATAGGGTGAGATAAAGGTGGCGGTACAGGAGTTTGTAAATGATCAAAACTACCAACCCCACCCCCAACACCAGATATAACTCGAGGTCACCGAGGGTAACTATCGAGCCAAATAGATAGGTGGTGATGGCGCTAGATCCACCGGAGAAACTGGTGAAAATCCCCGCCAGCCCGATTGAGGCGGCCAAAATAATGACGGTAGATATTTCTTGATAGGCACGCAAACGAGCCCTCAGCGCCTCCACCCCTAAAGCGGCAATTACGCAGGCAACCACCGAACCTACTAGCGGATTAAACCCGAACGCTAACCCGCCGGCTACACCCGCAAGGGAGGAATGCGAGAGCGTATCCCCCATCATTGACAGCCGCTTCAACACAATCGGCAATCCAATTAGGGGTAAAAGTACTGCCAGGATGGTTCCTACCAGAAAAGCGCGCTGCATGAAGTCATAGGCGAGCAGATTCACCGGCACTCCTTTTATATTCTTCCAGCTGAAGGCGAGTTAGGATTCCTCTTTCAAGGCGGTAGGCTTCATCTAGAAACAAGGCGGCTTCAGCTAGATGATGGGTAATCATGAGGACGGAGTTGCCCGCTAGGCATTGCCGGCGCAATATCTGATACAGCTCTAGGGAGAACTGCTGGTCTACCCCACCGGTTGGCTCGTCAAGAAGAATTAGGCGCGCCTGTTTTAGCAGAGCTACTAGCAGACCTACCCGCTGCAATTGCCCCCCAGAAAGCTCACTTAAACGATGATTGCGCACCGCCGTTAGCCCCACGTTTTCCAGTAACGCTTCCGGGTCTGTTTTCTGTTTAAGCTGCGCCAAATACATCTTTAGCAGTTCTTTAACCGTGGTGGGAAAGTTTCGGTACCTGCTGACAGCTTCTTGCGATAGGTAGGCGAGGTCGCGATAGTGATTATCTACGCTGAGCGAATCTTCAAACAGCCGGATTTGTCCTGTTTCTGCTTTGAGTTTTCCGAGAATTAGGTTCATCAAGGTGGTTTTGCCGACACCGTTTCCCCCTACTATCGCTGCGAACTTACCGGCTGCCAGCGAGAAATCAACTCCTTGCAAGAGCGGATATTCTCCATAAGTAAAGTGGAGTTTTTCTATTTCCAGTACCTTACTCATCGGAAGGATTCCATCAGGTTAGTGAGGTTTTTCTGCATTAGCCCGAGGTATCCGAGGTTTTCTTCCTCTTTAGTTAAATGCTCCATGGTGTAGAGGGTGCCGGTTTTAGCACCGGTAGTGCATGCAAGGGTTTCTGCTACTTTCGGAGTGGCTTTCCCTTCAAAGAAAATGGTGCTGATTTGATGCTTTTTAACGAATTCAGCAATCGTAGCCAATTGGTTAGCCGAAGGTTCGTCCTCGGGTGAAATCCCGGTGACTGCTACCTGTTTTAGCCCATAGTCGTCCGCCAGATAGTTAAAGGCCGCATGAGAGGCAACAAAGTAGCGTTTTTCAGCAGGGATTTTAGCTATTTCTTGTTGGAACTTTTTATCTAGTGCCTGGAACTTTTCTTGGGCTTTCTTTAGATTTTCCCGGTAGTAACCGGCATTATCAGGGTCAATAGCACTTACTTTTTCGTAAATAGTTTGTAACTCGATTTGCGCGTTTTTTACGCTCAGCCAAGTGTGAGGGTTGATTGCGGTGTTATCAGTGCGCGCGGCATCTTTGTTTCTTAACAGCGTTAGCCCTTGCGATAAATCAAGGAATTTTTCGTCTTTCCCAAGGCTCTCGCGGAGGTCGTCGATAAAGCCTTCCATTCCGGCACCGTTGTAAACAATCAAGTCGGCTTTAGATAGTTCTGCCCGCTGGGCAGTTTGCAGTTCAAAATCGTGAGGTTCCTGAGAGCCCGAAATCACTGACTTTACCTCCATCTTGTCACCCACGATTTGTTTACTCAGGTCGGCTCCCGGAAAAAACGTGGCATACAGGAGGGGTTTTTTCGACTCAGATTTGTTGCCCACATTCGCGCTATGAGAGTTGGTTGCACATCCGACCGTAGACAGCAGAAAAACGGCGGCAATGACAGAAGAGACCAGCGCCTTTAGTCTATTTTTTTGCACGATATTCCTAACGGCTTTCTAGTTTGGTTGTGTTTGACTTTTACTTACCCACAAATCTTAACGGTAATGAGAATGGTTATCAATTTAGGAGAGTTGAAGATAGCCACAAACCGGAGGGCGAGGCCGCCCACTCTCTCGCTACAGCCATTCATCGGAACAGATTAGCGCCAATCATCGGAACGAATTACCGCCAATCATCGGAACAAAATGGCGCCAATCGTCGGAACGCGCTGGTAAAGACCACAATTACGAGGGCTTAAAAATAGAAATAAGCTAGTCCCCCATTCCGAGATTAACCACTCAACCTGGAGACACTGAGCCCTGAACCTAACGCCACAACTAGAAAATAACCTCTAGATTTGTATTGCGAATGTTTTACACACTTAGTAGCATTTAAACATCAGGAGGCATAGAACCATGGCTAAAACTGCAAATATCAACATCCGGATTGAACCAGACGTAAAACATAATGCGGAAGCTTTATTTGGCAGCTTTGGCATTTCTATTACCGATGCCATCAACATTTTCTTACGCACCTCCATTATGGAAGGCGGTTTTCCTTTCGCCATTAAACAGCCAAGCTACAATATCGAAACCCTGGCTGCTTTAGCTGAAGCTCGCGATATTTTGTCCGGCAAGGTTCAAACCAAAACCTACAACTCACCTGAAGAACTACTTAAAGACCTAGATACCGAGGATTAAGTTTTATGCTTAAGCTGCAGACAACAGCCAGGTGAAGTGTTCCAGGTTTTGTTCCGTTTGAGTAGAGGGAAAATCTGGATTATGCCTAAGAAATCTGTTCAGGATGCCAATGATCGAGTGGTTAGCCTTGTCGAAAACCGGCTTCCTGCAGAGAATTTGTCCTTGCGGGAAGCGTGCCAGGTGGTTGCCCCAGATTTAGTGTTTCCTAAGATACTGCTCGACAGAGTGGGTACACCCATGTTACGACAGGAAAATATCGCAAAAAGGTTTAATCACCATTCATAAGTTTTCAATATCTCTTTTCCCATAAAGAACTCGAGAAACCACAACTTCATGCTTTTCTTCGCGAACAAAATAAAAAATAAGAAAACTATCGCACGCCATGAACCTTAAACCTCGACTTTCCCAAGGCTCCAGGTCTATTAACCTATGCCTCATCGGGAACTGATGAAGGCTTTGAATAGCTTTTTCTATCCTGTCTATTTGTCCTCTAGCATTTTTAGGTGACAATAAATTTAAGGTGATGTATGCATAAATGCCACGTAAGTCCTCTTCTGCTTCATGTGATATGCAAACTGCATAGCTCATAAACCAAATTCCCTGCGCAAAGATTCAAATACTTCGTTTGCCGGTTTAACGTCCCCAGATAGCACTGACTGATAGCCTTTCCCAAGCTCTGCTTGCAATTCATTTTTTGTCATGGATCCTATATCTAGCGGCTCTCTGTAATTGAGCTTTACATTGAAAGGAAGTCCCTGCTGTAAAACCACCTGCTTATAAAACATGGTGATAGCACTAGAAGGAGGAAGACCCAAAGAATTCAATATATGCTCTGCCTGCTCTTTTAACTCTGGATCAATACGCGTATACAAGTTAGCTGTTTTTGCCATATAACCACTCCCTGCTTCTTACGAAAGTATACAACGTTGCATTGGCATTGCAATTACGTTTGCAAACTACGCTCATCCATAATATTAAAAGCTAAATCGCACTCAAAAATTGCCGGAAATAGCCTTATCCTTCTAAAAATAGAACCGCTCCCCTGCTATACAAAGGTAAAAATACACATACCTACTAAACCCTTGACAGCAAAGCAACACACTCAAAATGGTGGGTGTGGGGGAAGAGGTCGAAGGCTTGCAGATACCCGATTTGGTAGCCCGATAAAACCGCGACTTTCAAATCCCGAGCGAGAGCCGCCGGGTCGCAAGCCACGTAGATTATCCGCTCCGGCTGCAAGCGCGTCAGCGCTGTCATTACCTTTTGCCCCGCACCGCTACGGGGCGGATCCATCACCACTAAAGAGGAAGCGCTAATCCTATCCGCATAGCCCGCGAGCGCCCGGGCATCTACCCGCCCCGCGCGAACCTCGATACGTCCAGGCAATCCAGCAAGGTTCTTGCGCGCCATTTTCACTGCCGGCTTTGAGCCCTCCAAAGTGGTCAGGCGTCCTCCCTTATCCAGAACGCTAGCTAGCGGACGCGAAAATAGCCCCGCACCCGAATAAAGCTCCAGGATTTCTTCCCACCGCCGGTTTCCGGGTGCCAGCAGACGCTCACTACTAGCCGCTGCCATTACTTGCTCGCATAGAATCCACGCCGCCTGGCGGTGCGCCTGCCAGAAACCATCCGGGGTCACCAGGTAGTCTCCGAAGCCGGGAACCGCTAAACACACGTTCTTTTCTGCGACTTCTCTAGCGGATTCATCAAACAGGGAACGTCCATTCCAAACTCGCAGCCCATTCGCGCTCGCCCAAGCCCGTATACGCCCTCCCGGCTTAAAAACCTCGCTCCATCTGTCGGGATCGCTAAATAAAGACGAGTAACTAATCATCGGATCTGCCAGGGGAAAACTAGCAATCTCTACCAGTTCTTCCCCGCGGAACTTAGTCATCGCCAATCGCCCAGCAGGACTGACCTCAAAATCAGCGCGCAGACGATACCCTAAGCCGTTCTCGCCGCCAGCGTTATCCGCATCCTCACCGCCCGCGGCACTCGTTGCCGTCTCTACCGCCCCGCCGCCGCGCTTGCCCCCAGCATCACTCGCGCCAGCACGACCACTACTTACGCCGAGACAGCTCAGCTCTCCCCCACAGGCATCAAGGGCTTGCGCGAAAACTTCCTCTCCCCCTAAGCGTCGCAGACAATCTGCCAATACTTGAGCTTTCCAGGTGCGTTGGAACGGCAGTTTCACGTGGCAAAGATCCGCCCCACCGCTTGCTCCCGGCCCACCCAGAGCCCACACCGGTACTTGCCGTTGCTCCGAAGCCTGAAGCACCTCGCTGACCTCGGCAAAAATAACTTTGCCTTTTTTAGCGACTGGGACAGCTTTTACCTGCTCCCCCGGCAGCCCGAAACGTACCATATAGGTTTGACCGTCCCGGTGTGCCAGGCAGTAACCGCCATGAACCGGACGCAATAGCTGCAAGGAAACTTCGTTCATAAGTTAATACTCAATACTTAGAAATCAGTAGAAAAATCGGGCTGGATATTTTCCGGGGCAGAAGATTTACGCTCCGGGGAGGACTGTTCTATCCCCCAGCCGCCGTGAACATCGTTTATCCAGGGAAGATGATCATTCTCCCCTACAAATGCACCCCGAGTAATATCTTGGGATCTCCCCCCAAACACCGGGGAGGATTGGCGATGGTCTTCTGGAGGAAGTAGTGTGGCTACCCCATCTCGCTGATCCGCCTTCTTGTGGGAATCAGAAAAACCCCAAGGCACCATCACCACTAATACCCCTGGTAAATCCCGCAGCTGGTGGCGAAGGTGCTCAACAGAACGGTTATGCAATAGCTTTTGCCAAGGATATTTCGCCCGGTAGCAGGGAATATAAATAACCACCAGGTCGCGGGGAGAGCGGTGACGCAAAGAGCGCACATGTTGCAGCAGCGGCCCGGTAATATCCCGGAAGGGTGAAGCCAGTACCGTCAGTGGAACTTCCACCCCGCTTTGCCTCCAACTATCTTTAAGACGGGCAAAATCGTCAGCTTCAATCTCTACGTGAACTAGAGATAGCGAGGACGGGTGACAGGCACAAGCATAGGAGATAGCTCGCATAGTGGGTTTGTCTAGGTTAGAAACCAGCACCAGGCTTTGCACCCGGGAAGGCAAGGAGCGCGCAGTAGCGAAATCAACCACTTCAGTTTCCACGCTTAAGCGCTGATAGTAGTCCCCAATCTTCCACAAGAGAACAAACAAGATTGCCATCATGACTAAAGCCACCCAGGCACCGCTGGTAATCCGAGAAGCAGTCACTACCACCAGCACCGTGGCGGTACAAATGAAACCGATCGCGTTTACCATCCATCGGCGCCGCAATATCTTCCGGTTCTTTTCAAAAGTCCGCAAACGCAGTTTCGAGTTCCAGTACCTGAGCATCCCCAGTTGTGAAAGAGTCAGAGAAATGAAAACCCCAATAATGTACATCTGGATTAACTTGGGGGCTTGCCCCTCGGTAACCACGATCAGAATTGCTGCTACCAAAGCCGGAACACAAATAACTGGGGATAGGGAACTTCGATCTGCTCGCCGAAAAATTTGGGGCGGCAAGAACCCGTCACGGGATAACACTTGGGTAAGTTGCGAAAACCAGTTAAAGGCACTGTGAGCAGCAAAGATCAAGATAACAGCGGTAAATATAATTACCAGAGAAGCCACTATTGGATAACCAGAAAAAATGGTAGTCGCCAATTGCGCGATCACCGGAGGTACTTCTCTAGCCTTCAGCGGGCCATCCGCGCTGAGTAGTTGGGAGTCAAAAGCCGGAACTTTTATTCCTGTCACATGCGCCAGGTGCAGCATGGAAAACATCATCGCCGCGCTGATTACAGCAAAAAGCGCCAGGGTTATCCGCGCGTTTTTAGGGCGCGGCTTCCTAAAAGCAGGCACCCCATTGCTGATTCCCTCAATTCCAGTCAAGGCTACGCAGCCGCCCGAAAACGCCCTTAAAAACAGTAGCAATCCCCCCAGACCGGTAAGCCCTGCTTGGTAGGGAGCAGACGGTAAGATTTCCATCTGCGCTGTCTGCGCCAGCCCTAAGGTACCAAAGGCTTCCTTTAACAGTCCAAAGATAGCTAACAGCGCAATAGCTGCCATAAATAGATACGTGGGGATGGCAAATAGCTTTCCGGACTCGCGCATTCCCGAAAGATTCAATCCCGTCAAGATGACTATTATTCCCAGCGCCACCCAAACCGGGTGAACACTAAGAGAGGGAAATAAAGACGAAAGATAATGCCCAGCCACCGTGGTAGAAACCGCGATCGTCAAAGAATAATCAACGAGCAGCGCACTTACCGTAACCAAAGCGGCAGATTGTCCCAGGTTTTGCCGCGCCACCTCGTAGTCGCCCCCGCCGCGTGGGTAGGCCAACACTACTTGGCGGTAGGAAATAATCACCACCGCCATGACTGCGAAAACCGCTACCCCCACCCAGAGGGAAATACCAGAGGCTACGATTCCTCCCACCCCTAGTGTCAACAGGATCTGATCCGGGGCGTAGGAAACAGAAGACAGCGCATTCGAAGCAAAAACTGGGAGGGCGTAGCGTTTCGATAGTCCTTCCCGCATCAGCTGCGGTTTACGCAGGGCTGGGGTTTGCCAGCGTTCTTTGTCGTCTTTCACACCCCGATCATCCCACTATCTAGCGAAAACTAATAGTTTCTGCTGTTTTGAAAGCTGAAAATAGCCCAGAAAAGGTTTACGCTACTTGCATGCACTTCGTAGTTTTAGGCTCGGGACGAGTAGGAGCCAGAGTCGCACAGACCTTGGACGAACAGGGGCATTCGGTTGCCATCATCGATTCCAACCCGGACGCTTTCCGAAAACTTCCCACTGATTTTTCAGGGCAAAAAGTATCCGGGATTGGGTTCGACCGGGAAGTACTAGAGCGCGCCAACATTGAGGAAGCTTATGCTTTCGCCGCCATCTCTAACGGAGATAACACCAATATTTTGGCAGCCCGAATCGCACGCGAAACTTTTGGAATTGACCGGGTAGTCGCCCGGATTTACGACATTCGCCGCGCAGAGATCTACCGCAAACTGGGGATCAACACTACCTCTCCGGTCTCGTGGACCGCTTCGGAAATGCTGCGCCTAATGCTGCCAGACGATACCCAGCTGGCGTATTCGGATTCGGTTTATCAGGTGAAGATGCTTCGCATTTTCCCTTGTGAAGACTGGGTGGGGGTTTCTTTACAGCAGACCCAAAAACTTCTGGATATCAAAGTTGCCTACATTGGCCGCGATGGTGAACCCTATTTCAACCTTTCTTCCCTGGTGATTCAAGAGGGCGACGAACTGATATGCACAGTGCCTTCGGAGCGGGCAGCCCAGGTAGAGCGGGCTTTCAAACGACCCCCAACGCAGGAGGACTAATATGCGGATAGTGATTGCCGGAGCCGGATCGGTAGGACGCTCTATTGCCCGCGAACTGGTTGCTAATGGCTATGAAGTTACCTTGATCGATAATCATCCTTCCCGCATGGAAGTAGCCTCGATTCCGCAGGCAGACTGGGTGTTAGGGGACGCTTGCTCCCTAGATACACTTTCTAAAGCAGAGATCAGCGAGGCCGATGTAGTAGTTTGCGCTACCGGGAACGACAAAGTGAATCTGGTGGTCTGCCTATTGGCAAAAACCGAGTTCGGGGTACCTAAAACAGTGGCGCGGGTCAATAATCCCAAAAACGAGTGGCTCTTCGATGATGCTTGGGGAGTAGACGTGGCCGTTTCTACCCCGCGGGTTATGACTTCCCTAGTGGAAGAAGTAGTCTCCGTGGGCATTCCGGTACATCTGTTCCGCTTCCACACTTCTGACACCAACATGTATTCGCTAACCGTTCCCGAAGATTCTGACTTAACCGGGCAGCCCCTGTCCGCCCTCGACCTGCCTCCTTCGGTGGTATTAGCAGCAGTTTTACGTGATTCGCGTCCGCTTGCTCCCCGCCCTGATACTTTGCTGCAAGGACTCGATGAACTCTTGATGCTATTTAGTTCCAAAGCCGAAGAGGATTTAGAGCAAATAACTGCCCTGTTTGCACCCCCGCCTGAAGAGGTAGCTGATCCGGCGCAAGAAGACTAGCGGTCATTGCCACGTAGGCGGGAGGTTTCTGCTCGCAGTAGAGCCCAGTTAAAATAACCTACCAGGGCAAATGCGGGCAACCCTAAGATGAGTCGCGCTGCCCCCAGGGGAACCAACAGATTTGCGTAGTACAGGGGTAGTTCCACCGCTAATCGCAAGGTGAAAAGCCCTATCCAGAGCCAAGTGCAAAGCCGGGAAAGCTCATAAAACTTGCGGAATGGCGGACGGAGCCAGCTATCCAATTTGCCGACAGTCCCAGCTACCAGCCAGCCGATGGCAGGTCGGCGAGCCAGGATAGTGGCCAGCAGGATCACGGAGTAAACCCCATTTATCCAAAAACCAAAGGCAAAAAAATTCTCCACCTGACCACTACGCCAGGCCCAAAATACACTGATTAGCGTGCCGGCAAGGCCGGCTAGCACCTGGCGCAAACTTTGGTGGCGAAGGATACGGATCGCTCCGAAGATAACGGTCACTGTCAGTGCCAAGATAACCGGCAGGCGCAGAGAATTAGTAAAAGGATAGATCGCCACTACCAAAATGGTGGGTAAGGTAGCTTCCAAAGCCCCCAAAGGCCCGCCGATGGCTTCCCGCATCGAAAACTGCTGCGATCCTAACTGGGATCCCAAACCACCTAACTGTCCTGAAAGTGAGGATTGTCCCCGCGGGTCAGCATCCGGTGACAAATGGGGTGATTCTGGCTGGTCTCCACGGGCATTATTGGACTCTAAACTACTGTTCATTAGCACGAACCGGCTCAATCTGAAAAGTAGGGTTGATAACACAAAGTCCGCTGGAGCGAGCAATAACCATCCCTTGCACCGCTAAACGAATCCCAGCTTTAATCCCGGGAACACTTTTCCGCCCTAGCCACACCACATCTATTGACCCGGTACCGTCAAAAAGGGTTGCGGTAAAGGAACCAGCTCCGGTGGGAGCAGGAAAAGTAACCGAACGCAATACCCCAAAAAGGGAGGCTTTTTGTCGCTCAGATACCTCGCAAACTTGGGCGGCTACCCGAGGTTGTGAACCTCCCGCAACTGCAGGTGTCGTTTCTTCGGAAGCCACTACTCGCCCACGCCCAACTGCTCAAGTAGTTCTTCAGGCAGTTCGATCGGTAATGCTTCTCCCGGTACATGGGCTTCTTTCCCGCGAACTACCTCCATGCCGCTTAGGACTTCTAGTAGGCCTTCACGAGCGGATTCTTCCTCGGCAGCTTGTCCCCTGACGATGACTCGCAGCAGCCAGCGATCGCCTTCAATCCCCCACAAGAGCAGGGGCATTGCTCCCTCAATCGCCGATTTACCTTCCGGGATGGGGCGCGCCAGCACCGCTTCCCCGAAAGGACCGGGGAGCGGAAAAACCTGGTATTCCTCAGCTTTAAGCTGGTCAGCAAGCTCCTGGCGAATCTCATCCCACAGTCCCCCGGAACGTTGCATTGCGAAAGCAGCAAGCTGCATCTGGGCGGTT
>QWCE01004979.1_pt1 | contig 12574 bp, 9 predicted proteins | sample 1972531 | NCBI WGS metagenome assembly QWCE01 (sample SAMN09866716, study PRJNA288562) | Human gut metagenome isolate term4_stool, whole genome shotgun sequencing... | reverse complement strand
TCCTACTATTGCTGTGGAGACTGACGCCAAAATTATTGCTATCAGTGCCAATATAAATCTGTCTCTGTTTACATTGACGCCTAAGGACTTTGCTGTTTGATCTTCTAGTTGAAGTAGGTTTGCAGTTCTTATTGTGAATAGTGATATGATTAAAAATATTATTCCGTAAACTGCCATTATCCTTACGTCTGCCCAAGTCTTTTGCGCCACATTGCCTTCGATTATTGACTGTACATTTGTAAGTTTGCCGCCCATCATGGATTTAATGGCTTCGTTTATTCCCATAAGTGTCATGTTAAGTGCCACCCCAACTAGAATTAGTTTTATAGGGTTTGATCCTCCATTCCATGCAAGTGAATATATTAGAATATATGCAAGGAGTCCTCCTAAAACTGAAAATGCTGGCGTTAAATAATAAAGTTTTGGAAATAGTATCATCACTAGACTTGCAGATAGACTCGCCGCCGATGAGATACCGATTATTCCTGGATCTGTCAGTGGATTTTGCATAACCGCTTGGAGAAGTACTCCAGATGTGGCTAAGGCTGCTCCTGCTAGTATTGCAATTATTATCCTTGGAAATCTCAAATCGTATATTGTTGCTACATCTGCATCGTATTCTACAAATAGTCCTCTTAATAGCTTGCTAAAAGTCATTTCTATGGAACCTGTCTTGGCAGAATAAAGTGTAAGAGCTAGCAATATGATTATTGATACTGTATAAATAAAAACTACTCTACTTTTTTTCATTGGCATTTTCTCCTGTACCTGTGCCTTGTTTATCAGTGTTTTTATAGAATAGGTCTTCTAAATCATCTAGTGCTTCTTTGTAGTTAAACTTTGCACTCATTCCAAACTTTTTATAATCTAGGTCATATACTTTGTTTTCTTTTACAGCTCTAAAATGTTTCCAGATATCATTTTCAGCAAAATCTTTTTTAAACATTTCCTTTACATCATCTGGCATTGCATGGGCAGTTCGAAGAATCATATCCGGATCCTTTTTAAGCATGTCCTCTGTGTTAATTGTGATAAATTGTTGGTCCGTTCCTTCATATACATTTTCTGCGCCTGCTAATTTAATAAGGCTACCTGCATATGAATTTTCTGTTGCAACTACATATGAGCCAGGAAGTCCCATAAGTACCAAAACTTTTGGTGCTTTTTTATCTCTGTGTTTTGCCTTGTAGTCATCCATAAATTTTTTGTAGTCTTCTATAAGTTCTTTGGCTTCTTTTTTTCTGTCCAAAAGATTGCCAAGGTCTTCAATTGACTTATACATTCCATCTATGTTACTTAGATTTAAAAATCCGTAGTCCAAATTTGCCGCCTTATATTTCGGAAGCAAGTCCGATATTAATGATACTGGCGAGAATACATAGTCGGGATTTACCTGTTTTAACTTTTCTATATCAGGTGTCATTGCCATGCCTACCTTGGGTACGTCCTTGTATCTTTCTGGCATCTTATCTATATTTGAATCTGGAACTGCTACCAGGTCTATATTTAATTTTTCCATTATGTAGACTGTTGCCATAGAGGTTGCAGCTATTCTTAACTGTCCTTTATGATTCTTTGCACTTTGTTTTTGGTCTACGCATGATGTAAGTATTAATAATGCTACTACCATAGCTAGGAGTTTTTTAATCTTCATAGGTTTCACTCCTTTTTTGATTTAATTCCTCTTCAACTTTTGCTTTGTAAATAAATGATAAGATTGCCATTATCAAAAGAGCCGAAGTCATAATAACTAGTAGTCCTACTATTCCATAGATGCATGCCATTGTTATCTTGCCAGGCTTTGTTATTTGTTTTGTCTCTTCTTCGCTGTCTTCTGAGTAATATAATTTTTTTATAATTTCAGAATCTTTCGTTAAAAGTCCATGGGAATAACCTAGGTCTCCTGCTGATAATTTTGAATTTACGACATGTTGTTCTATCTTTTCTCCCTCAGTCTGTGGACCGAGTACCTGTCCGACTTGACTATTATTTTCTACAGGTTTTAAGCCTTCTAATTTTGGCATTGTAGATTGACTTACACTTGCTTCTTTAGGCGGAACATTGTTTATTTGAGTTTCTTGATTAGATTCCACCGTTTCATTAGTTCCACCTGCAGAAGATGAATTTACATTTTCAAGTGTCGCAAAATCTGTATTCCCTTCAACAAGGTCCGATATTGTGTAGTAAAAAATTACATCCCTACCCATTGGCCCTACGAAGAAAGTAGCTCTTACCACTATATTTTTGCTTGGTATTTCAAATCTATAATCTCTTGTCTCTTCTGTCTGTCCTGTTATTTCAGCCGATACAGAATAGAAGTCTTGGTCACCGTAGTTTTGAACTGCAAAACTTTCGTTCTTTATATAGTTTGCAAGGTTATATCTAACCGTTAAAAATATTCTTCCATCGTCAGTAGTTTCTACAAGAGCTTGTGGTGAAACTACATTTTCTGTCATACCTTGACCTATTCCAGGATTGTTGCCTGGATCTTCTATAACACCTGTCACTGGATGACTATAGTATGGTGTTGTCTTTGCAATTTCTTGTGTATATGCGTATACATTACTTACTATTGAAATTCCTATTATTAGACTTAGGATAAAAGCTGTCATTTTATTTCTCATCTTTTCTAAGTCCTCCTATAAATAGTATTTCTTCTCTAATATCTCGAATTGCGTCAAGATTTTTTCTAATGAAATATATTGAAAGAATATTAAACGCCAAAAAAACCATTAGTATGCATATTATGAGTCCACTGTATTCTCTCTCTTGTATTGTGTCAGCTTCCTTATTTAGGTTTTGAGTTTTATTTTCTTTATTTGCTAAATCCATCTGTTTTTGCAATGAACTGGACTCATTCGGCTGTGGATTTGATAGCTTAATATTATTTGTATTTTCAGTATTAAATGTTGCTTTATTTGCGTTATTTGTCTTATTTCGTATAGGTTTTGAGCTTGTCTTTTTAACTGTTTTTAAAAATTTCTCCGCATTTTCATTCTTCTTTTCTGTCGGTAATTTATTTTCTGATGATTCTGTATTTTCATTTTGAACCAAAGCATCACCACTCTTAACCAATACATATACTCCAGGATTTTTTACCTTCGCTTTTACATGGTCCTTGTCAAAAGTAAATTCTAGTTTCTTTTTTTCTCCATTGGTAAAATCATACAAAGCCAAATTATCTTCTTTTTTAAATTTTAAAAGAGGAAGTCTAAGCTCCATTTCTTTTTTTGGAATTATCTTCTTCCTTTTGTCTTGTATTTTCTTATCTTCTTCCTTAATCTCATCTAAAGGTCCAAGAAATTCTATTTTAAATACATTTACCTGGTCTAATTTATCGAAATCTTTAGAATATTTCTCTGCATTTTTCCCAGATAGTTTATTTCCATAGAAAGTAAACTCTTCTTCAAAAGTTTCCGGTTCATAATTTACAATTAAATTTTTATTTTCAACTTCTCCAGAAGATGAACTATCAAGTCCAGGTTTTTCAGGTCCTGTTTCGAATTTTTTTATTAGATTTGCCTGCTCTTTATCTATTTTTTCAATAGAATCATAGTCAAGTTTTATCCTTGCTCTTATGGGTTCATCTCCCATTGGTTCTACCTTCGGATCTACAAATACCTTTAACATATCGTCCATGTTGATTAACTTCGTTTTAAATACACAAGGGCGTTTGTCATGTTCTTTAGGTATTTCCATTTCAAAGTCGCCGGCTTCTGCTGGATAATAATTGCCGTCATCTTTTTGAAAATATATGTTTATAAGAGAAGCTGTGATACTCATGTATTCCATTTTCCCTGAGCCTATGTACAAGTATCCCACTTTATCTTTTACTTCTATTTCGGCTACCTGCACCATTGCTTTATTTCCCATGCTTTCCTTTTCTTCATATGCATGCCATAATTTAACGGGTATTTTGTAGTAGCCATCTTCCAAATTAATTAAATTTTCTTTGTTAGTTTTAATATTGCTTTCTTCGCAATAGGTTTTATTTGGAATAAGTAACAACAATAAAAGTATGTATATTATAATTTTATTTTTAATTTTAAAAACCTCCTTGTGGTGATGATAAATCATATCAATATCATATAGCTTATTTTTATTTTTTATATCTTTTGTTGCAATAAAAAAAAGTTAACGCGAGTTAACTTTTTTTTACTTTTAAATAATGTTATTGATAATCTTTTCTATTTAATCTTTTTTTTATCTATTTTATAACAATTGTTATGTTTTATTTTTATCGAAATTTTGATATTAATATAGGTTAACAGAAAATATAAAATTTGCTTTCCCTATATGTGCTGCAAATCCTATTTGAGTTTTTATTTTTAAATTTACTGATGCTTGTAGTATCCCGCTACCTAAATTATTCCAAAATTTTATTATTTTTAAAGGAATTCTAAACATTTTATCCTTTACAAATATGGTATGTTCACCTTTTTCATCTTCATACACCAAAAATATAGGAATGGATTTTTTCTTAAATCCATTTTGTATTTTTTCTATCATCTTAGTTTTTAAACATAGATATTCTTCATCTTCGCTAACTATTTCTACTTCTTTTTCAAATCCCATCATAGCCATGGAATTATCTACGAATGAATTTTTATTATTTTCACTTACTTTATATACTGTCAAATATATTTCGCTAGAATCTTTAGAATATATTTTTAGAAGCTCTTCATTCTTTACCTTCTTTTTTAATTTTTCTATCTTTTTTATGTGGGATGAATAATCTTTTATTTTTTTCCTTAGATTTTCAATATGGATAAGTTCATCTGCCACTTTTAAAACTTCTTCATCATCCATCTTTAGTATATGACTTAATATTGACTTGGAATCTTCCAGTATTTGATTGTATTCATTTGCAAATTTTTCTCCTATCTTCGTCAAATGAAAATCGTTGGTATCTTTATAAAGAAGTCCTAGCACTAACATTCTGTCCATTATTTTCTTTGCGTTTACTTTTGAGCAATCAAAGTACTTGCTTGCATCGGTTATCGTTCTTTTTTTCGGATTGTTTTTTAAAAATAGTAGATACTCAATTTGCATTTTCGTTAATTTCATCTCTGTCATTATGAGTTAATGCTCCTTTGCATGTTAATTACTTCATCACATATTCTAAGTGTACTCTTCCTATGGGAAGATATAAAGATAGTTTTATCATCCTTTTCTTCGTATAGAGACTTTAAGATGATTCCTTCGTTATATGCGTCAATATTCGCCGTCGGCTCGTCTAAAATATATAGCTTTGAATCTCTTAAAAACATCCTAGCAAGGGCTAGTCTTTGTATCTGTCCTGTTGAAAGTAACGCTTTCTCTTTAACTATTTTTGTGTCAAGTCCATGATCTAAAGACATGATAAAATCATAAATATTTGCTTTTTTTGTGGCTTCTATTAAATCATTTTCTGTTGCACTTTCATTTGCAACCAAGAGATTTTCTCTAATAGTTCCTTTAAATAGATGGCTCTCCTGTGCCACATATGAAATATTATTCCTAAGGTTTCTACTATTTATATCTTTTAAATTTATTTTGTTTAAAGAAATTTTTCCTTCTTTAGGATCGAAAAATCTCATTATTAGTTTAAGAACCGTAGATTTCCCACATCCACTCTTGCCTTCTAAGCCTACAACTTGATTTAATTTAGCAGATAAATTAAAGTCTTTTATTAATTCTGTATCATCGTATGAAAATTCCACATCTGTAAGATCAATTTGTTCATAAATAACTTCATTTTTATTTGTAACTTCATCCACTGCAGGTGCTTCTCTTAAAAGTGACATAACCCTTTTGCCACAAGCAAAGGTTAAAACCAAGTTATTACCAAGTGATGCAAGTGCTGATGTAGGACCAAAGGATGAAATAAATATGGCTATTGGAAATATTAAGTTTAAGAAATTCACTTCTCCTGCCATGTAAAGTCTTGCTCCAACTAATATGAAAACTATATTTGCTATAAGAATTATAGTTGAAGATGTCGCAAAATTATTTCCCATATTGTTTGATAGTTTCTTAGAAGATCTGTTTAAATCCCTGGTCAAGCTGTCCACTTCCTTCATTCTTTCATGTTGCATAGAAAAGTTTATTACTTCTTTAATCCCTTTTAAACTTTCAAGAATCGATAGATTTAGATTTGATAGGTTTCTTCTTTGATTGTCTCCTAGTCTTTCGCCAATTTTTTGAGTTAGTGTAGGTATAATTATACCGAGAACAATATGAAATACCAATAGGCATAGCGCATACTTCCAATGAATTTTATATAGAATTATAAAAAATACTAGAGTGTGGAAAAACGCAATAAGAACTGGTGATATCGTATGTGCATAGAACACTTCCAAAAGCTCAATATCTGCGGTTATTATAGATATGAGCTGACCTTTGTTCTTCGTATCCATCTTTGCAGGGCAGAGTCTTCTAAGACTTTTGAAAACCAAATCTCTTATTATTGCCAAAGTTTTAAAAGCTACATAGTGGTTAAAAAGCTGCTCCGTATATTTAAATATGGACCTTAAAATCGCAAGTGTTATTAAAATAATTAAAACCGTTTTAAGATTTATTATTTCTCCTATATAGATCTTTCCAAAATAGTATGCTCCAAGACCAGGTATCAAAGTTGCAAAAACATGCCCTAGTAGCCCGAATGATACAGCAAAAATCATCTGTAAACTAAGAGGTTTCACAAGATTTAAAAGATCTATTAATAATTCTTTTCTCTCTATTAAATTTTTCATTTGACACCCCACATTTCTAAATCCATCTGTGAATTGTAAAGATTTCCAAAGTTTTCCTTTTCCTTCATCTCTACAAAACTTCCCTCTTCAATTACTTTTTTGTCTTTAAGAAAGTATATATAGTCCGCATTTTCTGTATTTCTAAGTCTGTGAGTTATTAGCACTATTGTCAAATCTTTTTTTAGTCTAGATAAAATATCTAGAATAATTTCTTCAGATTCTATATCTATATTTGAAATAGCCTCATCAAGTATCAAGACTTTTGGCTTTCGAAGTAGAGCTCTAGCAATAGAAATTCTCTGTTTTTGTCCTCCAGATAAGTTGTTACCTTGACTTTCTATAATTGTATCTAGACCATCTTGATTTTCAAAATATTCATACAATCCAACAATTTTTAATTTATCCATAAGTTCTTCATCACTTGCAGACGGATTTGCAAAAAGCAGATTATATCTTAAACTGTTGCTGAAAATAAATGGATTGTTGTCAATCATACAGATATTTTCTATTATACTGTCAGATTTTATATCGTTCTTACCATTATAAAAAATATTTTTTCCACTACTTCCTAGCATGCCGCAGATCAATTTAGCGATTGTAGATTTTCCACAGCCACTCTTACCAACTAAACAGGTTATTTCATTTTCTTTGCATGTAAGATTTATATTCTCTAATACTTTTTCCTTATCATAAGAAAAATCTAGATTTTTAAGTTCAATAGTAACCCTATCTTCTTCTATTACTTGTGATCCGTCCACAGGTTCTTCTATTCCTAGAACTTCAAATAGAGTTGTAGCAGCAGAAATACCATTCATCGCAACGTGAAACAATGCTCCTAGCCTTCTTAGAGGATTGAAAAATTCTTGAGAAAGTAAAATAAATACAAAACCTGTAAATATGGAAATTTGTCCCATAGAAAAATATTTTAGAGTCATGTAGATTACAGTTGCACTTCCAGTATATGATACAAGGTCCATAACAGTTATATTGTTTAGTTGAACCATGAGAAGTTTCATAGTCTTAACTCGGAAATCCTCCGCCATCTCATTTAATTTATCATTGTACTTTTCATCCGCATTGAAAATCTTTAAAGTGGTAAGTCCGTATAGAAAATCTATAAACACTTCCCCTAGGTTTGCATAGGACTTCCAATAAGATTTAACCACCCTCTTAGCTAACTTCTGTACCATAAAAATTGCTATTGGAATAAATGGCAAGAATACAAGTCCTACAATAGCAATCTTTAAATTTACAAAGGACATAATTATAAATAACATAATTGGTCCTATTAGAGAGAATACAAGCTGTGGTAGCAGCTCTCCATAGAAGATATTTAGTTGCTCTATTCCTTCTACACTGAGATTTATAACTTCTGATATAGAAATCTTTTCTCCATATTCCATTTTAAATCCATAGACCTTTTTAAAAAGTCTTTGTCGAAGTGATTTCTTGATTCTATTAGAAATCTTATGTGAAATATAAAAGTTATACTTTATAATAATAATTTTTATAAGAATAATTGAAAAAATTTGAAATAAAAATCCTTTTACTAAGTAATTTCCCTTTACAATTTCATTTAAGAAATTTCCAATTGAAAATATAAGAGCTATATTAGTAAATAGATCAAAAACCTTGAGTAATATCAAAATTAATAACGAGTTTTTTTCTCTACCGATTTCTCTCAAAAGATTTTTATTCAGCATTTGCTACCTCCGGTACAGTCTTAATCTTAGCGAAAAAGTATATGTAGTGGAATATTAAGACTAATACAAGACAAATCCTAGCATGGGATATTTTAACTACATAAAAAGATATTGCTATAAAAAATGTAATCATTGACAAAATTTTTATCTTTTTCTTCATGGTAAGACCTTTATTTTCTTTTATTGGCTCTATATTATTTTTGTAGATATTAGTAGAAATAAACCATTTGTGAAATCTTTCCGATCCTTTTGCAAAACAAGCAGTTGCTAAAAGTAAAAATGGAGTTGCAGGTAAAAGTGGTAGGTAAATACCGACAACACCAATACCTAAAAATATAAATCCTAAAATTATAAATATGTACTTCAAAACTACCTCCTGATAATTAATATTAATAATATGTTTTATACTATCAAAGTCTATTTTTTATGTAAAGCATTTTGATATTAATTATTATTCGATACAAAAGTATACGTTTTAAATTCTCTTTAAATTTAGCTGTTTCTTTAAAATTTATCTAGTTAGCTTAGGTTAACTAAAGTTTAATTTTTATTAGTAATTATATTTTTTGATGCTATCCGGATAGCATTTGAATTTATTTTAACTTTATGTGCTGTTTAAGCCTATTTAATTCAAATCTTATTTAGAATTTAAAATAATTAATTTCATGCTCTACGTATAGCGTGATAATGTTTATTAATTATATTTTACTTCTTCTCTTCTTTCAAAAAATAAGACCCTCCGACTTAATTGGTTGTATTTTTATGCGGTCCAAAATAATTTTTCTACTGGCTGAGCCTTAATGGCACCAATTGTTTGCCTCTTACAATTTCTAATCGCTAACTCATTAAGGGGTCTACAATATCCTCTCTTATTTGTCAAATTAGTTTATCTTCTTTTAATTGATTTTTTATAATTTATTTCTCTTTTTTGGCATCAAAAAACCCCTCAATCCTTTTTCTGGATTTTGGGGTTCACATCAAAGACTCTTGTCTTCTTAATTTTCATTCACATCTTTATTCATCGAGTCGTCTCTTTTTTCATAAAATTCCTTGTACACTTTATCAAGTTGGTCTATATAGGCATTACTTGTCATAGCACCCTTACATTCTTCGTAGCAATATATAAAGAATTTTTCTATTTCTTCATGGACTGACTGATCTGATACATAATAGATCATAAATATACTTGATAAAATTGCCTTAGCTACTTCAGGATCATCTTTTCCATAGTGGAGAATTTGATTGTAAGATAAACTTAGTTCTTCTTTTGCTGAATAGTTATTATATATTATCTTACTATTTTCATCTTCTTTTAAAATTTGGTAAAAATTTTTCGACGAAAATAATTTTCCAAGCAAAATCCCTATTTTATTAATAGCTTCTGAAGCTGTGTTTGGATCATTTATTCCTGGACTAAGGGCTCTTAAAGCAATTTCTACAATATTTGTAATTTCATGGTGGTAATCTCTTGTATCATTTTTTCTTACATTAATAATAATATTGTCTGATATTTTTTTTAATAGTTTTTCTTTTTCATTTTTGCCAATATCTAATTTTTCTAAGACATTCAAATCTCCTATATACATGTTTTCTAAGACGTAGTCTCCTATTCTCTTATTTATAATTATCTCATACTTTGAGTCTTCAATTATATTTATCATATTGTCTGAATTAATACTGTATAGGTAACCAGACTTGTTTGCATAAATTTTATAAGACTCCCACTTATCAATAGAAAATCTTTCTGCTAGTCGTCTCCTTTCAGATTCTTTTTCTATAAGACTCGATGCATTTGTATATAAGTTTTCAATTACATTACCTACTTTAATGTCTTTCAAGACTCTTTTTACAAAGAGTATAAAAGATATCATAGTAGCAACTGCATAAAATATTCCAATTGTCCCAGAAATTAATGGCTGTTCACTATCTATATTTTGGATCATAAATAATGAAAGAACCGTATAGAAAAAACCTCCGATGAATACTCCAAAAAGACTTAAGACATTTGGTTTATCTATAAAGTCTTGGACTATCCTAGGAGTAAATGAATCAGAATATTTGTTTAAGACTGTTAAAATTGTTGTAAAAGTAAAAGTTGATACAGTTAAAAATGTTCCAGTTAAGTTAGACAAAAATGATGATGTAACTTCTGGAGACAGTAACAATATATTAGGTAAATTTAATTTTAAATCTGGGTTTTTGTAGTCAAAAAACCAAGTAATAATTAAAAGAACAAGTGATAAAAATATATATCTTGTAATCCTAATTATATTTCTATTGTTATCATATAATAATTTAAATTTTTCAATCATTTGTCACCTTCTAATTTTCTTAGTATATTAATTATACAATTTAGAAATTTTATTTCAAAATTTCTTTTAGAGCATCTAAAAGTGTTTTAGGATTTTCCTTACTTTGTTTATTTAAATAAGTCTGCCAGTTTTTTTCTGGATCTAATTCATCTAAAAGTAGTGTTATCTGGGCTCCTGTTTCATATGGAAGTCTGTCTCTTAAAAAACCTTGGTCTAGTCTTCCTTCTTTATAAATCGGCACTACATCAGAGAAAGGAACGTCCTTAATGTTGTCAAAATACATAGACCCAAAGTCATAGCCTACTGCTTTAGATGCCATAATGCCCATATATGTTGCAGTACCTTCAACAGTTTCCATCATATTTTCTTTTTTAACATAATCTGAATTTAATTTTTTTCTCTTTTCTTCTATTGAAAGAATCTTTTCTCCAACTTTTATTAGCTCACTTTGGTCTCTTGATTTATTTTTAATTAAAATTTTTACCTGATCTAATAAGTTTAATTTTTCTTCTAGTAGGTCCATATCATCTTTATCTAAATTACCAGTAAATCTTTCTCCACCTGACCAGTTGTTTTGCATAAAATAATGGAAGGCCTCATGATATAGAAAAGTCACTATGTGATTAGATGAATATTTTTTATTCAAATTATCAGAGTCGAATTTTATATAATAGACACTACTTTTCATAACATTAGTTGTCTTACCTATGGTATTAAAGTTCCCACCAAAAATTTTTATAGGCCAAAGTTTTGGATAGAGGCGTGAAATTCTATATACATTAAATTTCTGCTTACATAGCTTATTATCTTTTTGCAATTTCAGCCTGCTTGCAAATATAGATCTGGGGTCTTTTTCTGGATTAATTAAATAAGAATAGTGGCTGTCTTTGTTAATAAGTAATACACAATGGTCTGATAACATAAAGTTCTTCCAAAACTTTCCATCTCCATTTTGGTAATCTACTTCATAAACTAATTTTAATTCTTCTAAAGCTTTTTTATCTAAGTCTGATATTGCTCCATTTGAAGAAGTTTTTTTATTTATAAATGCATCAGTTACAAGTAATATTAATCCTAGTAATAGCAAAGCTATTATTATTCTAAAAGTGTTTTTGCTTTTTTTCTAATCATTTTTTCTCCATATTTTCAAATTAAAAGTATTTCTCTTTGATATTTTATCAGATAATTTAAAAATATTCTAAATTTATAGTAGTTTGCTAAGATTTATTTTAGATAAAGATAAAAAAAGCCGTGATTAAAGCTTAACTTAATCAATCGGCTTTTATTTTTAATGGCTCTATAATATCTGTTGGGGAGAAAAACACCAACAGATATTTTTATGTAGATGAATTATCTGTAATAAAAAAAGACGATAGAGTTTTTAATTTCTATCGCCTAAGATATCCATGTTTTAATATTTTTCTATTTAATAAGTTTTTATCTCCATACTACAAAACTATATTTTAGTTCCAGCAGCTCTGAATATTAATATATTTACTTATTATCCTTATTGATTCTATGCCTAACATCTAATATAGATATATCATCATTAATACTAAGTATCTAATTTTAGATTTTCCATTCTTTTTGAATTCAATGCGAATGATGTTATAAATAGCATCAAATATATTACACAAAGTGCAACATTTCCTCCTGACTTAGAAAATCCAAGCCTATTTAATGTAAATATTTCTATTGATACTAGCATTATAGACCCAATCAAGCTTAAAACCATCCACAAATCACCTTTCTCTAAATCAATAAAGTACATGGCTAAGTAGAAGATTGATACTAATTGTAATATAAGACCTAATAGAACATTTAA
>QWCE01009511.1_pt1 | contig 12583 bp, 13 predicted proteins | sample 1972531 | NCBI WGS metagenome assembly QWCE01 (sample SAMN09866716, study PRJNA288562) | Human gut metagenome isolate term4_stool, whole genome shotgun sequencing... | reverse complement strand
CATTAAGGAAGTAAGGAAACGATAAGGAAGCGGCATCATCCCACCACTTCCAAGCAAACATACATCTAACATAATATTCCTCTATCTTCTGGTCCATTACGGTTTGCCCGAAACTGCAAGCCAGACTCTTTCATTCATCTTTACATTCGGTTGGAATGAGGAACCCCTTTGTAATTTCATCAAAACACTCCTCGCACAGATCAAAACTGCAGCTTTCTCCATCTTTTCCAGAAAAATAACCCCAAGTATGCTCTACATGAAGCATCTCTCTTTTCGGAATCCCACTCACAACTTTTGTTTCTTTTCCACACCGGTTACAAATAATTTTCGTAATTTCTTTTGTTTCTTTCAACTGATACTGGCGCATACGTTTTCCTCCTGTGAGCAGCAATTATGTTGTTACTCATCATTGTAATTTACAAAAACGGAATATTCCTGTTTTCTTCCTTTGTTACGCCTCAATTATACAAAACAGTTTTCGCAATTTCCACTGGAAACTGCTGGTTATTTATCTATTTCCAGACTCATCAGTACTGCATCTTCCTTCGGATCCTGATAGAATGCTTTGCGGACTCCATCGTTTACGAATCCTTCTCTCGCATAAAATGCTCCTGCTGCCTGATTACTTTCTCTTACATCCAGCAGAACCTTTGCAATCTGATGTTCTTTACTCCACGCCTTCAAAGTTAGCATTAATGCATGACCAACCCCCTGACGTTTCATCTCATCAATCACTGCGATTCTTGCAATCTCCACTTCATCAACCGCAGTATAGCCAAGCAGATATCCTACTCTTTTCCCTGCTTTTTCCGCAACAAAGCAGACACTATTGTTCTGTTCCAGTGTCTCGAGAATCGCCTTCTCGCTCCAGGCATCAGAAAATGACTGGTGCTCAATCTCAGCAACTACAGCACCGTCTTCAATCGTCATCTCACGCACTTCTGTCTTTGCTTCCTTTTCACGCTGAGCACGTTCGCGCTCTGCCTGAGACACACGCAGATAATCCGGCTTATGCGCCTCTGCTGTCTCATATTTTCCTGCATAATAATACGCAATACCAAGTGCTCCTACTACAGCCGCTCTCTGACGGTTCATGTATGATGGGGCAAATGAATACGGGACTTCAAGTCCCTCTTCAAGCATCTGACGATACACTGGTACTCCGTCTCCCAAAAATACAACCGGACGTTTATACGCATTCAGCTTACTGATCAACTCTTCTACTGCAATCGCCATCTGCTGTTCTTCCACATGAAATGCTGCCTCTGTCAGATGTGTTCCATCTTTCACTTCATGTGAAAATGAATACAATCCTGTATAAACCTGTTTTCTTCTGGCATCCATGATTGGGCAGATCAAGTCGCCACATCCATAAACATTATAGGCCAGTGCATCCACTGTCGGAACATGGATCAGAGGTTTTCCGAGAGCAAGTCCCAGTCCTTTCGCAGTAGCAGATCCGATTCTAAGCCCGGTAAAAGAGCCCGGACCTCCTGACACAGCAATAGCATCAATGCTGGACAGATCCAGATCGATCATCTTCTTTACCTCATCAATCATCGGCAGAAGTGTCTGCGAATGTGTCTTCTTATAATTCACGGTATACTCCGCAATTGTCTGTTCATCCTCAACGACTGCAACCGTTGCTGTCAGTCCTGAGCTGTCTATCGCCAATACTCTCATGGTCTTGCTTCCTTCCTCTGTCAGCTGCTGTAAAAATGTTCTCTGTATCAACAGCCTTCTCTTTGTTCCATTCTTCTAATTTTTTATCGTTATTGTTCCTCGATTGTGATCCGACGATAATCAAATCCCTGTGTCAGATCCTTCTCGATCAGAATATTTGTCCGACGTTCCGGAAGAATCTCTTCTATCAGATTCGCCCACTCGATCAGTGAGACACCTTCTCCCATCACGTATTCTTCAAATCCCACCTCGTCCATCTCTTCAATGTCACCGATTCTGTAGACATCAAAATGATAGAAGGGCAGACGCCCTTCTTCATAAACCTGAACGATGGTAAATGTCGGACTATTCACCGGTTCTTCAATCCCAAGTCCTTCTGCAAGTCCCTGAGTAAAGACCGTTTTCCCAACTCCAAGATCCCCTGTCAGGGTTAACACCTGACCTGGGAATGCTTTTTCACCAAGACTTTTACCGACTGCAAATGTCTCTTCCGGGCTTCTTGTCTCTATCACCATAATATTTCAGCCTTTCTATACCGCCGGTTCTTCACCAAAAGTCCCGGTTCTTTTATCATCTTATCTTAAGTTTCTAATGATGGAACAGACGGATTCCTGTAAATGCCATTGCCATGCCGTATTTGTTACATGTAGCAATTACATTATCATCACGCACAGATCCACCTGGCTGTGCAATATAAGTTACACCACTCTTATGTGCACGCTCAATATTATCACCGAATGGGAAGAATGCATCAGAACCAAGCGCAACACCTGTCAGCTGGTCCAACCATGCTCTCTTCTCTTCTCTTGTAAATACTTCCGGTTTTACCTTAAATGTATTCTCCCAGACACCATCTGCGAGAACATCCATATATTCCTCTCCGATGTAAAGATCGATCGCATTATCTCTGTCTGCACGTCCGATTCCATCCTTGAACTGAAGTCCAAGTACCTTCGGATTCTGACGTAACCACCAGTTATCTGCCTTCTGTCCGGCAAGACGTGTACAGTGGATTCTTGACTGCTGTCCGGCACCGATTCCGATTGCCTGTCCATCTTTTACATAACATACAGAGTTAGACTGTGTATATTTCAGTGTAATCATGGAAATAGCAAGATCGATCTTCGCTGCATCCGGGATCTCTTTCACATCTGTCACAACGTTTGAGAAGAAATCTTTATCGATATTCAGTTCATTTCTTCCCTGCTCAAATGTAACTCCGAATACTTCCTTGTGCTCTAACGGTGCAGGCACATAATCCGGATCAATCTGAATAATATTGTAATTTCCTTTTTTCTTCTGTTTCAGAAGTTCAAGTGCCTCCGGCTCATATCCCGGTGCGATCACTCCATCAGATACCTCTCTCTTGATCAGGCGCGCTGTATCAACGTCACAGACGTCAGACAGAGAAATAAAGTCACCGAAAGAAGACATACGGTCTGCGCCACGCGCTCTTGCATAAGCACATGCAAGTGGAGAGAGCTCTCCAAGATCATCTACCCAGTAAATCTTCGCCAGTGTCTCTGACAGTGGAAGACCAACAGCTGCTCCGGCTGGTGATACATGCTTGAATGAAGTTGCGGCCGGAAGTCCTGTTGCTTTCTTCAGTTCTGATACCAACTGCCATCCATTGAACGCATCCAGAAAGTTAATATATCCTGGACGTCCGCTGAGCACCTTGATTGGAAGCTCTCTGTCGTCGTTCATGTAAATTCTTGAAGGTTTCTGGTTCGGGTTACATCCGTATTTCAATTCTAATTCTTTCATCTGTCTTTACGCTCCTTATTTGTTCTTATTCACGATCTTTGTCTCATAGTTACCTGTCTCGATATCAATGTAACGGACAAATAATGACACTTTATTTTCCTCATTCAGGCTGTTCCACAGAAGGTCTGCAAACTCTTCCATGTTGTCCAGCACCTCTACCAGCTTCGGTTCTCCCTCAAAGCTTGGAAGCGGGTTGCCATCATGCATATAAGTGTGAATAAAATGAGCTTCACCGGCTGCCGGATTCTCGTATGCAAAAGTATATCTGTTGCAACTGTCCGGGTTTCCGTTATTGCTCTTCAGGATTGACATTGCATAATTGAAATTGCCATTCTCAATATGCATCACACCAGAAATACGTGGTGTGTAGTTCGGACCATCCGGCTCGAATTCTCTGGAACGAAGAGACTGCTCAAAAGTAAGCTGCTTATCCATTCCTTCATAAATCGTATCTGTCTGATCTCCGTTTGTTACGATCGTCTTATTCCCCAATACTCTGACCGGTGCGTAAATAATCAGACTTGGGTCTGTAAGCTTCGATGGATCAAATGCCTGTGTACGGATTCCCTCTCCGTCCTCTACAAACACACGGTTTCTACTGTTCTCACTGCGTCCCATAATAAAATAGGCAGTGACAGCCTTCTTTCCATCCGGGCTTTTACCAATAATAATTCCTCTTCCTGGATAAGAGTTACTCTTAAGTTCCTGCTCAATCGACAGCATCTTCATTGTTGTTCTCCTTTCGGTACGTTCGCTTTCTTGACAATCTACTAGAAAAAAACGAAAAACTTCTCCTAAAATAATAGATTCAGGAGAAGTATATCATGCACATGCTTTTTTCGCAAGTCCAGGCCCAACAGCTATTGAATGAAAAATCCTGATTTTCCGTAGCTTCGGACCTCTTTCTATTAAATTCTAGTAACTATTCACTCTTTTTGATCAGTTCTGTCATCTCGCCTGCCGGAATTCCAAGAACATAATTCATTTCACTTGAAAGAGCATGTTCCAGAAGCAGCTGATATTTCTTATCCATGCTTGTCATGCTGCCTCTTCGTTTCGTTCGGCTATACAATGTCTTCAGCACTTTGACCCAGTTTTCAGGACAGAAGCTTGAGATACAATCCTTGTATTCCTGTTCTCTGTACTTTTCATTCTTTACATTCAGTATACCAACCTCTGCAAGATTATCCAGCAGTTCCTTCGCTTTCTGCTCACTCACCGGACGACGGATGTTCTTCTCATCATCAATCGGAACATACGCCTTATCTCTCTGATTGTCTATGGATTGTAATGTATAATAATCTTTCTTGCCATCCACAAATGAAAAATCCAGTTTTCCTACTTCTTCTACCTTGTACACTCCTCTGCACTTATATACAACTGCGTCTCCTCTGCTGAGCATTTTCAAAACCTCCTGTTCTTTTTATTTACACTGTTGTTGTCCACAATGTACTGCCCTTTTTATAACAGACTCTACATGTGTAGTATAACATTTTTTCAGTATTATTTTAAGAGATTTTTAAATTTTCAAACATTTTCGTGATTATTGCATAATTCACATGCAGCTCTATTTGTGCAATTTTTAGAATACTTTTGTTGTCCACTGGCTCATATCCCACACTTCATCAACCACGTCCTGATAAAATTCAGGTTCGTGACAGATCAGAAGGATACTTCCCTTGTACTCCTGTAATGCCTGCTTGAGAGAATCCTTTGCATCCACATCAAGATGATTCGTCGGCTCGTCAAGGAGAAGGAAATTCGTATCTCTGTTTAACAACTTACAGAGACGCACCTTTGCCTGCTCTCCACCGCTGAGTACACGCACCTGACTTTCGATATGCTTCGTTGTAAGTCCGCATTTTGCAAGCGCGGAACGCACCTGATACTGTGTATAAGAAGGAAATTCCTGCCACAGTTCCTCAATACAACTATTACGATTTTCTCCTTTTACTTCCTGCTCAAAATAACCAAGTTCAAGGTTATCACCAAGTTCAACACTTCCTGATAAAGAAGGAATCAATCCAAGAATACTCTTTAGCAATGTGGTTTTTCCAATTCCATTTGTTCCAACAAGTGCGATTTTCTGTCCACGTTCCATAGAGAAATTCAACGGTTTAGATAATGGTTCATCATATCCTGTCACAAGATCCTTCGTCTCAAAAAGCATCTTACCAGGAGTTCTTCCATATTTGAAATGCGCAAGCTCGATCACATCCATCTTATCCAGCTTTTTCTGACGGGACATCGCCATATTTCTTGTAGACACACGAGCTTTATTTCTTGCAACAAAGTCCTTCAGCTCGCTGATTTCCTGCTGCTGACGACGGTAAGCCGCTTCAAGCTGAGCTTTCTTCACTGCATAAACTTCCTGGAAATGATCATAATCGCCCACATAACGGTTCAATTCCTGATTTTCCATATGATAAATAATATTCACGACTTCATTTAAGAACGGAATATCATGTGAAATAAGGATAAATGCATTCTCATAGTCCAGAAGATAACGCTTCAGCCATGCAATATGCTCCTCATCCAGATAGTTTGTCGGCTCGTCAAGAAGCAAGATATCCGGCTTCTCAAGGAGAAGTTTCGCAAGAAGCACTTTCGTTCTCTGTCCACCACTTAAGTCTGTCACATCTCTGTCCAATCCAAGATCAAGTAATCCAAGTGCACGCGCAACCTCTTCTACCTTCGCATCAATCGTATAGAAATCATGCAGTGTCAGTTCATCCTGGATCGTACCAAGTTCTTCCATCAACGCATTAATTTCTTCCTCATCTGCTGTTCCAAGCATATCACAGATTTCATTCATTCTCTGCTCCTTCTGAAGGAGTGGATCAAATGCGGATTTCAGAGCCTGACGGATCGTCATTCCTTTCTCAAGAACTGCATGCTGATCCAGATAACCTGCATGCACATTCTTTGACCACTCAACCTTCCCTTCATCCGGTAACATTTTCCCTGTAACAATACTCATAAAGGTGGATTTTCCTTCTCCGTTGGCCCCGACAAGACCAATGTGCTCTCCTTTCAAAAGTCGGAATGACACATCATTGAAGATTGCACGGTCTCCAAATCCATGTGTCAGGTGTTCTACATTTAATATGCTCATATCGCTCTCCAATCGTATTCTTATTTTGTAACTGTTCAGAGCCAAGCAAAATTTCAAAAAACAGATATAAAATGCTTGCATTTTTAAAACTGTTTTTGAAATTTTATTTGGCGGATACGCCACACCGACGAAATGCGTAGCATTTTGGAGGTTGGCTCTGAACAATTACTCTTGTTTTCAATTCTTACTTCTTATTCCTGATGACTCTCCAGCCATTTCACCGCACACTGTGCCAGACATGCCACACCGATCGGGCAGACATCTTCATTAAACTGTACCTTCGGATTGTGTGCCGGATAAGTTCCCCGCTCATCCGTATAACCTGCTGAGAGATACATAAATGTACTCGGAACTTTCTCTGCGATCACTGCAAAATCTTCCGATGCACTTGCACTCACATCTGGAACTGGAGTAAGGCCCGGAATATCCATCTCTTTCATATATCCAATCATTTCGTCCGTCAATGCCGGATTGCAGATCAGCGGCGGAACTTCGGAGATCATCTCGATTTCCACACTTCCATTATATACATCTGCGGTCTTCTCTGCCACTTCTTTCATTCGGCGAACAAGAAGTTCGCGCTCTTTCGTATTGTTTGTACGGATCGTTCCCTGAAGAACTGCTGTCTCTGGGATAATATTTGCCGCCTCGCCGGCCTTAAACTGTCCAATTGTCAGAACGCATGCGTGCGCCGGATCAGTCTCTCTTGCAATCAACTCCTGCAATGCAAGATGAATGTGTACTCCGATATTAATCGGATCCACACCCGCATGAGGATAGGCTCCGTGAGAACCTTTCCCTTTGACCGTGATTTTAAATCCATCAACAGAATACATCATTGTGCCTTTATCATTATACATAAAAAGTCCGACCGGCATCTTTCCCGGAGATACATGATACGCAAGTGCTGCATCTACCTTCGGATTCTCAAGAATCCCATGCTCAATCATATCCTTACTTCCCTGAAATGTCTCTTCCGCCGGCTGGAACATGAATTTCACAGTTCCTTTCAACTTGCTTTCCTGTTCTTTTAAGATTCTTGCCGCACTCAAAAGCATTGCTGCATGAAAATCATGTCCACAAGTATGTGCTGTTTTTCCTGTTGGACAGGCAAATGCTTCACCACTTTCCTCCGGCATCGGAAGTCCATCCATATCTGCACGCAGGAGAAGAACCCTACCGCCATTTCCAAGCGTTGCCGTAACTCCCTCTCCGCATTCAACCGGATCCAGACCATACTCTTTCAACTTATCCATCACATAAGCTTTCGTCTTCGGAAGCTCAAGTCCTGTCTCTGCATTCTGATGAATGTATCTTCTGTCTGCTACTGTTTCGTCTTTTAATTCAAGTGCTCTCTTGTAGAAATCCATCGTGATTGCCTCCTTGTGATAAATATAATTTTCTGCGTCCATTTTCCCAGGCGCTTTTGTGATTATAACACTATTTTGATGCTTATGCACTAAAAGAATACGCCCCAGATCTGCAACTGCTTTTTTGCATTTTTTAACTATGCTAACCACTGGACAGGTGTCTGCATCAACAAATATTTACATCGTCATTTCCACACTTTCCATCTATATATGGCTAATAACGGAATCCGGATCATTTTTATCGTAACAAACCTTGTCTCCTTCATTGATATTGTTTTTATAAAGCAGGGCATCCTCTGCTTTCACCCTCAATTCTTCTCCGGATGAATCTACAAGTGTAACCACTACCATAACCGGAGCGTCTTTGGCTCGTTCTTCGCAACCAAAATCTAAATCTTCATCGATTCTCTTTACTGTATAAATCATACTAATTTATCCTTTACTTTTCTTATTTCCACGTTTTCCAGACATCCGGCTGATAACCAAGTGTGGATTGCTTTCCATTTCTGACAACCGGAGTTTTTATTACCTGCGGATTTTCAAGCACTTTTTCAAGCTTATCTTCATCTGCAATATACTTAATGAGAGCAAGAAGATCTTTGTCTTTTCCTTCCCAGTTGATCATATTTTCTAATCCACCATTCACCTGAGCAACAGAATTGAATTCACCCTTACTCATACCTTTTTCTTTCATATCAATGAACTGAAATTTGATTCCACGTTCTTTGAAAAACCGCTCTGCTTTCTTGGTGTTATTGCATTTCTTAGTTCCAAAAATCTGTATGTTCATTTCATTTTCCTCGTATCTTTATATTGTCAATATTTGTTTATTATTACACTTCCTTATAATACAAACAAATATTCTGATATGTCCCATCTTTCATACGGAATCCATTCGGTACAGTTCCAATCTGCACAAATCCTAATCTCTCGTACAAGTGACGTGCGTGAACATTATTTTCTACCACTGCATTAAACTGCAGGATTTTAAAGTCATGTACCTTTGCCTGTACAAGGCAGTCACTTACAAGTTTCTCACCGATATGTTGTCCTCGGTAAGCTGAATCTACCGCATAACTTGCATTTGCAAGGTGGCCACAGCGGCCGATGTTATTCGGATGCAAAATGTAAAGTCCTACAATTTCCCCATCGTTATCTGCAACACCACAATAAGTCTGTGATGCAAAGAATTCTGCCCCTGTCTTATCATCCAGGAACTCTTCCTGTGGAAATGCTTCACCATCTTCTACTACTTCATTCCAGATGTGAACCATCTCGGAAATATCTTTTTCTGTATATTTTCTAATTATCATAATGTCATTCTCCTCTTCTGTTTTAACTTTATTGTACTGTTGAATTTTTACTTTTCCGATATTCTGTTGGAGTCATTTTATAACTCTTTTTAAATGCTCTACAAAAATAATCTACATTATGAAACCCTGTTTCGTAAGAAATCGTATTGATTTTTTTCTCTGTATTTTTAATCAACAATGCTGCCTTCTTCAGCCGGTAACCAATCAAATAATTAATCGGAGTGATATGTAAAAATCTATTAAAAAGATTCAACACCGTACTTTTACTAATATTAGCATAACAGGCAATTTCCTCCAAAGAAATATCTTCTGCATAATTCTGGTGCAAAAACTGCATCATAAGCTTCAAGCGTGCCTGAACTGAACCGGAATCGTCCACTTGCTCTTCCATACACGTTTTGTCAATATTTTCATAAATGATCAGCCATAATTTCTGCATAAGAACTGATGTAAGCAGCTCACCATCAACTTCTCTATCCTGTGCGGAAAATATTTGCTTCATAATTTCTAATGCCTCTCCTTGCCATAAATTCTCCCCGTTTAAGATCAAGTATGACAACGATGATGAAACAATCGGTTGAATATATTTTTGATAGATCGAACTATTTTCCGGCGCAAGAAAGGACGGCATACAAAGGAAATTGGGGATGACAGTTTCATCACTGGAATAAAATTTGTGCAAAATCTTTGAATTTATAAAAATACCATTCCCTTCCGATAGTGTAAACATCGATTCACCAACACATACTGTCATGCTTCCGAATTCAACATATACAAATTCCCATTCTGTATGCCAATGCCAGTCAATGCAATGAAAATCAAATTGTGATAACTTTTCAAAATAGCATTTAAACGGATAACTGTCCGTCCCATGTTTTGCTGATTCCATTAAATTCTCATCTGTTACAATTTTATTTTGTGCCATATCTTTCCTCACAACAACCTTTTTATTGGATTTACGATATAATACAATATTTATGTAATATAAGTCAATGTTTTTTCTTGTTATCTAATATATAATACGGTATAAAAAGAACAAAGGAGTTTTCTGTTATGCCAGATTATCAAAAAACAAAAGTGGCATGTTATCTGGGATTCGTCACTCAGGCGATATCCGCAAATTTTGCACCACTATTATTTTTAAAATTTCACAATGATTATGATATTTCATTGGGTAACATTGCTTTAATATCTACATTCTTTTTCTTCACACAGCTTTTAGTCGACTTATTTTGTGCGAAGTTTGTAGATCGAATCGGTTATCGTGTATGTATCGTAACTTCTGAAATATGCGCTGCTGCCGGATTAGTTGGACTTGCATTTCTTCCTGATCTGTTACCGAATCCTTTTACCGGAATTATTATAAGTGTAATTATCTATGCTGTGGGGAGTGGATTGATCGAAGTTCTCTGCAGTCCTATCATCGAAGCATGCCCGTTTAAAAATAAAGAAGCAACTATGAGCCTGCTTCACTCCTTTTACTGTTGGGGTGCGGCAGCCACCATACTGATTTCGAGCTTATTTTTCTTCCTGTTCGGGATGAATAGTTGGAAATGGCTGGCAGTCATGTGGGCACTTATTCCGGCGATTAATATATATAATTTCGCAACTTGTCCGATAGAACATTTAGTAAATGACGGAAATGGAATGGGCGTCAGACAGTTATTCCGAACTCCTGTTGTCTGGCTGGCAATCTGCCTGATGATTTGTTCAGGAGCATCTGAATTGGCTATGGCACAATGGGCATCAGCCTATGCCGAAGCTGCACTGGGACTTTCTAAAACTTTTGGGGATTTTATTGGACCTTGCATGTTTGCAATTACAATGGGAATAAGTCGCCTGATTTTTGGAAAATATGGTGAAAAAATGGATTTGATGAAGTTTATGACAGGTTCCGGAATTCTCTGTGTGATCTGTTATCTTTTAACTACATTATCATCGAATCCGGTAATCGGGTTAACCGGTTGTATTGTATGTGGATTTTCGGTTGGAATCATGTGGCCTGGAACGATTAGTATTACATCTAAAAAAATGCCGGCCGGTGGAACCGCAATGTTTGCATTGCTCGCCATGGCCGGCGATTTGGGAGGCAGCATTGGACCTGGTATTGTAGGTTATGTTACCCAGAATTCTGATAATAATATCCGTGTTGGAATGGGGATAGGTCTTATCTTTCCACTTGTTCTCTTAATCATGTTATTTATTCTTTGCAAGGGGAAGAAGACGCAGGAATCGCTTCATACAGTTTAATTTCAGTTGAAGTTGAATTTCTTATCCTAACTCAATCGATTCTTTCTCTACATAATTTATACTCTCTAGATGGAACGCATCACCTTGCACTCGTATGGTCTCAACGTTCCATCTACTTTTCCATCAGAGTAAATGGTTCCATTTGCAATAACCGGCAGTTTTTTCTTAACTGAATCAATTTTTATAGAAATTCAGGATAGAATCTGACTGTTTCTGTATTTTCTTTCACGCTTCGCGCTCTTCATCAGACTTGAAGTTATCTTACTTCGCTTTGAACTCTATCCACTCGTTATCTATAAGGACAACTACCCTGTCATCCTCAATAACTGCATAAGGTGTTCCTAAATCTCTGTTGAAATTGGCTTCGCCATCTTTTTGAGGTATGCCGTTTTCTGCATAAGAAGTAGTATATTGAATAACACTCTCGTCCACTTCAACAGGAACAGCATGATCAGTGGAATAGTAGTTAGTACCATTTACCATTATAGTTGCAGGGTAGTCACCACTATCTGATTTTCCACACCTTGCCAAAGTAAGAATACAAACTAATGTCAAAACTGATGCAATTAACTTTTTCATACAATCACCTCGCTATTCACTTTTACTATTTCCGTAATAATATTGCCAATAAAATAATTAGAACTAATATAATTATCAAAAAAATAAACCTTGTTTGACCGTGAAATCCTAATCCGATCCACTGCAATACTATTATTAACGCAAAAACTAATAACGCCCAGTAATTTCTTTTCATGCAAATCCCTCCCTTAATGTCGTAACGGCTTGCCTTGGAAATCAAAAACGCAGCTTGGGATCTCTTAATTCCTCGTTCTCTATACCGTCCAATGCAATTTCAACAATATGATCAAAGCCAACTTCGTGCCTATTGGGCACAAGGTTGGTTCATCTCATCATATAGTTATAATATAAAAGCAATGCAATGCCGCTATAATTTCAACAGATTCATTACCAGTTTTACCATCACCTCTTTTTCTTCTGGTTTTGATTCTGCAATCATCAATGTAATTGCTACTAACGTTCCATCACTGAGTCTCTTCTCTCCATCCAAGAACAACGCATTGTTC
>QWCE01004978.1_pt1 | contig 12584 bp, 11 predicted proteins | sample 1972531 | NCBI WGS metagenome assembly QWCE01 (sample SAMN09866716, study PRJNA288562) | Human gut metagenome isolate term4_stool, whole genome shotgun sequencing... | reverse complement strand
CAAGACTCTTGACATATTCGAAAGCCGCAACGGTTTCATCTGAATTCCATCCACAGGTTCCATCATCATTCAGGTAGCTTCCACCAGCCTCTGTAATCCATGGATACATAGTATCAATTGCAGAAGACATATCATTAATAATTGTCGGATATTCAATTCCAAGTTCATCTTTGTGTTCCATCAATGTTTTACATGCCTCTGTAAATTCATCCCATGTAAATCCATCTTCCGGAACTTCAATTCCGCACTTGTCAAACATATCAACATTATAAACCCAGCCGTAATTTCCTCCATCAAGTGGGAGTGAATACCAGTCACCATCATATGTACAATATCTTTCTGCGGCATCCCAGAAGTCATCAAATTTGTATTCTGTATCTGCTTTCAGCGCATCTACATCGAATTTCTGTAATGCCCCGGCATTTGCAAGAATCTGCGTAGTCCCTGTATTACAGTTGATAAGATCCGGAAGGTCACCTGCTGTAGCTTCTGTCAGAATTTTAGTTGCATAATCGGATACTTCTTCAAAATTGATTTCAATATCCGGATTTTCCTTTTCAAAAGCTTCGATAACTTTCTGATATTTGTCATAGCTATCATAGCTCTGCCAGTTTAATGTAATTTTATCTCCGGAATCTCCCTTGGCAGCCATTACATCCACCCCACTGCCAACGCTGACAACTGGCACCATACATGCTGTTAATACAAGTGCAATTACCTTTTTCTTCATTTTGTTCTCCCTTCGTATTATAACTTTTCTCCATATGTTAACCGGTTTCACATTGTTTATTTTTCTTTATATTACCATTCATTTTTTACTTTGTAAATATACTTTTTTCATTTCATGCATTATGTATGGTTTTATCAAATTATTTTTGTATATTATTCACAATTTCGTGGTTTCCTAAATAAAAAAAGCCCCTACAATGCCTTTCGACACCATAGGAGCTTTCTCTGTAATTTCTCTTTATTCTATTCTGCCTTCAGATAAATCTGGAATGCATCATAATTTTGCTCTGGTAATGGAAGCAGGATTCCGGCATGCATCAACGCCGCGCCGGAGAAGTTTCCAGCGTCTTCTCCATCCAGCTGCATCTGATAAACCTTTTTCGGATCCAGCCCTTTCCATTTCACGATCTCAGATGCTGCATTTGCATACATATCTGTATAAACGACAGACATGCAGGCCTCACTGCCATCCTGTGCCACATATTCCCATACAGTATAGTCTCTGTTTTCAAATGGTGAAGTCAGTCTGTAATAATCTCCGAACTGGAACAGTCTTCCATGTTCTTTGAAGAACGCAATCTGTTCTCCCGCCATCTTCTTTTCTTCATCAGTCATCTTACTGAGATCCAGTTCATATCCAAATGTTCCCTGCATTGCACAGATTCCTCTTGTCTTGAATGGTGTCACGCGATGATTCTGATGATTCGGGCAAACCGATACGTGTGCGGAAACAGAAGACATCGGATAGCCAAAGGAAGTACCGTACTGAATACGCAGTCTTTCAATCGCATCCGTATTATCGCTACACCAGATCTGCGGACAGTAATACAACATACCTGCATCAAACCGTCCACCGCCGCCACTGCATCCTTCCAGCAGAAGTTCCGGGAATCTCTGAGTCACAGCTTCCAGTACTTTATAAAGGCCAAGCACATAACGATGTCTCAGTTCCCCCTGACGGTCACGTGGAAGCTTCGCACTGTAAGCAGCCATAAGTGAACGGTTCATATCCCATTTGATATACTGGATATCCGCTTTCTCTACAATATCACAGATCCGCTCTGTCAGATAATCTGTCACATCTTCTCTGGACATATCCAATACCAGCTGGGAACGACTTCTGATCGGCTGTCTTCCCGGTATGACCAGTGCCCAGTCCGGATGTGCCCGATACAGATCACTGTCCTCAGAGATCATCTCCGGCTCAAACCAAAGCCCGAAAGAAAGTCCCATATCATGTACTTCTTTCACCAGCTCAGAAAGGGTTCCGCACAGCTTTTTCTCATTTACAAACCAGTCGCCAAGACCGGAGAAATCATCATCCCTTTTTCCAAACCATCCATCATCCAGTACCAGCATATCCAGATTCAGTTCTGCCGCTTCTTTTGCAATTGCAATCAGATTGTCTTTGTTAAAATCAAAATAGGTTGCTTCCCAGTTATTTACCAGAATCGGGCGCACTCTGTCTTTCCAGCAGCTGCGGATCAGATTCGACACGATTGCCTGATGCAGAGTCTGGGACAGCTTTGAAAATCCATCTGCACTGTATGTCAGACATACCTCAGGTGTGCTGAAGCTTTCACCCTTTTTTAGTTTCCAAGAAAAATCATAGTCATCAATTCCAATGACCAGTCTTGTCTGATTAAACTGATCTACTTCTGCCTGTGCATGAAAACCGCCACTGTACAGAAAAGATGCACTGTAGCACTCACCAGTACTCTCTGTAGTGTCTTTATCCGCAAGAATCACAAAAGGATTATGCTGGTGGCTGGAAGTTCCACGGGTACTGCGAAGCTCCGTGATGCCGTGTGGCAGACTGTTTCTTTCCATCTGACGCTCACCGGCATGTTTTCCATAAAAATGAATCAGATCATATTTTCCCATTCCAAGATCCAGACACGCACTCATAATTCTGGAAATCTGGATATCACCCTCTGTACGGTTTTCGACTACTGCTGCTCTTGTAATAATATCCAGCTCTTCAAAGACTCCATAAAGAAGATGTACATAGACTTCTTCAACAGCATCTTTCAGAACGATCTCCAGTGTCTCTCCTTCTGATTTCTCAGAAGAAAAGAATGCCGGAAGCCCCGGAATGTTATATTTTCCTTCTCTTACCTGATAGCTGTCAAAGAAAAACATCCCGTCCTGTACACCGCTTCCAAGGTCTGCTTTCAGACAATCTACACGATAATCTCCGTCGCCATATACCGGAAACTCCTGCGGAAGAAAATCCAGAGAATATACACGCTCTCTGTCAGTCCCCGGGATATTTCCGCTGAATCCACGGTCTGCCATACGAATCAGATAGGAACAGTCCGTATCATCCGTACGGTTTCCGTAATAAGTGTGAATAAGCATATTCTGCTCGTCCACTTTCATCTGATAAGTACTGTTTTTTGTATGAAGAGTAAAAATCTGATTCTTTATATTGATAGCCATTGTCGTTTTCCCTTTCTGTCTTTTTCAAGAATTATTTTACTGCTCCGTTTACAACACCATTGATAATCTGTTTCTGGCAGATGATATAAAAGATTAAAATTGGAAGTAATGCCAGAAGATAAGATGCAAATGCCAGGTTATAATTCGTTCCGAACTGCGTCTGGAAATTCAGCTGTGCCAGCGGCAGTGTGTTCTGATCTGTACCGGACATGATGACCAGTGGAGTCATAACGTCATTCCAGGTACTCATTGCTGTGAGAACTGCTACTGTTGCATGCATCGGTTTCATATTTGGAAAAATAATCTTCCAGTAAGTCTGCCATACTCCGGCTCCATCCACACAGGCGGCCTCTTCCAGTGCCATCGGGATATTATTCAGATATCCGGAATAAAGCAGTACATTCATCGGCATAAAAAACACAACATACAATACAATAACACCAAAGCGGTTTGCGATTCCCAGCTGTGCAGTTTCTTTTACCAGCGGCATCATAAGAACCGCAAACGGTACAAACATACCACTTACAATGTAATAGTAAGAAATCTTAAATATCTTACGCTGCTTCATCTTTCTTCCGATCAGATAACCGGCAAGTGAATGTATTAATATACATAATACCACAGTTACCCCGGTAATAAGAAGACTGTTTCCAAGAGAATGCCAGAAATCAGTTACACGCATTGCCTCTGCAAAGTTTTCAAAACTCCATTTCTGTGGGAATGCCAGTGCACCAGCTACATCATTTGTCATTTCCGATGGCTTCTTAAATGCAATGATCACTGTCATATACAGTGGAAATAAAACCGTCAGGCAGCCAAGTGCCAGTAAAATATTAATAATCCTGTTTGTAGTCTTACCACGAACAGCGCCTTCTTTTTTCTTTGTTCTGCTCATTATAACTGCTCCTCCTTACTTCCCAGGAATTTCATCTGAAACAGTGATATCGCAACGATCACAATAAAGAATACAAATGCATTCGCACTCTGGAAACCAAACTGTCCTCCACTCATACCATTGTTATAGATCAGATAAGAAATGGACTCTGTGCTCTGTGACGGGCCACCTTTTGTCAAAGACATGATCTGGTCAAATACCATCAGCGCATTTTTCATACAAAGGACAAGGTTAATTGTTACAAATGGCATGATCAATGGAAGTGTAATGCTCTTAAATTTTTTCCATCCGGATGCTCCATCCAGCATACATGCCTCATAAACTTCTTCCGGAACAGTCTGCAGACCGGAAATATAAATGATCGTATTCATCGCTATTCCCTGCCATGCTCCGACGATCACAATTGCGATCCATGCCCATTTTGTACTTCCAAGGAGACTTGTTTTCAGGAAATCAATTCCTGTTACTTCTCCGATCGTTGGCAGAATATATGTAAAAATGAAACTGAAGATATAACCGACAACCAGACCTCCCAGAATATTTGGTACAAAATAGATTCCTCTGAGCGCATTTTTTCCACGGATCTTGCTATTCAGTCCCAGTGCCAGGATCAGGCTGAGAAGATTGACCACAATTGTCATAACCAACGCATATTTAAATGTAAACAGATATGAGTGACCCACACGGGAATCCTGGAAAATTTCTGCAAAGTTCCGCAGTCCTACAAAATCATAACTTCCATATCCGCGGAAGTTTGTAAGTCCGTAATAAAAACCTTTGATCAGCGGTAATGTATTAAAGCAGAAGAAAAGAACCAGAATCGGTGCCAGCAGGCCAAGAAATATCTTTTCATTTTTGCTCCACGCACCATGTTTTTTATTCATGATCATTACCCTCCTCATATGCTTTTACTTTTGCCACGACATCTCTGTTGTAGCGAATCCATTCTTTGTCAAATCGTTTCATAAATGTATCTGTCGCATCAGCACTGTCATCCATCAGATATGTCTGGATCATTGCATCTACTGACATTTCGCTCGGGTAATGATGGTCCTGATAATCCGCTACAATACCGTTTTCGATATAATCACGCATTTCTTCCAGCTCCGGAGTAATCTCAAAATCACCTTTTTTACATGGAACAGCGCTCTGTGCATTCAGATATTTTTTGACATTTTCATCTTCGAGCATATAACTGAGCACTTCATAGGCTGCCTCTTTATTTTTACAATCTTTCATCACGCAGAACATCAGATCATTTCCGGAATTCAGCACATTTTTATCTGCATCTTCATTTGCCGGAAATACAAAAGAACCAATATTCATATCCGGATTTACAGATTTGATCTGAGAGATCGCATAGCTTCCAATTGTAAACATCGCAGATGCTCCTCTTGCGAATGCAGTGCAGGCATCGTTATATCCCTGAGACACCGGATCTTTCTGTCCATATGTAAGAAGCGCTTTTTCCTTTTCTGCCACTTCTCTGTAATTTTCTGCAAAAGTTGTTTTTCCACTGTTTACCTGATAAGTCAGATCAGAATCGCACAGACTTACTGCAATTGCATTCCACGGTGCCAGTGTAGTCCATGTATCCTTAAAACCAAAATATAATGGCTGGATTCCTTCTGACTGGATCTGATCACAAAGATTCGTAAATTCTGTCCATGTGGTCGGAACCTCCCAGCCATGTTCTTCAAACATATCCCGGTTAAAAAGAATTCCAGCTGCATTTGCCATATACGGAACGGCATAAACACCATCTTTCGGCACATATTCCAGATCTTTGTTCATCTCAAGATATTTCTCTTTAATATCGTTCAGTCCTTCAAAATCAGAAATATCCATCAGCATGTCTGCATCCAGAAAATTGGAATAATTAATATCCCCGCCAATTCCGATGATATCCGGATTATCCTCGCGGATAAATCTTGTTTTCAGGATTGTCATTGCATCGTTCGGTGAATCAATCTTTAAATAAATATCATCATGTGTCGCATTGAACTCATCCTGAAACTGTTCAAAAATATCTACCGCCTCCGGTTTATACTGTACCATTTCAATTACAGTTTTGCCCTCTGTTTCGTCCTTTCCGGAGCATCCTGTCATAACTGTTCCCATTGCCAGAACTCCCGCAAGGAAAACAGCACCTACCTTATGCTTTCCCATTTGTTTCTCCCTTCTTTACAGCTATTCACTGCCATCTGGCAGTTCAGATTCAGACCGGTCATCTCTGTTTGATTTGATTCTAACACCAAAAGAAAAGCTTCGTACATAGATCGATAACATCAAAATATACCATAATGCGTTATTTCCAGAATAATGTTGATGTTACTACGCATTATGGTATATAATAGTACTAAATAGCGATATTTCGTTAAAATTGTACGATTTCTGTATCTCGTTTTTATGCATATTTTACTATATTTTGTAGGAGGAAATGATAAAAACCATGTCAGATTCTATTTTTCATATATTTTCCGATGAACGTTTTCTTGACCTGACCGTGTATCAGTACGGCTACGAGAAATGTGAACCGCTGCATTCTTATGGTCCATTTGTACGTAATCATTATCTTTTTCACTATATTATTTCCGGCAAAGGAATGCTGAGTGTTACAGAAAAAGATGACAATGCTGTTTACCATATGGAAGCACATTCCGGCTTTCTCATTGAACCGGGGCGTATCAATCTTTACAGTGCTGACCAGAAATTCCCATGGGAATACGTCTGGGTAGAGTTCGATGGACTGCGTGCAAAAGAGCTGATGGAAGAAGCCGGACTGTCCAACGATCATCCGGTCTTTCATCCCATTTCCGATACAGCAGCAGATAAGCTTCGCGATGAAATGCTGCGTCTGACACAATACCCGGACAATTCCCGCCCACTTGGGATCATTGGTCAGTTATATCTTATTATGGATGCCCTTATCCAGGGTTCTTCCAATAAAAAAAGACTTCAGGGCGGAAAGCTTTCTAGATTTTACGCACAGGAAGCACTTTCTTTTATTGAACAAAATTATGCATTACCTATTACAGTCGAAGATATGGCTAATCGATGCAATCTTGATCGAAGCTATTTTGGTAAAGTTTTCAAAGATATGATCGGACAGTCTCCACAGGACTTCCTGATCCGCTATCGAATGAGTAAAGCAACCTCTCTGCTTACCAGCACCAGCCTGTCCATTGGTGACATCAGCGTTCAGGTTGGATATCCAAACCAGCTTCATTTTTCCAGAGCATTCCGTAACATTTACGGGATGTCACCAAGACAATATCGCCAGCAGAACAAATTATTGTCCTGAATCACAGGCAGGTTACGTTTCTGTTTACTTTTCTTCATGATATTGCATTTTCTGCGAAAAGAATAGCTTTTACACCAGTCTGAGGGTAAAATAAAAACAGACACCTCTTCATCTCAGAATACCGGAACTCTGGTTTTTGACGATGGTACAGATACTGTCTCTTCTTATCTCAGCACTGGCAGCAGCGCAGCCAATCTGCCTGCGTCCCAGATTCTCAAAAAAGCTTCTGACACCAGTGATTATACGGATGTAAGAAATTAAGAACACTGAACATTCAATCTCCAGGATTATCACAGAAATACATCGGTTCAAATGCCTTTAAAGGAACACCTGCAAAAATGAAAGTCTATGTTCCAAGAAAACAGGCCAAAAATTATAAAAAATTATTCCTGAAACGAGGAATGCGCAAAACTGTCACTTTCAAAGGCATTCGATAGGTAGTAAAAAGAAGGAGCAGTCCGAAAATATATTTCAGACAGCTCCTTTTTTTCTGACTTAAGAAGGGGAATTTCTGATATAAATACTGTTCGCCCATATTCTCCCCACCAGCAGTTTTATTTACCTACTGCAGCTCCTTCAATATTGATCTTCCAATCGTGCCTTCCGGCATCTGTACCCCAAAATTTTCTGCAACAGATGCACCGATCACCGCAAATGTATCCTGATTCTCAATAGCTCCTGTTTCTTTCATTTTCTTTGAATATGCAATAAATGGTACATATTCTCTTGTATGATCTGTTCCGGTATAAGTTGGATCATTTCCATGATCCGCAGTCAGAATCAGAAGATCATCCTCTCGCAACTCATTCATCAGAGTTCCGAGTCCACTATCAAACTTCTCAATCTCACGTCCGTATCCTTCCGGATTTCTTCTATGCCCCCACAAAGCGTCAAAATCCACCAGATTCACAAAGCAGAGGCCATGAAAATCTTCTTTACAAATCTCAATCGTCTGTTGCATGCCATGCACAGAACTGTCTGAATGGTAAGTCTGTGTAATTCCCTCACCACAGAAAATATCATTGATCTTTCCAACACCAATCACATCAAGACCTGCATCCTTCAATGCATTTAAGGTTGTTCTTCCAGTCGGTTTCAACGCATAGTCATGGCGGTTGCTGGTTCTCTTAAACTCACCCTTTTTCTTTCCGACATACGGTCTCGCAATAACTCTGCCGACTCTCCACTCATCCTTCATGGTCAGTTCCCTGGCAATCTCACAGCAGCGATACAGGTTGGCAAGATCAAATGTCTCTTCATTTCCACAGATCTGCATTACCGAATCCGCAGAAGTATAGACAATCATCGCTCCTGTATTGATTTCTTCCTCACCAAGTTCCTCGATGATTTCTGTTCCACTGGCACTCTTATTTCCAATCACACGCTTGCCACATCTCTTTTCCAGTTCATCGATCAGTTCTTTAGGAAAACCGGTTTCTGTAAAAGTAATAAACGGCTTCTGTGTATAGATTCCCATCATTTCCCAGTGGCCTGTCATTGTATCCTTTCCATTGCTGGTCTCCCCAATTCGCATATAGCGGCCAATCGGATTTTCCACACCTTCCATCGTACCACCCTTATGCAGATTCAACATTCCAAGTTTCTGAAGATTTGGAATATCCAAAGTTCCCATCTTATCCAGGATATGTCCGAACGTATCCACACCCTTATCGCCAAATTTCTCAGAATCCGGCATTGCTCCAATCCCCAGTGAATCCAGAACGATCACAAATACTCTCTTATAAGTTTCCATAAACACTCCTTTCTGCCTGTTCCCATCAGGCGAATGTCCGTTAAACTATGCCAGATCTGCCGGTCCAAATCCAAGCGGAAAAAGTTCCCTTAAAGTAAAGACATCGTATTTATCTTTGCTGACTGCCAGAATGATCTGAAATGTTTCCGGATCACAGAACTCCATCATGACCTGTCTGCACACACCACACGGTGCCGCATACCCTGTCAGAACTCCATCCCTGCCGCCTACAACACAGATTGCCTGAAATTCCTTTACTCCTTCACTGACTGCTTTAAAAAAAGCAGTCCTCTCAGCACAGTTTGTTGGTGTATAAGCAGCATTTTCAATATTACATCCTGTATAATACGTGCCATTCTTTGCCAGAAGTGCCGCTCCCACATGAAAATGTGAATATGGCGCATAAGAATAACCCAGCTGTTTTATCGCCAGATCGATCATTTCTTCAATCTGTTTTTTGTCCATTCTCCTGCCTGCCTTTCCTTCTGTATAGATTATCTTTTTATATAGATCAAGTGCATCCTTTGTCTCAAATGCTTTTGTCTTTGTTGTCATCTTTCCTTGGCCTTATCTGCGCGGATCAGCTCACGGATTGCCTGCACCGCAACCTGGATTGCCTTATCTGTATCATGTACTACCGGATTTTCCAGTCCTAACTTTTCTCTTTCCTGATTTGCTAATACCAGGAAGCAGGAGCCGGCACGTACTCTTAAATGGCTTGCTACTACAAAAAGTGCTGCAGATTCCATCTCGGAAGCAAGGCAGCCCAGACGTTTCCATGCTTCCCATTTATTCATCAATTCATAGCTGACCGGTTTGGTTTCCGGTTCATGCTGTCCATAAAATGCATCCTTGCACTGTACCACACCTGTGTGGAATTCACAGCCTTCTTTTTTTGCGCCTGCCACAAGAGCATTGAGCACTTCCAGGTTTGCTACTGCCGGAAATTCGATCGGAGCATACTCTTTGCTGGTGCCTTCCATACGAATCGCCCCTGTCGCAATGACAATATCTCCACTCTTTACTTCTGTCTGCATTCCACCACAGGTTCCGATACGGACAAACGTATCTGCACCACAGCGATAAAGCTCTTCCATTGCAATAGAAGCAGATGGTCCACCAATACCGGTAGAAGTTACACTCACCTTTACTCCATCCAGTGTTCCTGTATAAGTTACATATTCTCTGTTATCAGCAACAAAAACCGGATCATCAAAATACTGTGCGATCTTTTTGCAGCGTTTCGGATCTCCCGGTAAGATCACATACCGTCCGACTTCTCCTTTTCCAACCTGAATATGATACTGTTTGCTTGCATCTTCTGAATAATTTTTCATGTCTGATTCCTCTCTTTCTTTATCTCTGTCCCTTATCGTATGGAATTCCTTCTGCCTTCGGTGCTCTTGATTTCTGAGAAATAAAAGCAAGCACGACAAGAGAAACAATATAAACTGCCAGGAAGTTTTAATGCTACAAGCGGTGCAGATCCACCGAATTTTTATTCTGTCACCCGCATTTGTTATAGCTAAAGTATAAAAGACATTAGTCCTTTTTCATAGAACATATGTATTTTTTTCAATATTTTGTTGTCTTTTTATAATTTATTTCATTTATTTTTGGTCATTATGTATGATTTATGTGTCTTGCTTTATTATTTATTTATTCGCAATCCTTTCATTTGTCTAATTTTCACAAATTAAGTTTTGCAATTACCACATAGTAATATGGGGACGGTGTTTTTGGCTCTTTTACTGTCTCCGGTGGCAGAAAAAAGAAACCGAATGGATTTCTCCACTCGATTTCTCTGATTTTACTGTCTTCTTCTGTCCGTTCCACTTCTGGTGTAGTATTGCTTCTTACTCTCGTACATTCTTTCATCTGAAGCTTTTGAAATATCAAATATGCTGTTCCACTTGCGCTCCGAACTGAAGACATATCCGTACGAAACCGCCATCGACTCGACAAATTCTCCATGCCAGCTTTCCACTCTCTGCTCAAATGCTCTCAGAAGGTTTTCAAACTGCGGTATATCTTTTGTAATGATGATAACGAACTCGTCACCGCCCATTCTGTATACCTTACCATGTTCACTGAAACTGTGTTCTTCATACAATCCGCAGCTGCCCGTATAAGCTCATCACCTGCCGCATGTCCGAAGGAATCATTAGCGTTCTTGAGTCCATTAATATCCATAGAAACATACACCCACTCCTTAGTAAGGTCAAGCTTGTTTATGTCCTCCTCATATGCACGTCTGTTGTAACATCGGGTAAGTTCGTCCGTATTCGACGTATAACGGAATTTCTCCTTTTCGTACTTCTCTTTCATGACCTTCGACAGCATATATACCATACAGCACGAAGCCAGAGTCAGATATATTCCAACTATAAGAATAGCAAAAAGACTTCCCTGCAGATAATAAGAATCCTCTACCATTACAGCAACAATATATGCCCCGTTCTGTTTCTCCACGCACCGATAATTCCGCATATCAATGCTGTCAATTTCCTGTCCTATTTTGCTGCTGTCTGTAGATCCGGCTACGATCTTTGTATCTGCATCCGCGACCAGAATCTCCATTCCCTTGTAAACCGGCATATCCGCAACTACATTAGAGACCTCATTCTGCTTGGCCTCGTTAAGAAGGCGTTTCGGCTCAATGCCGACCTAGATCATTTTGTTTCCCGCTTCATTCCAGGTGATCGCATACATCATTTCTTTAGCCTCGGAAGTATTCGGCGTAACGTCCTGGCACATGGTAAGCTTCTTATCCTTAAGCATTGGTTTAAAATATGCCATCTGCTCTCCGGAATCAAAGCTATAACCAAAATATTTTGGCACAGAACCGCTGTAAATATAACCTTTTGTGTCAAACAAATGTATCTCATCCACAGATATCAACGCCGCAATCTTCTGTAACTCGTCGACATCATATTCTACCTCTGATTTTGCATCGATAATATAAGAAACCGCCTTAGCTCTTACTATATAATCGTCTTTCAGCGATTTGATAAGCGCTTCTTCACTCTTATCATTTTTATCGAGTACGGTGATGACACGATCCAGAAGTACTTTTGACATCCGGTCTGAGTTTTTGTCATTAACATACTTTAGAATAAATCCTTCCAACAATAACGCCGCAGCGATTATCGTGATGGCAAGAATTATAAGTTTTCTCTTTTTCATATCATAAGTTTTTTCCGATATCCTCCAGTTCTTTCAATGAATTTTCATCTTTCGCAAGATCTGTTTTTTCACTGGCATAATATGATTTCTGAAAAAGCATATCCCATGACAGATAATCAGCCATGCAGTCGAACTGTTTGTTGATCAGCTCATACTGTATGCTGTCAACCGGTGAACCTCCAACAGCAATCACACCGACTTTCTTGTTTTTCAACTGCAGTCCACGGCAATAGCATTTGTCGATCACAAGCTTCAGCTGCGCCGACATCCCCCAC
>QWCE01004977.1_pt1 | contig 12586 bp, 7 predicted proteins | sample 1972531 | NCBI WGS metagenome assembly QWCE01 (sample SAMN09866716, study PRJNA288562) | Human gut metagenome isolate term4_stool, whole genome shotgun sequencing... | reverse complement strand
CTGATTCAGGGATATGCCCGTCATGACATCTTCAAGCTCGACGTGAACCGCTTGCGCACTCTGTTTGAGAATATGTCCTTCAAAGGAGACTGGAAACCGTTGTTCGAATTTCTAGCAGAGGCCATTCGGGAGCAGAGCCGGATAAGGGAATACATAGAAGGAGAAGCTCATATCAAAGGATTCCTCCTCGCCTATCTAAGTATGTTCCGCTATTATCAACTATATCCGGAATATGAAATGAATAAGGGGTTTGCCGATTTCTTCTTTAAGCCCAGTCCGGCGGCACCTGTATCTCCACCGTACACGTATCTATTGGAGGTGAAGTATGCGAAAGCAGGAGCGTCGGAGAAAGAGATACGCGCACTTGCCGATGATGCGCGGGAACAGTTGATTCGCTATAGCAAGGATGAATGTGTGGCAGAAGCTCGTGAGAAAGGGGGATTGAAACTGGCAACGATCGTATGGCGCAGTTGGGAATTGGTGCTGATGGAAGAGGTATCATAAAGTACTTGTCACATCACAAACACCGATTTAGGTATGCACTCACCTCCACATCTGATATTGGGCTAAATAAATAATCTCATCAGAACAAGTGAATGGAATCCTATCTATAAAAATCAGGCGCGGATTACACGAATTGCACGATTTCTTTAAAATCAGAAACGTGTTATCCGTGTAATTCGCGCCTAAGTTTTATACGATGGCTACGACATCCAAGACGGGGAATTACTGATCCCCGTACATCTTCGCTCTCAATTCCTTGATGTGATCGGACGTGATATATTCGTCATACTCCATCATCTTGTCGATGATACCGTTCGGTGTCAGTTCGATGATGCGGTTGGCAACCGTTTGGATAAACTCGTGGTCATGAGAAGAGAAAAGGATGTTTCCCCTGTACGTCTTCAGGTTGTTGTTGAATGCCTGGATAGATTCCAAATCCAAGTGGTTGGTCGGAGTGTCCAGAATCAGACAGTTCGCATTGCGGAGCTGCATACGGGCAATCATACAACGCATCTTCTCACCTCCGGAGAGTACGCTTACTTTCTTCAACACCTCTTCGCCGGAGAAAAGCATACGGCCGAGGAAACCTTTCATATACACTTCGTTTCCTTCGCCAAACTGGCTCAACCAGTCCACCAGGTTGAGGTCGGTATTGAAGAAATCGGTATTATCCAGCGGCAGGTAAGCAGTGGTGATGGTTACCCCCCAGTTGAAGGTACCGGCATCCGGCTTCATGTTTCCGTTGATGATTTCGAAGAACGCAGTCATCGCACGCGGGTTGCGCGACAGGAATACCACTTTATCACCTTTCTCTACGTTGAAATTGACGTCGTTGAAAAGCACTACGCCTTCCTCCGTCTTCTTGCTCAATCCGGAAACTTCCAGAATCTGGTTGCCCGGCTCGCGTTCGGGAGTGAAGATAATGCCCGGATACTTACGTGAAGAAGGTTTGATTTCTTCTACGTTCAGTTTCTCCAACATCTTCTTACGGCTCGTGGTCTGCTTGCTCTTCGCTACGTTGGCACTGAAACGGCGGATAAATTCTTCCAACTCTTTCTTCTTCTCTTCAGCCTTCGCCTTCTGGTTCTGCTGCTGACGGAGAGCCAACTGGCTGGATTCGTACCAGAAACTATAGTTACCGGCAAACATATTGATTTTTCCGTAGTCGATGTCTACGGTGTGCGTACATACAGAATCGAGGAAGTGACGGTCGTGGCTCACTACCAATACGGTATGCTCGAAGTTGGAGAGATACTCTTCCAACCAAGTCACTGTCTCCATATCCAAGTCATTGGTAGGCTCATCGAGCAAGAGGTTGTCCGGATTTCCGTACAATGCCTGCGCCAGCATGACACGCACTTTTTCCTTACCGCTCAACTCACCCATCAATACATAATGCTTATCTTCTTTCACGCCCAGTCCGCTCAACAGCATGGCTGCGTCGCTTTCCGCATTCCATCCGTCCAACTCGGCAAATTTCTCTTCCAACTCGGATACTTTCAGTCCGTCTTCATCTGTGAAATCTTCTTTCGCATACAATTCTTCGCGTTGCTTCATGATGTCCCACAACACAGTATGCCCCATCATCACAGTATCCATAACGGTATAAGAGTCCCACTTAAAGTGGTCCTGGCTCAACACCGAAAGGCGTTCGCCCGGTCCGAGCGCAATGGTACCCGTTGTCGGGTCCAAATCTCCGTAAATCGTACGAAGGAAGGTAGATTTTCCCGCACCGTTAGCACCAATAATACCATAACAATTACCACTCGTAAACTTCAAGTTTACGTCATTAAACAACACTCTTTTACCAAACTGTACCGAAACGTTCGAAACTGTAATCATCTTCTTTATTTACTATTTTACTAGTTACTATTTTACTATTTTGCTAGCTACTATTTTACTATTCCGTTAGTTACTATTTTAGTATTAACTATTTTAGCGTGCAAAGTTAGACATTTAAAATGAATTATGAGCTATCTGATATGTGCCAATCTGACATAAAAGTGTTACCTTTGCTGCGTTTTTTGGCAAAACAGCCAACTTGGCAAAGTTTTTGCAGACAAAATCAATGACATCCGGTCAGCCCGGTATGTTTATTGGCGTTATTCTACCAAGTAAGATAACGTGTGTGTTAAATAGTAAATAGTAACTAGTAAAATAGTAAATACCAAGATGGATCCGAAAGAAAAAAAAGTGAAGGAAGAAGAACTGAACGTTGAGGAAACTCAAAACCATGCGGAAGAACAACCGCAAAACGAACAAGCGGAGGACGCCACTCCCCTGACTCATGAAGAAGAGTTGGAAAAAGAACTGGAAAAGGCCCAAGAGGAGATTGAAGAGCAGAAAGATAAATACCTGCGCTTGTCTGCCGAATTTGACAACTACCGGAAACGCACCATGAAGGAGAAGGCCGAACTGATTCTGAACGGTGGCGAAAAGAGCCTTAGCAGTATTCTTCCGGTGGTGGACGACTTCGAACGTGCCATCAAAACAATGGAAACGGCAACAGATGTCAATGCCGTAAAAGAAGGAGTAGAACTGATTTACAATAAATTTATGGCTGTCCTGGCACAAAACGGTGTGAAAGTCATCGAAACAAAAGACCAACCACTGGACACTGATTACCATGAAGCCATCGCGGTAATCCCCGCACCGTCGGAAGCACAGAAAGGTAAGATTCTGGACTGTGTGCAAACGGGATATACACTGAACGACAAAGTGCTCCGCCACGCTAAAGTGGTAGTAGGAGAATGAGGAGATTTATGAATTATGATTTATGATTTATGGCTGCGCTATTGGTCTGCAGAGTAAATCATAAATCAGAATTCATAAATCATAAATCTTTTCAATCATAAATCAATAAATGGGCATGGCAGAAAAAAGAGACTATTACGAAATATTGGAGGTGACGAAGACAGCCACAGTAGAAGAAATAAAGAAAGCATACCGTAAGAAAGCAATTCAGTATCACCCCGACAAGAATCCGGGCGACAAGGAGGCTGAAGAGAAATTTAAGGAGGCGGCCGAGGCATACGACGTGTTGAGCAATCCGGAGAAGCGTTCGCGTTACGATCAGTTCGGTCATGCGGGAGTGAGCGGTGCGGCAGGCAATGGCGGTCCGTTCGGTGGTTTCGGTGGCGAGGGAATGTCGATGGATGACATCTTCTCTATGTTTGGCGACATCTTTGGTGGCCGCGGCGGCGGTTTCGGGGGAGGCTTCGGAGGATTCAGCGGATTTGGCGGCGGTGGCGGTTCACAGCAACGCCGGTATCGCGGCAGTGACCTCCGTGTGAAAGTGAAGCTGACGTTGAAGGAAATCTCTACCGGAGTAGAAAAGAAATTTAAACTCAAAAAATATGTGCCGTGCGACCAGTGTCATGGCACGGGTGCCGAGGGTGACGGCGGATCGGAGACTTGTCCTACTTGTAAGGGTAGCGGCTCGGTGATTCGTAACCAGCAGACCATTCTGGGCACGATGCAGACTCGCGTCACTTGTTCTACGTGTGGCGGCGAGGGAAAGATTATCAAGAATAAATGTAAGAAGTGTGGTGGCGACGGAATCGTTTACGGCGAGGAAGTGGTATCGGTGAATATCCCTGCCGGAGTGGCAGAGGGGATGCAGCTCTCTATGGGCGGCAAAGGAAATGCCGGCAAGCACAACGGTGTGGCAGGCGACTTATTGATCCTCGTTGAGGAAGAACCGCATCAGGACTTGATTCGCGACGAAAATGATTTGATTTATAATCTGTTGCTTAGTTTCCCGACGGCTGCACTGGGCGGTGCTGTGGAAATTCCGACAATCGACGGCAAAGTGAAAGTGAAGATTGATTCGGGTACTCAACCGGGTAAAGTGCTTCGTTTGCGTGGCAAGGGGTTACCGAATGTAAACGGGTACGGTACGGGAGATTTGCTGGTCAATATCAGTATCTATGTGCCGGAAGCTCTCAACAAGGAGGAAAAGAACACGCTCGAAAAGATGGAAGCTTCAGACAATTTCAAACCTAACACGTCGGTAAAAGAGAAGATTTTCAAGAAATTCAAGAGTTTCTTCGATTAGTCTTTTTGCTATCATATTATCATATATAAGGTATAAGTGGGCTGCAATCTTTTTGTGGCCCACTTTTTTTATGATATTCTCTAAATAGCCCCCCCTCTCGCACAATCTTTTCATATAGTTTACCTAAATAAGGCGCAATATAGGGCTATCCTAAAAAAAATGGCATATATTTGTATAACAAACAAATAGATCGGCATAAAATAATTATCAACACTTTAAAATTCAAATTATAAAAAACGAATTTATCAAAGAAACATTATTTAGTCGTTCCATAAAAAAACAATAACTGTTTAACTAAACTATATATTTAAAGAATGGCAGAACCTTTTAAAAACATGTTTAACGAGCAATTTTTCGATCTGTTTACGAAAGATTTGAAACTTGTTATCGACGATTTTGATGCTTGCGAGTTTGTATCTCAAGTGATGGACGATGAATGGGAAGGCAGGGAACTTAAACAACGCTGCATGCACATCACAACGGTGCTAAGAAAGTTTTTACCGGCAGATTACAAAGAGGCGATCGCTAAGATACTTGAATTGTTGGATCATATAAAAAAGACACGGCCTGATTTCTCGGTGATAGACGACACGAAGTTTGGTTTGACTTTAGAGTATGGGGGGATTCTGGATAATTATGTCGAACAATATGGACTGGACGATTACGAAACTTCTGTCAAGGCGATAGAGAAAATCACGCAGTTCACAAGTTGCGAGTTTGTGGCTCATTCTTTTATTATCAAATATCCGGATCAGATGATGAAACAGATGTTGGTTTGGTCGAAACACGAACATTGGGGAGTCAGGCGGCTTGCGTCAGAAGGCTGTCGTCCGCGTCTTCCCTGGGCGATGGCGTTGCCGAACCTGAAAGAGAATCCTGCGCCTATCATTCCTATTCTGGAAAATCTAAAAAATGATCCGGCAAGATTTGTGCGATTGAGCGTTGCCAATAATTTGAATGATATCGCGAAAGATAATCCCGAAATCGTCATTGATTTAGTGAAGAAATGGAAGGGAGAATCGAAAGAGGTGGATTGGATTATTAAACACGGTTGCCGGACGCTCTTAAAAAAAGGCAATCCGGAGGTGATGGAGTTGTTTGGCTTCAACTCTACTATCAGCAATATCTGTGTGGAGGATTTCCAAATTTCAAGCCCGGAAGTGAAAGTCGGGGATTCGTTGGAAGTTAGTTTTAAACTGTTGAACAAGAACGATCAAACAACCAAGATACGACTCGAATATGGAATCTATTACCAAAAAGCGAATGGAACGTTGACGAAAAAAGTGCATAAAATCAGCGAGAAAGAATATGCCGGGAACTCGACCACGCGAATCACCCGAAAACATTCTTTCCGGGTGGTTACAACGAGGAAGCTCCATCTCGGACTTCATCAAATTGCTATGATTATCAACGGGAATGAATTTGAAAAATATAGTTTTGAGTTGATTGAATAATAACTGCTGTTAATACCCCGGATTCTGCTTCAACTTCGTATTCATCACCCGTGTTTTCTCCGGTATAGGGAACACGGTAGTATATCCGTTTCCCTCATCCGGCAATTGCGGACGGCTACTGTAAGCTCTTGTAAACTTCCCGAAGCGAACCAAGTCTTGACGTCTCCAACCTTCCCAAGCCAGTTCCAGTTGACGTTCGGCAAGGATATTCTCTAAAGTGGCAGGACGGGAGGAGGCATTGACGCGGCTACGGACTTCATTCAGTTCTTCATCTCCACTGGCTCCATTGCGCACTTTCGCTTCACTCTTCATCAACAGAGCATCCGCGTAGCGGAACAGTACAATGTCATTCTCCATCAATTTACCGTCTTTTGTGGCAGTCGGGTCGACTTCGTACTTCTTCATACGGGCTCCTGCTGTTTGTTCATACGGGGTATCTGTAATATCCAGAGCTACTTTCCAAGGCAGATACTCCAATACGGTGCCATCATCCAGCTTGATGATGTTTCCTTTCAGGTCGCGCACCACTCCCGCAAAATAGCAAATATCAAAGCGGGGATCTTGTTCGGCTGTTTCATAACCGAAGGTTTCGAGGGCTTCAATGGTTGCGCTGGGGCCGTTCTCACCACTTAGGCCGTACGCCTTGGCATGATTGTAGTGGCGGGAGCGGAATAGATATTGCATTTGATTGGTGTACAAGGTTTTATTCATCGGAATGGTAAAAATATTCTCTATCGATGGTTCGTTGAATATGGAGAAATTGGTTTCGTATTCCGGTTCCAGTTTGTAGCCCAGCGCCTTTAGCTGGTCACAGTAGTAGATGACTGTTTCCCACGCATTGAGTTCGTTGCCGTTCACTGTAAACTTTATGTTTTTTCCGTCCGGACGTTGTCCGTCTGTCCAATCATTGTCCGTATAGACTTCGGAATTCAGAGCCAATTTAGCCAATAGGAAAGTGGCTACCGGACGGGTGATACGACCATAATAAGGACCGGACTGGTTGCTGTGCGCATCGCTCAACAGAGGAGCCGCTTCCTGCAATTCCTTGAATACAAACTCAAAAACCGTTTTCCGTTCACTCTGGACAACATCTTTCATTGCCACTGAAGAGGATTGAACCAACGGGATGCGTCCGAACAAATCCATCAGATAATAATAATACATGGCTCGCATGGCCTGCACTTCCGCCCGGTATGCCGGAAGTGCAGCATCGGAATGGGTTTCGGCAAACTTGTCTATCCGTTCGAGCGATTTGTTGCTTAGCATGACGACTTTGTAAAGATATTCCCATGTAGCTTGAATAGCGTCATTCTCTACTCCCCAATCGTGCAGGTAAAGTCCTTGCCAGAAACCGCCATCGTACCAGTCGCCTCCACGGGTGGGGATGATGGCTTCGTCGGAAGTGAAAGTGTTCAGGTCGTAGACTCCCCTACCCGTTCCCTGCAATCCCTGACTGTCGCTATAACCGCCTATGTAAGTATAAAGTGAAGCTACCGCATTGAGATATACTTCCGAGATCGTATTGTAGACATCCTCTTCCGGTAGTTTGTCTTTCGGATTTTCCTGTAAAAACTTATCACAAGAGAATAAGCCCAAGCACATTGCCAGAAAAAATCCTAACCAACTTCTATTTTTCATATATCGTTTCATCCTCTCCTCCTCCATTAAAAGTTAATACTCAATCCTAAGGTGTACGTCCGTGCCAACGGATACCCCCGTTTATCGTCCACGCCCAACGTCGAGTTCACCGTGGAACTGTTAATCATGGGCGAAAGTCCCGAATAACCGGAGATGGTTGCCAGGTTGTTGACAGTAAATGCCAAGCGCAGGGAACGGACATATTTCTTTAGTTTCTGCACCTTTTCAATCGGCACGTTCCAGCCCAGCGTCACATAGTCGAAGTTGACGTAATCTCCCTTTTCCAGCCAATAGTCGGTGGCAGTCTGATCCTTGATGTTCTGTTGCGGAGCTTTCTTCATTACGTTGTAGTTGGGGAATATATTCATGTTCATATAGGTCAGGGAAGTTCCGTTGTAGATTTTATGTCCGAAAGCTCCGTTGATTTGCAAAGACAGGTCGAAACGCTTGTAACGGAAACTGATGTTAGATCCCAGAATCGTTTTGGGTACGGCTTGCCCTGCCACGTAGCGGTCTTCACCATCTTCCAGACTGACGCCTCCGCCATTCAGGTCGGCGATGCCATAGGTATATCCACCGTTTCCGTCGGACTCCAGTCCGGTGCTGTGAGGAAGATAAAACACGCCCAACGGTTGCCCCACCATCTGATAAACGATGTGGTTATAGCCGCCGTGGAAGCCGGCTCCATCGAGGCTGGCGAGACTTTTATATTCGGAAGCAGAAAGCATTTCGCCGTTATACATACCGCTCAATGAAAGCAGTTTGTTGCGCTGAAAGGTGATGTTGGCATTGATATTCAGTTCCATGTCCTTCGTTTTCAAAGGGGTGATACCGATGGCGATTTCCGTACCCCAGTTGCGCATGGAGCCGATATTGGCAAGCAAGGTGTTATAGGTGAAAGGGGGCACGCTTACGTTGTAAAGGTAAAGCATATCCGTGGTGCGGGAGTTGTAATAGTTGGCGGAAAGCAACAGGCGGTTGCCGAATAAAGCGATGTCGAAACCGGTATTAAAGGTATGTTTCACTTCCCATTTCAGATCGGGATTCGTATTCCGGAGATCTCCCAAAGATACAATGGCGGAGTTTCCGACGGGGACGACACCGTTCGGCTTGACAAGATTCAGTGTTGTGTATGAGTCAATCCCGCTTTGGTTACCTGCCAGACCGTAACCGATACGGAATTTCAGATTGTCTATCACGGGGAATTGCTTCATAAATTCTTCTTCACTAATCACCCATGCCGCGGACGCAGAGGGGAAAAAGCCCCATTTATGGTTGGCTCCGAATTTGGAGGAAGCATCTGTACGGGCGTTCAACGTCAGTACGTAGCGGTCGGCGTATGTATAATTGAAGCGTCCCATGAAAGATGCCAGGCGCGGTTGCTCGTAGTAGGAATTAGTGCCTTCCCACAAACGGAGCGCTCCTGCCTGAAGGTTATTATACCCGAACTTATCGGTGCTGAAATTGCTGACTGTGGTATAATAGCCTGTGTAAGTCTCTTTCTGAAGTTCGGCAAGTGCCAGTACGTCAAAGAAATGCTTTTTCCAGTTTTTCTTATAGGTCAGCATCATGTTTCCCAATAAAGATTCGCGCTTTTTGGTTCCTTTGTATGCCTGACCGTTCGCCCAGACGGAAGTGGGGAGGTATTGCGAATTTTCTACGATATTGTAAGTATAAGCTCCGAACAGGCTTAGTTTCAGTCCTTCCATCAGATTGAAAGTGAGACGGGCGTGCGTACTGATGTGCGAAGTGGCATCATCGTCCTGCACTTCCATCCATGCCAATGGATTGGTGATTTGGCTGGCGGTCGTTATTCCGTCCCACGAATTAGTGACGGGGTCTTTATGATTGGGATAGGTAGGATTGAACGTAGCTGCCGAATAGAACGTTTTCTGATAATCTACCAGGTTATGGTTCTTCTGAATGGAACCGAACATTCCCAGTTCGCAGTTCAGGAAGCCGTCGAACATTTTCTGATTCATGTTCATATTTGAAGTGAAATTCTTCATGTCTTCATTCAGAATCACTCCCTGACGATCCATAAAACCGAGGGAAACACGATAACTGGACTCACTGGAACCGCCATAAAAGGCGATGTGATGATTCTGTTGCAGTCCTGTCTGCTCAATCTCTTTCTGGAAATCGGTATTGTTCCCTTTGTCCAGAATGGAAATGCCGCGTTCCGATGCTACGTGGCGGAATTCATCACCGGACAGCATTTTCAGATTCTTGTAGACGGTGGAAATCCCGAAGCTACCGTTGTAAGCTACCTGTGTCCTGCCACTCATCCCTTTTTTGGTGGTGACTTCTATCACACCGGATGCACCTCGCGAACCGTACTGTGCGGTTTCGGAAGCGTCTTTCAGGATGGTAAAGCTCTCAATATCCGTAGGGTAAATGGAGGTAAGCATACTCAAGTCGCCAAATACTCCGTCGACGATAATCAAAGGGTCGTTGCCGCTGGTCAGTGAGGTAGTTCCCCGCAGGCGCACCGCATCCAGAGCCGCCGGTCCGTTGGAGCCCCGCTGGATGGTCAAACCCGGCACACGTCCACGGATTGCTTCCAAAGGGTTCGTTATCTGGTCTTTGTTCATCTGTGTCTCCGTGATTTTCTCTACGGAGCCGGACAGGGTTTTCAAACTTCCGGTGGCATATCCTACGGTAATCAATGAATCTATGGGCGCGACGGGAATCTTCTGTGCCAACGTGCCCTCGCACGGGATTACCAGAAGAAGAAGGCTGTAGAAAATGAGTCTAGCGTGTTGTACCATATTCTTAGTTTTTAAGGTAATAATACAAATATAACAAAAAAAGAGGGAATCTGGTTGAGTAGATTCCCTCTTTTATTTAAATGATATTGACAGGTTGAAATCAACAAGTCCGGATGATACGGATTACACGGTTGCTTTAGGCCGGAATAATCCTAAAAAAACGCATCATACGTATTATCCTTATGCCTGCAATATTTATTTCACAATAATCTCATCCGTAAATATCCAGCCTCCGAATTCACTTCCGGCCTGTGCCTGATAGCGTACGTATCTTCCTTTGGCTTCGCCCTGCCATGAAATATCCGTAAAGCGGATGGGTGTTTCTTTGCTCACTTCAAAGTGTTGTTTGCGCAACTCGGTGAAATGGGTTCCGTCATCGGAAATAGAAATCACCACAGTCTCCGGCAGGAATACTTCCGCGCCTACCACCTGCATAAAGGCGGCAGTGACGGAATGGATGGAGGTTTCTTTTTCCATATCAATCGTCACATCGAGGCGATTGTCCGAGATGAATCCTTGCCACGAGCCATCACCATAGGTCCAATCGCCGCGTATGCCGTCCGTCAGAGCAGTGTTTCCCTGTGCCGGATAATGGGAGCTGTAAGGTGAATTATAAATCACCTTTTTACCCAATGCCAAATGGCTGACCGGTTGAAGCGACTCGGGACGGCTGCCGATTTCTTTTTTCAAATCGAAAGGATGGTATCCTTTTGCCTGCAAATCGGTCACTGCCGACAATGCACGGGTATGGAAATCCGGCCATGACTTACGTTCCGGAGCCGACCAGGCTGTTTCCGCCAATGCCAGGATTCGGGGGTAAATCATATACTCCACGTGTTCGGGAGTGGGAATGTATTCCACCCATAGGTTGCCCTGCACACCGTAGACCAACTTCGCCTGTTCCGCAGTTAAAGAAGCGGGAACGGGATTGTAAGAATATACTTTCTTCAACGGCAGGTATCCACCGATGGCTTCCGGCTGCGAATATGGGGCATCCTGATAACTGTCCAGATAGCAGTAGGCACCCGGCGTCATGATGGCACGATGGCCGGAGGTTACGGCAGCGATGCCACCCTCTTCTCCACGCCATGACATGACGGTTGCGTTGGGGGCAATGCCTCCCTGCAGAATCTCGTCCCACCCCAGCAGATGACGTCCATGATTGTTCAGGAACTTCTCAATGCGGTGTATCAGGTAGCTTTGCAGCTCGTCTACATTGGCAAGATGCTCGTCCGTCATTCTCTTCTGACATTTCGGGCAGGTCTTCCAAGCCGACTTTCCGGCCTCATCGCCACCGATATGAATGTATTCGGAAGGGAAAAGTTCCATGACTTCCGTCAACACATTTTCCAGAAACGTGAAGGTTTCTTCATTGCCGACACAGAAATCGGAGTTCTTGTAAGGTTCGCCCGAACAGGATAACTGCGGGTAGGCTGCCAGCACTTCTTCCGAATGGGAGGGCATCTCAATCTCGGGAATCACCGTGATATAATGCTGACGGGCATATTCCAAGATTTCACGAATATCATCCTGGGTGTAATAACCGCCGTAAGCTCCGGGAGCATCGAAACGGACATATTTACGTCCGCCGTTCCACCATTGCTTCCAGGTGGGATCTGTACGCCAGGCTGCAAATTCGGTCAGCAAAGGGTATTTCTTGATTTCTAACCGCCAGCCTGCCGCATCGGTCAGATGCAGGTGCAGACGGTTGATTTTGTAATACGCCAGTGCGTCTATCTGTTTCTTTATAAACTCTTTGGTAGAAAAGTGGCGGGACACGTCCAGCATCAGTCCACGGTAAGCAAAACGGGGAGTGTCTTCTATCTCGACAGAGGCTATGGAATAGCTGCCTGCCCCCGAAGGTCGTGCCAACTGCAACAGGGTTTGCAGACCATAGAATAATCCGGCTCCCGAAGTGGCGCGTATCAGGATTTGTTGCGGAGTAACGGAAAGAGTATAGCTTTCCGGTGATGGCAATTGGTGGTTCTTGGGGGTTATCAATAAGAAAAGCATCTGTTTCCTGTCTTTCTTTCTCGCTTCCTTTAATTGAACGGGTAATGCCCTCAGGTATTTCTCCCAGAGCTTCGCTTCTCCACCTTGTAGGTTTGTATAAAGTCTTGTCTTTTCTGACAGTAAAAAAGAGCCCGTCCCCTTCTCCATTT
>QWCE01004975.1_pt1 | contig 12591 bp, 13 predicted proteins | sample 1972531 | NCBI WGS metagenome assembly QWCE01 (sample SAMN09866716, study PRJNA288562) | Human gut metagenome isolate term4_stool, whole genome shotgun sequencing... | reverse complement strand
TTTTTCTTAATTTCTTTTTTGATTTTTTCTTTTCTCAAAATTACATTTTTATTATATCATACAATTGCAAATTGTAATATATTTTTATGTTATTTTTATGCTATTTTAAATATTATTATATTTTAATCATTTTTAGTTTCTTAATCTTAAAATTTAATTTAGATTAATATTGTAATTTGGGCATAAAAAAATACCGACGTTAAACTTATTCGTCAGCATTTCTTTTTCTATATTATTTTCTTTAATAAAAGTATTTAAGATTGTTTTCATTATTGCATCTCCTTTTTCTGTATATTTTAATAATCCAGTTGCTTTAAAAACATTAATACCAAATAGTATTGTTATGATAGTAATTATAATTTGTGTCATTATATACTCCTTTAAATATCTTTATATATAGTTCTAGCTCTACGTTTTTTGCGCATATTTCTTTGCTTTTCTATTTTGAGAAGCTTTTCTTTTAGCTCTACTCATATATTAGATCTAATAGAACATAATATACAAATATCTCAATAAACTTAATATCAAAAGCTGCTACTGGTACCATAAAAAATATAGTGTAATTTTTGGAAGATATTAGTGCAAAAGCTAAAAATATGAAATCAGTTACATTTATTTTTAAGTAAGTTATATCAGCTTTTGCAAAAGCATATACTACTCTTATTCCTAAAAACACAACATATACAATAAGAGTGTAAAATACCAATGTGTTTTTTACTATGTTCAATGGATCTTTATATAGCATATAGCTAAATATTATATATACTACATTAATTAACACTGCTGTTAATCTTAAAATCATTAAAACGTTGCTTTTTTGGTTGTTTGTTTTATTTGTGTTTGTCATTATATACTCCTTTAAGTATTATATTTTTCTATTATATTTTAGTAACTTTCTTACAATACATACAAGTAGCCATTTTACAATCTTAACCTTTATTAAATTTTTTGTTTTCTCCTTCTATTTAGAATTAGAATTATTACCTCCTTTTTAAAGGTCATAAATATATTATACATACTTTTTATGTAAATGTCAATATCTAATATACAAACTAAGACTTAAAAAATAGAGCAAGGCTATGTTTTATATAGCTTTGCTCCTGTTTTTCTTCCTATGTTTTTTGCTTTCTTATCTTTTTATCCTCTTATGTTTTTAAACTGTACCACTAATCCATACTTTGTTATTATGCCATTGCATATAATATATCAATATATGAACACATAGCTTCAGATAATGTATCTAATTTTTCATTCCTATTTTCATATGTTTCATATCCAAAAAATGCCCTATATATCTGATTTTCTTTTTGTATATCTTCATTTTCTGGTAAGCTCTTCTTCTTTCCAAAGTTAAAGAAACTTTTCTTCTTCATTTCTTTTATTATCTGTTTTTTCTCTTCTTCATGGTAATTACCTGTCTTTTGAGATACTACATAATCATTTAAGCTCTTCAAATATTTTTTGTATCCATCCATACTATATTTTATATTTATTCCTTTTTTAGAATAATTTTCACTACTTACAACTATTGATACTTTTGCCGCTATGTACATTATAACAAAAATAATAATAGATAATATTGGATGCATGTATCCTACAAGTGAATATGCAATAAATAATGGAATAAGCATAAGTATCATTGAAAAATCAACTCTATGATTTTGCGTTGTATATACACCTTCTTTTACTAATTTCTGTTTTTGCATCTCATAATCTTCATATAATTTAGATAAAAGTTCTTGCGATGAAAATCTAAATGCATTTTGAAGATCTGAATATGTAATTATTGAATCATTATCATCGTCTGCCACATATATTTTTTCTAATATATATTTATCTGAATAATTTAATTTACATATTTCTTTTTGACTCTTATCTGCAATTATTATCCTATCATCTTCTAATGTTATATATCCATATTCATGGAGTTTAATAATTATTGATTTTATTAAATTTTTTGTTTCTAGCTTATCTTTGTATATTATATTATTCTCTATAACAAATGCTTGAACCATATTTGATCCAACAGGTGACCTTTTTTCTTCTTTTACTTCAGAATTAGTATATCCATAATTATTTTCTTTTATACTTTTAAATATAGACAAAATATATTTAAATAGCTGTAATGCTATTATTATATATAGTGATATCATTAAATATTTTCTATATATTGTAGCTTCAAAATTACTTTGCTTTTTTAGATTTTTTATATTTTCTAATTTTTCTTGTTCTCTTTTTTCTATATTATCTAATCTTTTTTCATCAAATTCTGGTATATTATCTTTAAATCTTTCTGCAATTAATCCTTCATCAAATTTCATTATTATGCCAATATTGCTTTCAGAAGGAAAATTGGTTTCATTAATTTCAAATCCGTTTTTTCTTTTAATTACATTTCCTTTATCAACACCTAATGCATGTATATCACCTAATTTAATATCTATTGGAGTTTCAAGTGTTATATTAATTTCATCTCTCCATAATATATCTGCTTGTACTGGATTAAATTCGAGTACATATTGATTATCTTTAGTTTTAGATACTAAATTACCTGATGAATATTTAATATCATATGATGCATATATTGAGCTTTTAGGAAATGTTAAAACAGTACCATCAAAGTCATGTTTTATTTCATGGCTTCCAAAAATGTTATTTCCATATACTTTTACATCCCTTACATCCATATTTGGTTCAAATGTTTTTATAATTGTTCTTGTAAGTTCGAATCTTTTTTCATATACAATATGTTCTTTTATACTTGAAGATCCATCTTCACTCATGATTATATCAACATCATTTCTTTGTATATCTTCTAAACTATTTTCTTTTGGTAAAACTATTACCATTATAATCAAAAATATTACAAGAATTCTATATATAACTTTAAATGTTTTTTTCATATTTTTTTAAACTCCTAAATATTATTTTCTCTAACTTATCTTCAGATATAACAGAAAGTTTCATTGCCTCTAATATTTCTTTGTCACTGAATGTATTAAAATCTAGTATATATCCAAAATAATATGCAATCTGTCTTACATATTCTCTTGTAGTTCTTCCATTTCCTTCTCTAAATGGATGTAATACATTTAAATTTGCCATGTGTTTTGCAAGAAGTTTTGAAAGTTTTTCTTTAGAAATATTTTCTAATCCTCCAAAGTCTTCTGCAATTTCTGAAAAAATCACCTGCATCATTTTTTCAAGTAGCATACATTCAGCAAATCTAAAAGAACCTTTTGCAATGTCAACTTTCCTATATTCACCTGCAAAATTATATATATTACAAAATAGCTCTTTATGTATTTTCAAAAAATATTCTGGCGTATATATATTTTGGGGTCTTTTACTATTTTTTGTGTTTTGTATCATATTATATAGCTTTATCATTACTATCTTTTTTTCTGCATTTTGTAATCTTTTCTTATCATGTATATTAAGTTTGTTTTTAAGTACATCTGTATTACTATAGCAATAAATATCATCTGGCATATCTTGCTCCATAAATATTAAAATCATTATTATATCATTATTTGGATTATACTACATTTAAAACACTATGCTTATATTTGTTATTTTTTAAATAATTTTTTTAATATAATAAATAAAAATTAAATATATTTTTAATATAAATAAAAAAGTAGGCATTTATACCTACTTTCTCTTGTATTTTATTATTTAGTTCTTTTATTTTGTTATTACTTTAATATTTTTTCATTATACAAATGGATTTTCATTTAGATTATCTAATATGTTTTCAAAAGAAATATTATTTCTTGCATAATTTTCTAATAATAACATATCATCATTTGTTATTTCCATTCCTTCAAGTGAAAATTGCTTTTTTATTTGTTCTGCATCATTTAAAAATATCTCTTCATCAAACATAATAGCCTCCTTCAATATATATATATTATAACATATTTTTTGATTTATGTCCACTATATTTTATTTATATAATATGCTACAACTCCATGGTACGCTTACTTTTTCAGATAATTTTTTTATTTCTTTTTTAGTATTTTTTAATTGGTTAATAAATAAAAATGAACCCTCCTTATTAAACTTTTTTGTCTAATAATTTGGGTTCACTTCAATTTCCTAGCTTCTTATTTTAATTTGACTAAAATGACATTGTTAATTCATTATATATTTTCTTTATGGTATTCCATTCCTTTATTACAGATTCTACCATATTATCTGTATAATTATTTAACCTAATTGCAAGAGTTCTTCTAAGATTATCATTTTTTAAATCAAATTTATCTCCTGCTTTGATTTCTTCTACACCATATTTTGTATCTTTACCTATTATAATCTTTAACATCTTATAATTTCCATCTAATATTATTTGTTTTAGCTTATCAGAACTTATCTTGTAGCTATTATTATGATAATATTTGTAATCATCTTGAAATACTACAATTTCAAGTAATAATATTACTTTTGGAAAGCTTTCTTTTCTATTTTCACTATAATACTTATGCATAACATCTTCTTCGTTATCAAAAAGTACATAGCTTGCTTCATTTAGGTACTTATTTGCAAGTTCTTTTATTAAAGAATAATTTAATATATCCTTATGCAAATTTTCAAATACTTCAACATAATTTCTGCCTAATTCTAATTCTACTATTAATTTTTTCATAATAGTCCTCCTTAATTTGTTAATAATAGTTAATAACCTAAATCCTTTTATTTAAGATTCTTTTCCAACTCTATTTAATATTTATAATAATGTATAAATACAAAATATTCTTTTTAATATCATTTAATATCATTTTTTCTTTTTATTTTTCCTTTTTGTCTTTTTACTTTTTGTCTTTTTACTTTTCTTTTTTATTTTCTAATTTAATACGCAAAATTATTTGCATATATCAATAATAATATATTTTAATTATACCACAGCTAATTATGTAAATCAAATTACTTATATATATATTAGCTATATATAAAAACCATTCTTTCTTTTTTCATATTTTTGTTGTATAATTAAAGTACTTAAGCAAGTTATTAATATAGCTAGCTTAGATACAAATAATTGTTTTTTAATATCGAGGTGATTTATTATGAAAAAACAAATTTTTAATGGTTGCGGTACAGCAATAGTAACTCCTTTCAATGAAAATGGAGTAGATTTTGATAGCTACGGTAAGCTAATTGATTACCAAATTGAAAATGGAGTAAGTGCAATTATTACATGTGGTACAACAGGTGAAGCTGCTACTATGACTAGTGAAGAAAAAACAGCGGTTATTTCTTATACTATCGAAAAGGTAGCTAAAAGAGTTCCTGTAATTGTTGGAACTGGATCAAATAACACAGAAGCTGCAATAACTTCTTCTAAAGAAGCTGAAGCTCTTGGTGCAGATGGTCTTTTAGTTGTTACACCATACTATAATAAGTGTACACAAGCAGGATTAGTAAAACATTATACTAAAATAGCAAATAACACTAACTTACCAATAATAGTATATAGTGTTAAATCTAGAACTGGAGTAAACATTGAACCTAAAACAGCATATGAACTAAGTAAGGTATCAAATATTGTTGCAATTAAGGAAGCATCTGGTGACCTTTCACAAATTGCTAAAATAAAAGCATTATGTGGCGACAATCTTGATGTATACTCTGGTAATGATGACCAAGTAGCTGCAATTTATGCAATAGGCGGAATAGGGGTTATTTCAGTATTATCTAATGTATTGCCTAAAGAAACTTCTACTATGTGTAAATTATTTTCTGAAGATAATTTCAAAGAAGGTTCAAAAATGCAATTAAAATACATTGAACTAATATCTTCATTATTTTGTGAAGTAAACCCAATTCCAGTAAAATATGCACTATCTCAAATAGGGTATAATGTAGGAACACCTAGACTTCCTCTTACTGAAATAACTGAAGAAGGAAAGGAAAAAGTAAACAAAGCGCTTAAAAATTTAAACTTAATATAATTAAAATAATAATTAAAAACATAAGGAGATAAAAATGTATAATGTACTAATTTCAGGATATTGTGGTAAAATGGGCAGAGATGTTGAAAAAGCCATAGAAGAAACTGATGATTTTGAAGTAATTGCAGGCTTTGATATTGCATCTACTGGGTCAGACAAAAAGCCAATATATTCTAAAATAGAAGATCTGGATATTAATCCAGATATAATAATAGACTTTTCTAGACCAGAAGCTACTATGACAATTCTTGAATATGCAATTAAAAATAAAATACCAATGGTAATTGCAACTACAGGGTTTACTGAAGATGACTTTAAAAAATTACATGAAGCATCTAAAATAATCCCAATATTTCAAGCAACAAATATGTCATATGGTATATCAGTATTAAAAAAACTAATATTAGAAGCATATAAGTATTTAGATGACTCTGATATTGAAATTATTGAATCACACCACAGAAGAAAAGTAGATGCTCCATCTGGTACTGCAAATACTCTTGCAGAATCACTAATTGAAGCATCAAATAACAAACTAACTCCAGTATATGAAAGACATAGTAAATCAGAAAAAAGAGACTCAAATGAGATCGGTATGAGCTCTATCAGAGGTGGAACAGTTGTTGGAACACACAGCGTATTATTCTTTGATGATTATGAATCAATAGAAATTACACATAAGGCTGAATCTAGAGATATATTTGCTAAAGGTTCTTTAAGAGCTGCAAGATATCTTTTAGGTAAAGACAATGGTTACTACAACATGGATGACATTGTAAGATAGAATAACTACAACAAAAAAGAGGGTTATCCCTCTTTTTTTGGCTTTTTAAACTTTATCTTTTTCTTTTTAACTTTTTACTTTTGTTCCACTATATATATTATTTAATTATTAATTCTTCTATTTCCCTTGGAAATTTAGTAAGCATAATATAATTAACTGCAGTTAATACTATTACGTCTTCTATTATAATTCCATATGCATTTTCCAAAAATACTGATGGAGTAATTAAAAGTGTCATATTCTCTTTAAATTTCTTTTTAGAATGAGTATTTAATATTGGATCTTCCATAACATCTATACCAATCCCTGCCCCTATATCATAGTATGTATTCCAAAGAGTATTTTTAAGTTCTTCTACAATATCTTTTGATATATCACTTACTATCTCACCACTTTTAATTGTTCTAAGCATTAAATCATGTACTTTAATTAATTTCTCATATTCTTTTTTGACATCACTATTTGTATCTAAGAAATCACCTTTGAAAAACGTTCTTCCAATCCTACTTGTGTATCCTCTTTTCCTTGCCGCTATACTAATTGTTACAATATCATTTTCACGTAGCTTGTAATTTGTATATGATTTTATTCTAGATGAAGTATTTTTACCAAAATGTACTACTATATCCAAAGCTTCTAATGTATAATTCCTTATACTATTTTTAATATATTCTCTAATTTCATACTCAGATATGCCTTTTTGTAATTTAAATTTTACCTTTTTCATAATAGAAACTAATATCTCAGATATATCTTTCATAATAGTTATTTGTTCTTCATCTTTTACTTCTCTTAAATTCTCAATAATTCCTGATACATCTACCATCTCTGCATCTAGTATTTTAGATGTTAAATTATAATCTGCAAGTGACATATATTTTGCTTCTATTCCTATCCTGTTACTATTTTGAAAATATTTTACAATATCTTGTATATCATTTAATGTTTCAACATTAATTTGATCTGCAATTTTAATAATGCCTTTTGCATAACCTACATATTGATCATATGTTAAAAATACATTTTCATCTTCTGTGATTATTAAAATTCCCGGGCAATCTAAAGAACTCAAAAAGTATATATTACTCTCACCTAAAACAATCATTGAGTCGATATTTCTTGATTTAAGATATGTTTTCACACATGAAATATTTGATATCATATCTTTCTCCTTTTACTATTAGTATATACTAATATCTAAAAAATTTGTGAAATCATTTTAGTTATAGTTCCTATTTGCATAAACTGTGTTGCAATTATTCCAAAAATCAAAAATGTCCCGAATGGAATATAGTCATCACGTATATTTTTCCTTGACTTGTATATTGAAATTATAATAGAGGAAATTGTTGCAACAAAGAATGTAATTATAGTCACATCTATAATTCTCAAAATACCCAATGATAATGATACAGCAAGTATTAGTTTAATATCACCAAGTCCCATTGCATCTTTTCCATACATTAATCTACCAATATAGTACATAACTATATATATTATTCCAGCAAGCAAAAATGCATATATCCTATCTTTTAGCATTGTTATACTTAACAGCCCATTTAGCATAGTAAAAGCTAGTGATATTATTAGTAAATTCATATTTAACCTATTAGGTATCTTCCTATATTTTTTATCTAAAATTCCTATACTTAAAAGACTAGGTAACATCATTATCATTTCTGCATATTTAAGTATTCCACTTGTATTTGCAATATCCACATTCTTGTCTATTACATAAGTAGATAGCATATATATAATAAGAGATATTATTATATATATTGATGTATATGGAATATTTTCTTTTATTATATCTAATATATTCCCTTTAATTTCTTTTGTTTCAATATTATATCCTTTAGAATATGTTGTTATATACATTCCTGAAAATATACTTGCAAATATAGCTATTAAGTAGAATATATAATTTTTACCAATCATTCCCATAATTTCTCCTATTCATTTTCCTTATCTTCTACAACATTATTTTTTTCAGGATTTACAAATTCACCATTTTCATATTTTAAATAATATGTTCTTTTTATCTTTCTTTCAAAAGGTCTTTTCATTATAGTAAACAAATAATCTGTACTTTCGATTATTGGATCAACAAGTATTGAATGCATTCCAACTTTATTTGCACCTACTATATCAGTATATATTTGATCACCTACCAATGCTATATTTTCATATGGCATATTAAGTATTTTTTGTGCTTTTTTAAAGCCTCTTTTAAATGGTTTGCATGCAAATAATATATAATGTATATCTAATGCTTTTGCAACTTTTTTAATTCTCTTTTTTTGATTAGAATTAGTAAGAATCATAACTTCAATTCCTTCAGCCGAAACTTTTTCATGCCAATTTTCTAATCCCTCTAATATATTTCCTTTTAAGTCAAGTGTTGTATTATCTAAATCAAGTAATACTGCATGTATATTATTTTCTTTTAAATACTCTACTGGTATATCAGTAACTTTTTTAAAATATCCATTTGCCAAATATTTTTTCATATTAATTTTCCTCATGTAATATATTATATACATTATTTCACACATCTACAAGATTATTTTTTAAGTATATATTTTCTTTTATTATATTTTCTTTAATATATCTAGTAATTGATCATTTGTTTTAGTAAGTTTCATTGCTTCTAATATTGCATTTAAAAAGTCTTGATCTGATCCACTTGACATTGTTTTTCTTACATTGTCTATAATATTTTTTTCGTTTTTAGGGTATAATAGTGTATCTTCTCTTGTTCCTGATTTTTTAATATTAATTGCAGGATATAGTCTTTCTTCTGCTAAGCTTCTTTCCAAGTGTAGCTCCATATTTCCTGTTCCTTTAAATTCTTCATATATTAAATCATCCATTTTGCTTCCTGTTTCAACTAATGCTGTTGCAATAATTGTAAGGGATTTGCCATTTTCTAAATTTCTTGCAGCTCCAAAAAACTTTTTAGGTTTATATAATGCTGTTGGGTCAAATCCACCAGATAACACCTTCCCAGATGATGGCACAACTAAATTATATGCTCTTGCAAGCCTTGTTATACTATCTAATAATACAACCACATTTTTACCTGATTCTACTTTTCTTTTTGCAAGTTCCAATGTAAACTCTGCCATATGTATATGATCTTCTGGTCTTTCGTCAAATGTTGATGAAAATACCTCTACATTTGGTACACTATCTTGCATATCTGTAACTTCTTCTGGTCTTTCGTCTATCAAAAGTATTAAAAGTTCTGTGTCTCCACCAATTTCACTTATTCTTTTAGCTAAATTTTTAAGTATTGTAGTTTTACCCGCTTTAGGTGGTGATACTATTAATGATCTTTGTCCATAACCTATTGGTGAAAACATACTAATTATCCTATTTGAAGTACAGTTACTATTTCCAAGATCTATTCTCTTATTTGGATATATTGGCCTTAATTCTTCAAATGTTACTCTTTTTCTTAATCTATCAGATCTTAATCCATTAACATCAGTTACATAGTATATTGCCGGTTTCTTATTATTTTGTGCTTTTCTACCTAACCCTACAACATAATCACCATATTTTAATCCCATGCTATCAATTACATTTTTTGGTATATATATATCATCATCTGTAGGTTTTAAGCTTCTATTTCTTAAAAATCCATAATCATTAGATACTATATCTAAGTATCCTTCTACTTTTTCAGAATCTTCAGATATTTCTATTTCCCTTCCATCTGCTCTTTTAATTTTCATATTTCCTGTTTTTTCACAAAGATATACACTATCACCTTTTTCAAATATATGTATATCTGTTAGCACATATTCATCTTCAACTTTATTATTTATATTATTACTTACTATATTTTTATTTTCTTGTTCTTTTTCTTCTTTATCATCACTTTTATTTTTTTCAATTTTTCCAGTTTTTTTAGTCTTCTTTGATTCTTTTTCTTCTTCTAATTCTAAAAGCTTGTAGTATAATTCTTCCTTATTATATTTAGAATATCCTTTCATCTTATTTTTCTTTGCAATTTTTTTTAATTCTGCAATTGACATTTCCATACTTATATTCATTTATTCCTCCTAATGTTTTAATATGACTATACTATTATATTAATATATACATTATTTACATCATTTTTTCTATGTTTTTTTTAATTATCTAATAATTTAACACATTATATCTTATATATCATTACTATATTTGTTTTTATAATTTTTATCACATATTTAAATTATCTATGATATAATATTTTTAATATCGGAGGCATATATGAAATCAATAAAACCACCATACACTATAACAGATAAAATGTTAAATTTAGTATCACAAATTATGGAAAAAATTGGTGAAGCAAAGTATTTTGAAAGATTAAGTACTTATCCCGAATTAAGAAAAAAATCACAAATACATTCTATTCACTCTTCGCTTGCAATTGAAGATAATCAATTATCTTTTTTTGAAGTAGAAGCTGTCATAAATGGAAAAAGTGTTATAGGAGATAAGAAAGATATACAAGAAGTTAAAAATGCATATAATGCATATGAACAAATAGATAATATGAATCCTTATTCAATAGAGGATTTTAAAAAAATACAAGGGCTTCTTACTTTTGCAATTGAAAAAAATAGCGGCGAATTTAGAAATCATGGTGAAGCAGTATATGATGGCGATGTACAAATATTTATGGCACCACCACATAATATGATTCCACAGCTAATGAAAGAATTATTTGATTGGATGAAAAAAGAAAAGTATAATATTAATCCACTAATACTATCTTCAATTTTTCATTATGAATTTGTTTTTATACATCCTTTCTCTGATGGAAATGGGAGAACTGCAAGACTTTGGCAAACTATAATATTATCTCATTGGAAAGAAATTTTTAAATATGTACAAATTGAAACAATAATAAAAAATCATCAAAAAGAATACTATGATGTAATACAAAAATGTAATAATAATGGTACTTCCAATGATTTTATTGAATTCATGCTTGAAATTATATTAGAAGCAATAAATAATATAACTACACAAGAAACTACACAAGAAAAAATACTATCTTTAATAAAAGAAAACCCTTCAATAACACAAATAGAAATGTCAAACAGATTAGGTATTACTAGAGATGGTATTTCATATAATATACGTATATTAAAAGATAATAAGATAATTAAAAGAGAAGGTTCTACAAAAAAAGGGTATTGGATTATTTTAAAATAATATAGCAAAATATAAATAAAATATGAGTATAAATAAAACTTAATTAACCTTAATTAAAATTAATCAAATCAAAACAATGTTTAATATAAAATTAAAAAAAGAGTAAAGCTAAGCTTTACTCTTTTTGTCAGTATTTTTATGACTCTATACTATATGTTTATATGTTTAGATTAATTATTTCATTTTTTTAGCATTTATTATATATGCTGCACCTGATACTAAAGTAAATACTATAGATCCTGTAATTGGTAATACTTCAGCTCCTGCATGTGGTATTGCACTAGGTTTTACTTCAGATTTAGGTTGTTGAACCTTTATTTCTTTTTCTTCAACTTTTGGTTGTTCTGGTTGTTTTGGTTCTTCTTTTGGTTCATCTTTTTTAGGCTTTTTAACAACTATTTCATATTCTCTTTTTGTTGTTTTTGTATCTTTAGTTGTTTTTTCAGTTGTTGTTTTACAATTTGTTGTACATCCTTCTTCTTTTTTGTCTTCTTTTTTACCATCATCTTTTTTATCATCTTTTTTATCTTCTGGTTTTTTATCATCTGGCTTTTCTGGTTGTTTTGGATCTTCTTTTGGTTCATCTTTTTTAGGTTTTTTAACAACTATTTCATATTCTCTTTTTGTTGTTTTTGTATC
>QWCE01004974.1_pt1 | contig 12593 bp, 8 predicted proteins | sample 1972531 | NCBI WGS metagenome assembly QWCE01 (sample SAMN09866716, study PRJNA288562) | Human gut metagenome isolate term4_stool, whole genome shotgun sequencing... | reverse complement strand
CGCCTGTGCATAAAGCATTGTAGCAATGGGAGTGTTACCTATTATCATGGCTGATTGAATTTTTTCAGACTTAGCAATTTTGTACAATCCATATAAATTCCCTGCCTCGTCTACAGCGGTCAGAATGAATTCTTCATTTATACCAGGTATTAGATGTCGCAATGGAGTAGTATCAAAGACAATCGCATAACCTTTGCAATTTATCTGACCATATGTAAAATCAATTGAATCTATGCTTTCAATCTTCATGGGAATTCCACAGGTTGAGCATACACAGCAGACATCATCACCAACCTGAAAGTTTTCAGCGTTTAAATAGTTTTTGCTCATACTCATCATCTTCCCTACAAATACTCCTCCAGTTTTAGTGTAAGGATTTTGGAGTTTCCCTCTTTTATTAATTATATCTATAATTCTATTTTTTATTTTGAATGTATCATATCCACAACTAGAACAAATTTGTCCAAAACTTTCTTTTTCCATTTGAATTTTATCAATACGAAGAAGTGCCTCACCATCACCTATTTGAGGAGAATTATCTAGTTCCCACGCTGCCACTGGCAATACACCCTTGGGCGAAACAACTCTTGATAGTCCAAAATTTTTCATGTATAATTCCTTCCAAATCTTTTGTTTCTATTTGATAAATAATTAAAATATAATGTACAAACAACTTCTATGCATTTATCGACTTAGGTCTTAATCATTATCTCTTTATATTTTATATTTTTTCCTCCCTTGGGTCAATGATTTTTGACCCGTTTTTGGTTCGCAAATACTCAGCTGACCCGTTTTTGGTTTAAAAGTTTACAAATCCTATCATATTCTATTTCAGTTATAGATAAAGCGACAGAGAATTAAAAAAAAATATTGTTTTGATCACACCAAAATCCTCATAAATTCAGTTTTAAATTATATATTGTATATACATTTGTCTTTAATTAAATTAAAAAATTGAAAACCTATCTTTTGGCACGATGATTGCATATATACTGAGGATGGTGACTAAATCACCTAATTGTTTTTATTTATTACTATCTAAAAGAAAAGGAGAACTTTTAATGAACACACTTAAAGCATTTCTTAAGTTCGTTCCTGTAGCAATCCTTGCTGCACTTATGATGTCCAAGATGGATGCACTAATAGCAGCTCCGATCGCAACTATTTGTGCTTGTATTGTTGCTGCAATAACAGAGAAACTTAAGTTTAAAGACATGATTGATGCTGCGGTCGGCAGCGTATCTCACATTCTTATTGCTCTATTTATCCTAATGTTTGCATACGCAATGGCCTCTGCATTTATGAGCACAGGTGTTGGTGCTTCTGCTGTAATTATAGCTCTTTCTCTAGGTGTTACAGGTAGAACTGTTGCCGTAGTTGGAATTGCTGTTACAGGTGTACTTTCAGTTGCTACAGGTACATCTTGGGGAACTTTTGCAGCGTGCGCTCCAATTTTTCTATGGCTGAGTAATATTGTCGGTGGAGACATCATTCTAACTACTTGTGCTATCGCAGGCGGTGCATGTTTTGGAGATAATATTGGTCTTATTTCTGATACTACCATTGTATCTTCTGGTATCCAGGGCGTTGAAGTAGTGGACAGAATAAGGTCACAGGGAGTATGGTCAGTTAGCTGTCTAATTCTTGCAATCATAGCATTTTTTATTGCTGGAACATTAATGGGACTGCCTAGCGAAACTGCTGATGCTTCTGGAGTATTTGATAAACTTAATGCTGAAGCTCCTGATGCCATCGCTTATATTCAAGACAAGAAGCCTGAAGCTATAGATCTTTTAACTCAGGTTCAGGAAGGCGTTCCACTTTACATGATTATTCCTCTAATTCTTGTAATCGGTCTTGCTGTTACAGGTGTTAACACATTCATGTGTATCGGTTCAGGTATTCTATCAGCTTACATCCTTGGACTATTTGCGGGCACAACAACATTTGGAGGACCTGATTTTGAGCACAGTGGTCTAAACGAGTATCTAAATCTTATAATGGATGGATTCTCGGAAGCTGGTTCATGGGTAATTGTAATGATGATGTGGGTAGCTGCATTCGGTGGAATCATGGCCGCTATGAACGCGTTTGATCCTCTTGCTAGAGGAATTGTTGCAATATCCGGTAAGGTAAGAACACTTATGTTCTTCAACGGTCTCCTGTGCATAGGCGGTAACATGCTTCTTGCTGACGAGATGGCTCAGATTGTAACTGTTGGTCCTATAATCAAAAACATCCTTGAAGAAAACGTTGAAGGTTCTGAAGAAGACATTTACAAACTTAAACTCAGAAATGCTACATTCGGAGATGCAATGGGAGTATTTGGTTCACAGCTTATTCCATGGCACGTATACCTTGCATTCTATGTAGGTATCGCAGCTAACGTATATCCTCTGTTTAAATTTGAACCTGTACATTTCATACAGTACAACTTCATGGCTATGATTGCTGTTGTATCTTTACTTCTTCTAACAATAACAGGTGGAGATAGATTGGTGCCTCTATTTGGTCTTCCTAGAGAACCTGAAGTTTATATCAAAGGAAAAGAAAAACAGCTTCAAGCTTAATATCAAATCTTGGTATCAACAAAATATTTTTTTAAATCGGCATATAGGCTAGCAAAACAAAAGGTAGTATATCGGATGTTATTCCGGTCATACTACCTTTTCAGTTTTATGAATGATTTTCAGGTTGTATACAATACCCCAGGTTTTAGTATCTGATTAAAGTTTAATCAGTATAGTTTTTTTGAATATCCGTAAGCTTGTCGTCGTTTATTTTACTATCCCAGTCATACAAAGATAGCCAACACATTCCAGATATTAAAACTGGAATCCAGCTATTTATATACCAAGGTTCAGGAAGATTCAAAACCATGTGTGACAAAGCAGCAGACACCGATGTGACTACAACCACTATAAGTTTATATTGTCCACCTGAACGTCGTCTACCCTCTTCATTTTTAGCATTTCTACCTGTATTTCTAGTTACAAAAAATAGTGCAACAAAGCTCAGCAATATTATTGCAAGAAGAGGAGGGCCAAATACAAATCTATATCCGCTACCTGAGATTCCAGCTGCTATTCCTAACACAAAAATATAAGTGAAAAATGCATCCCCTATAGCCATGATGAGGTTTTGTTTATCTGTTCGCTGAGGAGCAGCTTCCATTATTTCGTCAATAGCTTCTTCAACATTCCCACCGAGTATACCTTTTAGATCTCGCTTTACACTCTTATGAGAATGTTCTTCATGTATCATTGCATTTATTAAATCAGTCCTGACAACCTCTATATAAGCCCTTGAGGCTCCCCTTATATCCAGTTCTGTTATGAGATCCTTCATCAAATCTCGGTCTTCCATTTCAAAGTACTTCAGCCTCTTATCATTGGCTCTCTTTAATTTTTGATAATCGTTTTTCGAAAAAATATTTTTCTTTCCCATAATTCCATTTTCTATTTTCTATATTTCTAAATTGTGAGAAATACAATTTAGTTTTCTATTATTCTTCTTTAAGATTTTAAAAATGGGACCCTTTTAAGGGTCCCAATATTATTTTGTTCTTAGAATATCAACTGCATAATTACAGCATCTTTGCAATTCTATTTACTGTTTCTGAGGATCTCCTGGATCTCTCTTAGTCGCTACATCAGAAGCTGTAGGAACATCCTCGTTTGCAGTTGCATATGTCTTCTCAAGTTCCTTAAGAAGATCATAACGACGAAGTGCATCTTCCTCATTCTTCTCGAATAGTTCTTCAGCTCTACCAGGGAATTTTCTAGTCAATGAGCTGTAACGTACTTCACTCATCAAGAAGTCCTTATATCCTTCTGGTTGAGGCTGTTTGCTGTCAACCTTAAGTGGATTCTTTCCTTCTGCAGCAAGATCAGGATTGAATCTGAGCAAGTTCCAATAACCTACATCAACTGCATCCTTGATGATGCCCTGTGCATTTGAAAGGTTGATTCCGTGGTTGATACAAGGTGCGTATGCGATTATCAGAGATGGTCCCTTATATGCTTCAGCTTCCTTGATTGCTTTCAGAGTCTGATTCATATCTGCACCCATTCCGATTTGTGCAACATATACGTATCCATAAGCCATTGCAATCTGAGCAAGATCCTTCTTCTTAACACCCTTACCTGAAGCAGCAAACTTAGCAACAGCACCCATTGGAGTTGATTTAGAGCTCTGTCCACCAGTGTTAGAATAAACCTCTGTATCGAATACTAAAATGTTTACATCCTCGCCTGATGCGATAACGTGGTCAAGTCCACCGTATCCGATATCATATGCCCATCCGTCTCCACCGAAGATCCATACTGAAGGTTTGATTAGAAGATTCTTATTATCCTTTAAGAACTTAACTTCTTCCTCATCTGCATTCATCTTATCAAGAGCTTCAAGAACTGCCTTGGATGTAGCCTTCGATTCGTCTCCGTCGTACATGTGGTCAATCCAGTTTTGTCCGACTTCCTTAAAGTCTGCATGTTTCTCCATGAGTTTTTCAACCGCTGTTCTGGCTGCTTCTCTTCTTGTCTTCATTCCAAGGTGCATGCCAAGACCAAATTCAGCGTTGTCTTCAAATAGTGAGTTAGCCCAAGCAGGTCCACAACCATTTTCGTTTGTTGTATATGGTGTTGCTGGTGCACTGAAGCCCCAGATAGAAGAACATCCTGTAGCGTTGGCTACAAACATTCTATCTCCGAATAGCTGAGTTACAAGTCTTGCATAAGGAGTTTCTCCGCATCCTGGGCAAGCGCCTGAGAACTCAAGAAGTGGCTGCAAGAACTGAGATCCCTTTAAGCTGTCTGGCTTGAATGGAACTTCAACTCTCTCTGTATCATAGAATACTGTATTGTACTTCTTCTGAGTGTTGTGCATAAGATCAGAAGTTACTGGAACCATCTCAAGTGCCTTATTCTTTGCAGGACAAGTAGATGCGCAAGATCCGCAACCAGTACAATCCATTGAGGATATAGCAATTGTGAACTTCTGCCCATCCTTAGCTCCCATCATATCAAGAGCCTGATCGCCGATTTTCTTACCATCTTCTTCGCTCATGCCGAATGCCCTGATAACTGCATGTGGACATACATAAGCACATCTATTACACTGAATACAGTTTTCAGGTTTCCATACAGGAATTCTCTGTGCAATTTCTCTCTTTTCGTGAAGTGAAGTTCCAGCAGGAGCATCTCCTCTGATATAGTCAACAAAGGTTGAAACTGGAAGCTCGTCGCCACGCATAGCATTTGAAGGTACCATAACCTCATTGAGATATTTTGTTAGTTCTGGTGTCTTACCTTCAGGCTGTGGATAGCACATTTCGCCTTCAGCAGTTTTCCAACTTTCAGGAACCACAAATTCCTTAACATGCTTGATTCCAGCGTCAACAGCTGCTTTGTTCATATTTACAATCTTCTCACCCTTACGTCCGTAAGTCTTCTCAATTGCAGTCTTCATATATTCTGAAGCCTTATCAATAGGAATTATATTAGCTAGCTTGAAGAATGCAGCTTGAAGAACAGTATTTGTTCTCATAACGCCAAGGCCTATCTCTTCTGCCAAATCAACGGCATTACAAGTATAGAATTTGATATTGTTGTTAGCAATGTATCTCTTAACATTTCCTGGAATCATCTCTTCCAGTTCTTTCTCATCCCATGTAGTATTGAGAAGAAAGTATCCGCCAGGAACGACATCTTGCACAATGTCATATCTGTGCATATAAGACTGCTGATGACATGCAACAAAATCTGCCTGTTTTACATAATATGTAGATTTAATTGGGTGATCTCCAAATCTCAAGTGAGAAATTGTGATACCGCCAGATTTCTTAGAGTCATATTGGAAATATGCCTGTACATACTTATCAGTGTGGTCACCTATAATCTTAACCGAGTTCTTGTTAGCTCCAACTGTACCGTCAGATCCAAGACCCCAGAATTTGCAAGAAATTGTTCCTTCAGGCACTGTAACAGGTTTTTCACTTGGTGTAAGTGAAAGATTAGTAACATCATCCACGATGGAAATTGTAAATTCAGGCTTTGGATTATCTTTCTTAAGTTCTTCATATACAGACAAAATATCTGCTGGCTGAACGTCTTTTGATCCAAGTCCATATCTACCGCCAGTGATTACGCAGTTATCAAATTCTGATCCACGAAGAGCTTTAACAACGTCAAGATACAGAGGTTCGCCAACAGATCCTGGCTCTTTACATCTATCAAGTACAGCGATCTTCTTAACAGTCTTAGGAATTTGATCTAACAGATGCTTAACAGAAAATGGTCTGAATAAGTGAACCTTAACAAGTCCTACTTTTTCACCCTTAGCACTTAGGTAATCCACCACTTCTTCTGTCGCATCACAGACAGAACCCATTGCAATAATTACCTCTGTAGCATCCTTTGCACCATAATAGTTGAAAGGTTTATAATTTGTGCCAATCTTCTCGTTAACCATATTCATAGAATCAACGAATATATCTACTGCATCCTTATATACTGTGTTGCAAGCTTCTCTATGCTGGAAGAATGTCTCTGGCTGTTCAGCTGATCCCATTGCAATACCGTGTTCAGGATGTAGAGCCTGATCTCTTCTTCTCTGTACTGCATCCCAGTTAACCATGCTCTTGAGTTCGTCGTAATCCCAGACTTCAATCTTCTGCTGCTCATGTGAAGTTCTGAATCCGTCGAAGAAGTGAAGTGTAGGAAGTGCACCGTTAATTGTTGCAAGGTGAGCAACTGCTGCAAGGTCCATAACCTGCTGAACGCTGTTTGAAACCAGCATAGCAAATCCTGTTTGTCTTGCTGCCATTACGTCCGAATGATCTCCAAATATTGAAAGAGCATGGGTTGCAATAGCTCTTGCTGCAACGTGAAATACTGCAGGTGCCATTTCTGCTGCAAGTTTATACATGTTAGGAATCATCAAAAGCAATCCCTGCGATGCTGTGAATGTAGATGTAAATGAACCAGCGGAAGCTGCTCCGTGAACTGCTCCTGCGGCTCCTCCCTCTGACTGCATTTCGATAATGTTAACTTTTTCACCGAAAATATTCTTTCGATCATCAGATGCCCATTCGTCCATGCTTTCAGCCATAGGGGATGATGGTGTGATTGGATAGATAGCTGCTACTTCTGAAAAAGCGTATGCCACATGAGCGGCAGCTGTATTACCATCCATTGTTTTTAGGTTTCTCACTCTTTTCACCTTCCTTTGTTTATATTAAAAATTAATGCTTTATTCTCTACTCTAAGTGTACTCCTCAGTGTATACAATGTCAACCAATTTCTACTGTTAGCAAGGGCTAAAAGCTCAGTGGCTGGAGAACAATTCCATAGTTACACGGACCTAAAATTGTTCTCAATATTGTTGTTAGAAATATTTTGTTGAATAAAAAAACATATGACTCACCACAATGCTGGCTTGCCATATGTATATTATTCACCTAATAAATAGATTTTAATTTGTTTTCGGTTGTAAATTCTGAGATTGCTTAGACTGATATGTCAAGAAGCCTCCCATAAGTGCATCCTGAAATTCAAAATTTTTGCTTGGATCAACTACCTTCCATTCACCCTTCTTCTTGTTGTATGTCAGCATGATTTTCGCCTTATTCTTGACTCTCTTATCTGCTTTTTTGTACTCTTCCTTCATCTTCTTGTCGATAGTTTTATTCAGCTTGTCTTCCTTCATTGACTTTAGTTCATTCATATTTTTGCTGAAATACTCATTCATACGCTGTGTTACTTTTACAAAGTCGTAGGTTTCAAACTCAACTGTTACCTCTGCTTCTTTGTTTTTTTTCACTTCTTTGCTGTCGACAATTTTAAATTTAAAATCCTTCATTCTATCAAAATCTTCGTGAGGACTTTCTTTAAAGTTTTTCTGTATTTGCTTCTTCTCATCATCTGAAAGTTTACGGCCTGATAATTGCTCCTGCCAAACTACAATATCTCCCTTTTGAAGATCCTTTAAAAAAGCCTCTGTAGCACCCTTCGGTGTTTTAGGATCCGGACCACATGCCGATAATCCCATTATCATGCACAAAACAAGAGCAATACCCAATATCTTACTAAATCTTTTACTCATTCAAGTTTCTCCTTTTTATAAATCAACACAGTTATTATACATCCTAACCTCAATGCTTGCAAGATAAAAACAATGTTATATAATAGTCTCATGATTAGAAATAACATTAACATAATATCACAAAAATACAACTTAAAAGCCATATTCTCAATGATGCTGTCATCAGCGTCCTTTGTGGGCATGGCAACAATGGTTAAAATCTCTGGTTCAGATATACCTCTAATGCAACAAGTTTTCTTCCGCAATCTTGTAATGCTAATATTTGCGTGTGTCGTCATTCATAAAGAAAATATTAGCCTCCGGGTCAAAAAAGTCCATCGTCCTTTTTTGACAGTGAGATGTGTTTTTGGTTTCTTTGGTGTCATAAGTGTTTTTTATGCCAGCAATCATCTATATCTTGCGGATGCCCAAATTCTTCAAAAGCTCAATCCTTTTTTTGTTATGTTTTGGGCCGTGACTCTACTGAAGGAAAGAGTTAGCTGGCAGAGGATTCTGAGCATATTGCTAGGATTCCTAGGTGCCGTCATCGTAATAAACCCTACCGGAAACCTCGAGTTAGCTCATATAGACAACTCACCGATATTAGGTGGAGGAAACTTTTCTCTCATATTTCCTTTCCTAGTTGGAATTGCATCTGCATTCTTTGGAGGCACTGCATATGCAATGGTTGGTAAACTCGCTGGTGCAATTGAAGGAATGGTAATAATATTCTATTTCTCATTGTTTTCAATGATTTGCTCAGTTATGTTCATACCATTTCAATGGGTATCCCCAGATCCTATGTCATGGATTTATTTGATACTTATAGGTGTTTTTGCTGCAAGTGGTCAATACTTTCTAACGAAAGCTTATCTGTCGGGAAAAGCTAGTTCTGTTACTGTATTTGATTATACAGGTGTCATACTATCACCTTTAGTAGGGATGATTATCTTCGGTGAAAATTTAAAATTGACTACTCTTATCGGTATGGCAGTAATTATTGGAAGCGGTATCTGGGCTATAAGTCTTAATAAATCAAAATAACTATTAATATTTACCTTCTCTCTCAGCCTCAATCTTTTTAAAATCATCTGCATACTTCACATTTGGAGGGATAGTCATTAGTTTTGCCAAGCCCTCCTCTAGAAGAGTTTTGTTGAACATTTTGTCATCTAAGTATACATATGCTAGGATTCTTCCATATTTATCTCTCTCCTGCACATCGGTTTCAAGAGCAACATACTTTCCTTCAAGATTATCCTTAGTATACTTGCTTGCTATCTTTCCCATAGGAGTATTTCTTGACTTGTCCGGATGTACACTTTCCGGTGTGTCTATACCTATCATCCTGACTTTTTCTTTCTTTCCATCCAAAATTACTACGATTGTATCCCCATCAACGACTCTATCGCAGTATACCTTGCCGTTTTCAACCGAAGAAGATTTGTCATCCAGCCAATGAGGTATTAAGCCTTCCGGTATAAGTCCATTATCTCTCCCATATGTTATTGTAACAACTATAACTAATGTAATTATAATTGATATTAATCTGTTCTTATTGTTTCTACGTCTACGTCTTTTTGCCATATAGGGTCCTGACTATAAAGATTTAATGATCTATCTTATGTTGAAAAATTTCTTGGCATTTTCACAAGTTATCCTTGCAACCTCTTCATAATCCATGCCTTTAATTACAGCCATCCTTCTGGCAGTATGTTCTACATATGGCGATTTATTTGGTTTCCCTCTAAAAGGCTCAGGTGTCAAATACGGTGCATCTGTTTCAACCAATAGATATTCAATAGGAATCTGTTTCACTACCTCTACACTCTTTTTGTTATTCTTATATGTAAGAGGCCCTGCCATCGAAAGTGTTCCGCCCATTTTAACATATTCCATACCCTGTTCCACACCACCAGAGTAGCAATGCAAAAGAACGCGCGCATCAGAAACCTGGCTGCCATCACTCAAAGTTCTTTTTGGGAACCATCCCTTTCTTTCATCGGAAAACGCTCCCTCTTCAATGAGGATGTCCATCGTATCCTTTGCAGCTTCACGCGAATGTATTACTATTGGCATCTTAAGTTTGTTTGCAAGACGGATTTGCTCTCTAAACCACTTTTGCTGATTGTCCTTAGGGCTGTGCATGTAGTGGTAGTCAAGACCTATTTCACCAATGGCCTGAACCTTTTCTTTCTTAGCAAGTCCTTCTATTAATGATATCTCCATTTCATCGATATCTGAAACTTCATGCGGATGGATACCAACAACGGCATAACACCATTTATTTTCACCTGCATTTTTAACGGACTGTAGTGACGAAGAAAGGTCGCATCCTACATCCATAACATATGAAACATCTGAATTGTTTATTTCTTCAATTAATATTTTTCTGTCTTCGTCAGTATATTTCTCGAAATTTATATGTGCATGCGAATCGAATAGAATTTGAAATTACCTCCTAATTTTCAATAATGAATAATCTATAATCAGAATCAATTTAGTATTGAATCATCTACATATAGATTGCTATTTAAGCTATCACTTCTCCATCCGGGGCATCGGTTTCTACAAGTTCAAGTTTCTCACCATTATCTGCATAGAGTATCATGCCTTTTGACTCCAATCCACGAAGTTTCCTGGGCTTTAGGTTTGCAACAACCGCAACCTTTTTGCCAACCATTTCTTCTGGTGTAAAATGCTCTGCAACACCTGAAATTATCTGTCTCTTTTCAGTTCCCATTTTCACCTGAAATACAAGCAGTTTATCTGCCTTTGGATGTTTCTCAGCCTTGATAATCTCACCAACACGCAAATCTATTTTGTCGAAATCATCATAAACAATTTCTGGTTTTAGATCTAGAGGAATATTGTCCTCTTCAGCCTCATGAGAATCCTGCATCTTTTCGAGTTCTTCAAGTTCTTTCTCAATATCAATCCTTGGGAATAGCGGCTTGCCTTTCTTGACTTTCTCCTGATACATCATTTCAAATTCTTTTGCATCTTCCCAAGCTACGTCAGCATACCAAAGCCCCATTTGTTTACGTATTTCGTCTGACGTTGAGTGCATAAACGGATAAATTAAAATTGATACGATTCTAATTGATTCAGCCAAGTTATGTAAACAGGTGTCAAGATTGTTCCTCTCTGCCTCATCTTTAGCGAGAACCCAAGGCATTTTTTCATCAATATACTTATTCGCTCTTCGCACAAGAACCCATATCTCTTCAAGAGCACTGTGGAAAGCAAATTTATCCATCTCAGCCTCAACCCTATCAGCCGCTGCAAGTGCAACTGATTTAAGACTCTTATCATAGTCATCTTCGAGCTTTGCATCAGGAACTATTCCTGAATTATATTTCTCTATCATCGAAACTGTTCTCGATACAAGGTTCCCAAGGTCGTTAGCTAAGTCCGAGTTGATTCTCTTGATAAGTGCTTCTGTGCTGTAATTGCCATCGTGACCAAATGTATATTCACGTAGCAAGAAATACTTGAGCGCATCAATGCCATATCTATCTATGAGTTTGACGGGATCAACAACATTGCCCTTGGATTTTGACATCTTTCCGCCGTCAAGCAGAAGCCATCCATGTCCAAGAACTTTCTTTGGCAGAGGAAGCCCTAAGGACATCAAAATAGCCGGCCATATAACTGTATGAAATCTCACAATTTCCTTGCCTACAAGGTGCACATCAGCAGGCCAATATTTGTCGTAAAGTTCCTTGTCATCAGGATATCCAAGCGCAGTAATATAGTTACTTAGCGCATCAAGCCATACATAAATTACATGTTTTTCATCAATCGGAACTTTGATACCCCAGTCAAATGTTGACCTCGAAATGCACAGATCATCAAGACCTTGCTTAACAAAAGCAAGCATCTCATTGCGTCTAGCTTCTGGTTCAAGGAAATCAGTTGTTTCAAAAAGTTCTATTAACTTATCCTGATATTTTGAAAGCTTAAAGAAATATGCTTCTTCATGTTCCTCTGTTACTGGTCTTCCGCAATCAGGGCATTTACCGTCTTCAAGTTGACTATCAGTCCAGAAAGCTTCACAAGGCTTACAATAGTGTCCGCTATATACACCCTTGTATATATCGCCTTTCTCATACAGTTCCATGAAAATCTTCTGAACTCTTTCAATATGTCTAGGTTCTGTAGTCCTGATAAAATCATCATAGGAAATCTCCATAGTCTCCCATAACTTTTTCACCCCAGAGACAATTTTATCTACATGTTCCTTAGGTGTAATACCCTTCTCCTGAGCGATAGTTTGAATCTTTTGCCCATGTTCATCTGTTCCTGTCAAAAATCTGACATCATAACCTGATAGCCTTTTAAATCTGGCCATAGCATCAGCCATAACAGTACAATAAGTATGACCTATATGCAGATTGTCGCTCGGATAATAAATAGGCGTTGTAATGTAGTATTTCTTCTTATCGCTCATTCTTCTAATTCCTTCCTTCAGTAACTAAATTTCAAGATCCTCGTCTGTCCAGTCTTCA
>QWCE01004970.1_pt1 | contig 12598 bp, 10 predicted proteins | sample 1972531 | NCBI WGS metagenome assembly QWCE01 (sample SAMN09866716, study PRJNA288562) | Human gut metagenome isolate term4_stool, whole genome shotgun sequencing... | reverse complement strand
CTTAAAAGTATGGAAAAGTTATCCCGAATCTTTTTATAAAAAGCTGGTGAGCAAGCGGCTTCTTCTAAAGTTTCGGGATAATCCAACTTTCGGTATAACGTCAATATGCTTCCCTTAAAAACGTGGTATTTGACAACTATGCGCAAACAGCATTTTATCGTTACAATTATGCTAATAAAGGGTTGAATTTTATTCTTGTATCTGATAAAATGATATTAACGAATGGGGGTGTATCTCTTGAAAGAAGTGGCAGAAAGATTGCGGTCTTTGCGGGAAAGTGTCAAGCTGTCCCAGGTTAAAATGGCCGAGATTGTCGGCGTCAAACAATCCAGCCTGAACCGCTATGAGCTGAATCAGGCTTCGCCGACATTTGAAACACTTACCCGATATGCGGATTACTTTGATATATCTATGGACTATATCTTCGGACGCACGGACAATCCTCAGGGCAAGCTGTATGAGTACAAGCCTAAAATCCAGCAGAACGACCCCCAGATGCAGAAGTTTGTGGAAATGTGCTTTGACCCCACATCTCCTATGAATGCGCGGCTCAAGGAAACGCTACTGCAAATGCTTGGGGAGGCGAAACAATGAATGTTGTTATCTACGCCCGCTACTCCAGCCACAGCCAGACTGAGCAATCTATCGAGGGTCAGCTCCACACCTGCTATGAGTATGCGAGAAACAACGGCTATCTTGTTGTCGGAGAGTATATTGATCGTGCGCAAAGCGGAACAACAGACAGTCGCGCCGAGTTCCAGCGGATGATTGCCGACAGTGACAAGCATACTTTTGAGGGTGTTCTGGTTTACCAGCTTGACCGTTTTGCCCGTAACCGCTATGATAGTGCTATCAACAAGGCCAAGCTGAAAAAGAACGGTGTGCGAGTGATCTCTGCACGGGAAAACATCAGCGATGATGCCAGTGGCATCCTGGTGGAAGGCGTGTTGGAAAGTATGGCAGAATACTACTCGGCGGAACTTTCCCAAAAGATTCGCCGGGGTATGGACATCAATGCCGAGAAGTGCCTGAGCAACGGCAGCAATCCGGGACTTGGCTACCGTGTGGATGAAGAACGACGGTTTCATATTGATCCTGAGGGTGCTGCGGTCGTCCGGGAAATTTTTGAACAGTATGCCAGCGGAAAGACTGTGACGGAGATTATCCAGTCCCTTAACGCCAGACAAATCAAGACCTCCCAGGGAAAAGCGTTCAACAAGAATAGCCTGCATCGTCTGCTGCGGAACCGACGGTATATTGGCTACTACATCTACAAAGGGGTGGAAACTCCAAATGGGATGCCCCGAATTTTGGAGGACGAGCTTTTTGAACGGGTGCAGCATATTCTGGACCGTAACAAAAAAGCTCCTGCCCGTGCAAGAGGTCGGGAGGAGTATCTGCTCACCACCAAGCTGTTTTGTGGTTACTGCCGTGAGATGATGACCGGCTATGGCGGCACAGGGAAATCCGGCAAGGCGTATCACTATTATGCCTGCAATAATTTCAAACGGCGCAAATGCAAAAAGAAGGTTATCAGCAAAGAGAAGATAGAAAACCGCGTGGTGCTGGAATGCCGCAAGCTGCTGACGGACAGCAATATCGAGCATATTGCAGCCTCGGTGGCCGCAGTTTGTGAGTCCGACCGGGATACAGTTTCCATCAAGCGCATCAAAGCTGCCATTCAGGAAGCAGACACCGCCATTGAAAATCTCTGGAAAGCTCTGGAGAAAGGGCAGGCTGCTGATATGATTACCGAGCGGATTGAAAAGCGCCAGAAAGAAAAAGAAGAGTTGCAAGCACAGCTGGCCATTGAGATGAACAAGCAGGTTAGGCTGAGTGCAGCCGACATTAGGGCGTACCTCTATGCGCTCAAATACGGCGATAAGAATGATGAGAATACGAAACGGGGCATTATCAATATTTTCCTTCGAGCCGTTTATCTGTTCGACGAAACTTTTACCCTGATTCTGAACGGAAGCGATAAGCCGATTGTTATCGATGACATTCTGCTGGACGAGATCGAGGAGGGCCTGGACAACGACTTGGCCAACCATAATTTGTGTTCGTCGTTGGTTGCGGACGCTCCACCACGTCAAAACAACACCATGAGGTCATCCGCCGCCGCAAGCGGCGTCCGATCGACCGATGGTGTTGTTTTTCCTTTCCAAATCGAACCCGCTGCGCCGGGTTTGATCTCCGGCATTTTCTTTGCATACAAATCATGAGAGCGGGCGGATCAACTATGAGAAAGATACTTTGTCTGCTGAAAAAAGAGCTTATGCTCACAATATCGGTTTTGATGGCATGTCTATCGCTCTTTCTTTCAAAACCCGGCGTTGAAACGCTCAGGAGCATCGACTGGCACACTCTGGCGATCCTTTTCATGATGCTGACGGTGCTGGAGGGTTTCAAAAAAGAAAACATTTTTCAGCCGGTTTTGAGGTTTTCCGAAAAGATCACTTCCATGGTCGGGATCTCGTTCTTTTTAATTTTCGGTGTGTTCTTTTCCTCCATGTTCGTGACGAACGATGTATCGCTGATCGTTTTCGTGCCGCTGACGATCCTTCTCTTCCGCACGGCAAAAAAAGAACCGTATATTCTGCCGGTCATCTCAATGGAAAATATAGCGGCGATCCGCGGTTCCTTGCTGACCCCTTTTGGCAGTCCGCAGAACCTGTTTCTGTTTGAGCAGTCCGGCATTTCCGCCGGAAAGTTTATGCTTCATATGCTGCCGCTGTGGCTCTCCTCCGCAATTCTTCTCAGCGGGTTCATCTTCTTTCTGTACCGAAAGGACCCTCACGAAAGGATCTCTTTGCTCGGAAGCTCCGGAGAAGCATGGAAGCCGGAGCGGAAAAAGCACAGGATTATCTACGTTGGGCTGTTTGCGCTGACTGTTGCAACGGTCGTCTCCCGAACACCGTATTGGCTGGCTGCCGCCGGGATCGTTCTCGCCGTTATTCTGCTTTTTGACCGCGCCGTACTGAGGAAAACGGACTATGTTCTGCTGGTCACCTTCTTCTGTTTCTTTGTCTTTTCATCGCAGATCACTGCGAACAAGACGATCTCGCACTTTCTTACCAACGCCGTTGCCGGCCACGAGTATTTCTGGGGGATCGGTTTAAGCCAGATCATCTCCAACGTACCGGCTTCCATTGTCCTTTACCCTTTTACCGACAATCTGGCCGCTCTTCTGTACGGTGTGGATACGGCAGGTCTGTGCTCCGTCATCGGTTCCCTCGCCTCGGTCATCAATTACAGGCTTTATGTGCGCTCTTACCCGGGGCAAGGCGGGAGGTTTATGAAAGTTTTTACGCTTATCAGCTGGGCATTTTTCCTGATCGTGGTCATTCCCTGCTACTTTCTTTCAAAGTACTGGCTGATTTAGTGTACCATCTGCCCACCTCCGTGCGGTGGATCTCCCCTGTGCAGGGTCTCCGCTTTCCTGCACGGGGGTTTTTTGTTTGCATGAGAGTCTGCAAGCCGTTCATAAATTGTTTACGCTCCGCCGGTTGACTTTCGGGGTACGGCAGATTATAATCGCAAATATTCTAATATTAGAGCTTCTATTTTGGAGGTTTTTATGCCAGAGCAGAATTTCACCGCTTCGCAGATGTTCCGCAACGCGAACCGGTTTATTGAAGCATACCATGCCGCATTGCAGCCGGTCTGCCGGGATACCGGCCTGCCGCCGATGGCGGTCGATATTCTGATGTTCTTCGCCAACAATCCCGAAAGCGGCACGGCGAAGGACGTCTGCCAGTGCCGCGGCTTCAAATCCGGCATTGTGTCCGTCCACGTGGACCGGCTCGTGAACGAGGGGCTTCTCTCGCGCCGGGAGGTCCCCGGCGACCGCCGGAAAACGCGGCTCGTGTGCACGGACGCGGCGGCGGAGATCGTAGAGCGCGGACGCGCGCTGCAAAAGGCCTTTGCGCAAAAACTGGTGGACGGGCTGTCGGAGGCGGATGTTGCCGTATTCCACAGCTGTCTGGCAGCAATAGGCGACAACATAGAGGACATCCGCAAAAACGGACTTTTCCCGGAGAACAGGAGATAACGATGCTGAAACTATTAAAGAATATGCGCCGGAAGGAAAAGGAGATGGCGCTGCTCTGTCTGGTGTTCGTCGTGGTGCAGATCTATTTTGATCTTCGTCTGCCGGACTATATGACGGAGCTCACGATGCTGATCAAAACGTCCGGCACAACGGCGGACATTGCCGCCGTCGGACTTAAAATGCTCGGCTGCACGGCGGCAAGCGCGGTGCTTGCGATCGCGTGCGGCTTTCTCGCCGCAAAAACCGCGTCCGGATTCAGCTTTGCGGTGCGAGAAAAGCTCTTCCGCCATGTGATGGACATCGGCAGCGAGGAAATGCAGGACTTTTCCATTCCGAGCCTTATCACCCGCACGACGAACGACATCACCCAAATTCAGATGATCATCGCCATGGGCCTCCAGATGATGATCAAGGCCCCCATCATGGCGGTGTGGGCGATCATCAAGATCCTCGGCAAGAGCTGGGAGCTCTCCGCCGTGACCGCGGCGTTCGTCGTCGTGCTGTTCACAACGGTACTGCTCATTATGGGCTCGTGCATTCCCCGTTTCCGTCTTGTGCAGAAAATGACGGATAAGATCAACCGCGTGGCGCGCGAAAATCTGACCGGCATCAACGTGGTGCACGCCTTCAACGCGGAGGAGTTCCAGAACGAAAAGTTTGACGGCCCCAGCCGCGGCATGATGGAGCTCCAGATGAAAAACCAGAAGCTCTTTGCGCTGGTGCAGCCGTCGATGTCGCTCGGAATGAACGGTCTGGCGCTTGCGATCTACTGGGTCGGCGCCGCGCTCGTGAACAGCATTGCCGTAACGGACATGGCCGCGCGCCTACCATGTTCAGCGAAGTGCTCGTATTCAGCACGTATGCGACATATATCGTCATGTCGTTCATGATGCTCGCCATGATCTTCATGCTGCTGCCGCAGGCGCAGGTGTCCGCGGAGCGCATCAACGAGGTGCTCGACCGCAAAGCCTCCATCCGCGAGGGCAGCGTCCAGACCGGCGCGGAGACCGGAACGGTGGAGTTCCGAAACGTTTCGTTCCGCTACCCCCACGCCTCCGGAGACGCGCTGACGAACATTGATTTCAAGGTAAACCGCGGCGAAACGCTCGCGATCATCGGCGCGACCGGCAGCGGCAAGACAACGCTCGTCCAGCTCATCCCCCGCTTTTACGACGCGACGGAGGGCGCGGTGCTCATCGACGGCGTGAACGTGAAGGACTATTCCTTCGATGCGCTCTACGATAAGCTCGGCTATGTCACGCAGAAGGCCGTTCTCTTCTCGGGAACGGTGCGCGACAACGTACTCTTCGGCGAGAGCGCCGCCGGAAGCGACAGCGAAAACCTTGAGAGCGCCATTGCGCTTTCGCAGGCAAAGGAGTTTGTGGATAAGCTGCCGGATGGCACGAACTACGAGATCGAGCAGCTCGGCCGCAACGTGTCCGGCGGGCAGAAGCAGCGCCTTTCCATCGCCCGCGCGCTGGCGCGAAAGCCGGAAATTCTGGTCTTTGACGATTCGTTCTCGGCGCTCGATTACCGGACGGACGCGAAGCTGCGCGAGGGTCTGAACCGGGAGCTGCATGATGTGACGAAGATCATCGTCGCCCAGCGCATCAGCACGATCCGCCACGCCGAAAAGATCCTCGTTCTCGACCGCGGCGAGATCGCCGGCATGGGAACGCACGACGAGCTTATGCAATTCTGCAAAGTGTACCGCGAGATCGCAACATCGCAGCTGAGCGCCGCGGAGCTCGCGTAAGGAGGGACGGAAATGAAACGAACCAATAAAGCAAACGGCATCCGCTCCGCGGTACCGCGCCTTACGGACTATATGCGCTCAGGCATGGGCGTCATCATCCTAGCGCTGATCCTCGCCGCGCTCAGCGCGGTGATGACGATCCTCGGGCCGAACCAGATCGGCCGGATCGCCACGCTGATGTCGGACGGCCTCACCGGAAACATCGATCTCGCGGCGATCGCCAAAGTCGGTATTTTCCTTGCTGTCATCTATGCGCTCAGTGCAGTTTTCAGCTTTATCCAGCACTACACGATGTCTGTCGTCACGCTGAAAATGTCCTACCGCATGCGCGGCGAGCTTTCCGCCAAGATCAACCGCGTGCCGCAGAAGTATTTCGGCACGACCTCGCAGGGCGACATTCTCAGCCGCATCACAAACGACGTTTCCACCCTGCAGCAGGGACTCACGAACAGCCTGCCCACGATCATCAGCGCGGCCACGCAGTTTGTTGGCTGTCTCCTTATGATGTTCGTCACCGAGTGGCGGCTCGCGCTCGTCTCCATCGGCGTGACGATCCTCGGCATGCTGCTGACGGTGCTGATCCTGTCCAGATCGCAGCGGTATTTCGCCGCGCGGCAGAAAAGTCTCGGCGCGCTGAACGGGTATGTGGAGGAAATGTACTCCGGGCATGAAGTCGTGCGGCTCAGCCGCGCCGGGCGGAAGATCGGCGCGCAGTTCGATACGCTCAACGCCGCCGTTTACGACGCGAACTGGAGATCGCAGTTTCTCTCCGGCATGATGCAGCCGCTTATGAACATTGTCGGCAACATCGCCTATGTCGCGGTGTGCGTTCTCGGCTCGATCCTCGCGATGAACGGCACGATCGAGTTCGGCGTGATCGTCTCGTTCATTCTGTATGTCCGGCTTTTCACCTCGCCGCTGACGCAGATGGCGCAGGGCATGACGAACATGCAGACCGCCTCCGCCTCCGCGCACCGCATCTTCGATTTTCTCGAAAGCGAAGAGATGCCCGACGAGAGCGAAAAGACCGCGAAGCTCACCGATGTGCGCGGCAGGGTCTGCTTTGACCACGTCCGGTTCAGCTATCCGAGTGACCCGGACAAGATCATCATCCGGGACTTTTCCGCCGAGGTGCTCCCCGGACAGAAGGTCGCCATCGTCGGCCCGACCGGTGCGGGCAAGACCACAATGGTCAATCTTCTCATGCGGTTCTTTGAGATCAACAGCGGCAGCATAACGATCGACGGCGTGCCCATCTCCGATATGCGCCGGGAGGATGTACACGGTCTCTTCAGCATGGTTTTGCAGGACACCTGGCTCTTTGAGGGAACGGTGCGGGAGAATCTTGTATACAACATGGAGGGCATCACCGATGAGCAGCTCGAAGCGGTCTGCCGCGCGTGCGGGCTCGACAAGCTCGTCCATTCGCTGCCGCAGGGGTTTGATACGGTGCTCTCCGAGAGCGCCGGCATTTCCGCCGGGCAGAAGCAGCTTCTCACCATTGCCCGCGCTATGCTCCAAAATGCGCCCATGCTGATCCTCGACGAGGCGACCTCCTCCGTCGATACCCGCACGGAAGTTTTGATCCAGCGGGCCATGGACGAGCTCACGAAGGGCCGCACCAGCTTTGTGATCGCTCACCGCCTGTCCACGATCAAAAACGCGGACAAGATCCTCGTCCTGCGCGACGGTGACGTGGTCGAAAGCGGCACGCACGAAGAGCTCATGCAGCGCGGCGGCTTCTACGCCGAGCTCTATAACAGCCAGTTTGACGAGGCATCCTGACTTCTTTCTCCGTTTGAAGCGGAAAGACGCAGGTTCCCGATCTGTAAACAGCACCCCATTTGTTAGACAAGTACGATAAAATACTTGTACTAAGGAATGGGGTGCTGTTCCATACGACACTTGCGGGGTTTTCTCTTATTTCGCGAGAGCGGCGACCTGTTCGGCCATGGTGGGAACATCGCATTTCCCGGTGCGGATGGCCTCCAGAACGACCTCCGGCGAAGCCGGGACTTTGTTGATGCGCACGCCGACAGCGCGGGAAACGGCGTTCAAAATCGCCGGGGTGATCGGCACGGTGGCGACCTCGCTCACGCCCTTTGCGCCGTAAGGCCCGATGGGTTCCGGGTCTTCGATGAGGATGAGCTTGTAGCGCGGCGTGTCCTCCGCCTTCGGAAGCCCCATCTGCCCGTAGAGCTTTTTGACCGGGTAGCCGTTTTTTGTCGGGTGGCCCTCGGTGAGCGCATATCCCTGTCCCATCGACACGCTGCCCTGCATCTGTCCTTCGATAATGCGCGGATTGATCGCGCGGCCGACATCGTGCGCGGCGATGACCTTGAGGAGCTTCACCTTGCCCGTGGCGGTATCCACCTCAACGATCGCCGCCTGCGTTGCGTAGGCGTAGGCCGGGAAGTTGCGGTACTTTACGCCCTTCTCCTCCGCGCCCTTGAAATTTCCGATGGCGAAGCACTCCGGCGCGCGGAAGTAGTATTCCGCGTACCGGCTCTCACCCGGCTGCGGCGGCTTCTCTTCCAGTTCTTTCTGCAAAAGGCGGCACGCCTCGTACACCGCGCGGCCGTCGCAGAGCGTCTGGCGCTCGGACACGCTCTCGCCGGTCGGGATCGTGATATCTGTATCGCCGATGACGATATCGATATCCTTCATATCCATGCGCAGCGTTTCCGCCGCGATCTGCACCATGGCGGTGCGGAAGCCCTGTCCCATGTCCGTGCCGGAGACGATCATATGGAGCTTGCCGTCGCCGTCGAGCGTCAGCCTGCACGCGCCGTCGTCAATGAAGATACCCTTGCCGATACCGGAGTTTTTGAATCCGGACGCCACGCCCCAGCCAAGGACCTTCGTTCCGTTCGGGTACTGCCCCTCGTATTCCCTGAGCGCTTCCCTGACCGCCTTTTCGCACAGATCGATCGTATCGTGCATACCCATGCTGCTCTCAAGCAGTTCTCCGCCGACGGAGAAGCTGCCCGGGTACACGGCGTTGCGCCGCCGCAGCTCAAAAGGGTCGATGCCGAGCTTTTCGGCCATTTCGTCGAGCGCCGTTTCGATGGAGATCGCGGCCTGATTGATGCCGTAGCCGCGGAACGCGCCGCCCTGCAGATTGTTATCGCGGATGCAGCAGGCGTCTACACGGACGTTTGGGATGATGTACGGCCCGCCGGACATCAGACAGCCGGTCATGAGCGTACCGTAGCTCTCGGCCTCGTAGGGGCCGCCGTCGGAGAACATGAAGCTGTCGAGATACCGGAACCTGCCGTCCTTCGAGAAGCCGATCTCATAATCCGTGTGGTATCCGTGGCGGCGGGTCGTGACGATCATGTCCTCCTGGCGTGTGAGTGTTACCTTGACAGGCTTATCGCAGCAGAGCGCCGCGACCGCCGCGGGCGCTTCAAGGAACGAGTCGCATTTCTTGCCGAAGCCGCCGCCGAGCGGCGTCGCCACGACGCGGATGTTCTCCTCGTCCATGGCGAGATTTTTGGCGAGCATCCGGCGCACCTCAAAGGGCGCCTGCGTGCAGGCGTACACCGTGACTCTGCCGTCCTTTGCGTACCCGATGGCGCTCACCGGCTCCATGCACACATGGTCCTGCGGCTCGATATCCTTCGATACGCGCACCTTTACGATCTCCGCCTCGGCCTTGCATTTTTCCACGTCGCCGGTCTCGCGGCCGGTACGGACGATGTAGCTGTCCGCCTTCACCCCCTCCGCCATCGTATAGATGCCGGGCAGCTCCGTATAGTCGATCTTCACGAGCTTTACCGCGGCGCGGGCATGCTCCGGCGTGTCGGCGACGACCATGGCGACGAAATCGCCGAGGAAGCGCACCTCATCCGAGCAGAACACCGGCTGGTCGGGCGTCCATGTGCCGATCTTGTTGAGCCCCGGCACGTCCTTATGCGTGACGATGCGCGCAACGCCGGGCGCGGACTCCGCCGCGGAATAATCCACCGCGTTGATGCGCGCGTGCGGCACGGGCGCGAAAACGAACGCGCCGTGGAGCATCGTATCTTCGCCGAATTCATCGGCCTCGTAGTCGTCGCAGTATTTGAGCGTTCCGGCGGTTTTGGCAAGGCCGTCCACGTCCCAGACGCTCTTCCCGACGAAGCGCCCCTCGATCTCGGGGACAATCTGTCCCTTGCCGGTGACGATCTCGGTCGGGTCGTTCACCTGCACGGCAGTGAGCGGCACATCCTCGCCGCGCAGACGCGCCGCGGCGAGCTTCACGCCCTCGATGATCTTCACATAGCCGGTGCAGCGGCAGTAGTTGTGCTTCAGGCCGTCGTATATATCCTCTTCCGTCGGGTTCACGGTTTTGCACAGCAGCGCCTTTGCTGCCATGATCATGCCCGGCGTGCAGAAGCCGCACTGCACCGCGCCCGCGTCGAGGAACGAGCGCTGGATAACCTGCAGCATCGTGTCGTTCGGAAGATTTTCGATCGTCTCCACGCTCTTTCCGGCGAGCGTTTTGAGAACCGTCACGCATGAGCGGGCAAGGATACCGTCAATGAGCACACTGCACGCGCCGCAGTGACCGGTGGAGCAGCCTTCCTTGCTCCCCTTCATGCATTCCACATTGCGCAGATACTTCAAAAGCGTCATGCGCCCTTCGTATTCCGCCGTGATCTCTCTGCCGTTCAGGATAAATGTTGCGTTTTCCATGCAGCTTCCTCTTTCCCTCGCCGGTATTTGGGTTATTTTCTTTACAGAACAGTTTGTTTCCTTGGAAACGAGTTGCTATTTGTATTATATACGGCCTCGGAGAATTGTCAAGCGCTTTTGTTGACAGGCGCGGAGATCACGGATAAAATATAGGCAGTTTAAGGGAAAGGAACGGCCGCTGATGGATCGAAGCGAAGAGCTTTTGCAGCTCGTACTGGAATACACCAATCTCTCGGACGAGACCGACAAGCTGCACAACCGTGACAGTCTCTCCGGCTATGATAACTCCGAGCTGAACTGTCTTGACGCCATCGGGCGTCTGGAGCAGCCGAACGTCACGGCGCTGGCCGGGGAAATGCGCATGACGAAGGGCGCGATCAGCAAGATTCTGCGCAAGCTCTCGGACAAGGACGCGGTGGAGCCGTATCAGCTTGGCTCAAACCGGCAGAAGATCTTTTACCGGCTGACCGACGCCGGACAGGAGCTTTTCGACGCGCACCGCGAGCGCCACCGCGGCTGGGAGGAGCGCGAGCTTTTGTTCTTCCGCTCTCTGTCCGAGGAGGAACTGTCGGGGGCCATACGCTTCTTCAACGACTACAATACCGATCTGCGTGCCCGGCTGGGAAAAGAATAACGCTTTAAAGATAGCAGAAGAGAGAGGGAACGATCCATCTCTCTTTCGCTTTTTTTCAGGGATTGAATATGCCGTAGAGCTGCTTGTACTGCAGCACACGGTAAACGCTCTCGTTAAGGCGCGCTTCGGATATCGTGCCGTTTTCCACGGCGGCAACGACGGCGTCAAACGCCTCGGACAGCACCTCCGGCATAAGGATGATATCAACGCCCGCCTCGATCGCGGCGATCGCCGCGTCGCCGGACGAATAGGCGTCGGTCACGCCGTGCATCGCCATGGAGTCGGTGATCACCAGCCCCGTAAAGCCCAGCTCGCCGCGGAGGTATCCGGTGATCATCGTACCGGAAAGGCTCGCGGGCGTGAGATCGCCGGTGACGTTCGGCGCGGCGATATGCCCGACCATGACGGCGCAGCCGGTCAGGTCGTTCGCGCTGTAGGGGATCCACTCACACGCGGCAAGCTCGTCATGCGTCTTATATGTGACGGCAAGGCCGTTGTGACTGTCCTCGGCGGTGTCGCCATGGCCGGGGAAATGCTTATACACCGGCAGGACGCCCTGCGAGGCGAGCCCCCGCGCGCACGCGCCCGCCATGGCCGCGGCGGGATTCGCGTCCGCAGAGAATGCCCGGCTGCCGATGACGGTATTGGCCGGATTCGTATATACGTCCGCCACAGGCGCAAAGTCCACCGTGAAGCCGTAGTCGGCGAGATAGCCGCCGATCGTGCGTCCCATGTTCTCGGCATCCGTCGGATTCCCCGACGCGCCCACGGCGGCGGCGCTCTCGTATTTCGGCAGACCGAAGGCGGCGTTATTGGCAAGCCGCGCAACAAGCCCGCCCTCCTCGTCCACGCCGAGGAGCAGCGGCACCGTTGTCGCGTCGCGCAGCTGTTCGGTGAACGCGCGGAGCGTTTCGGGATCAGAGATATTTTTGCCGAAGATCGCAACGCCGCCGACCGGGTACGCCGCGAGCACCGCGCGCATATCGTCCGTGAGCGTTTTCACGCCCTCCGTTTCCGAGGAGTTGATCTGTCCCGGCGTCTGCGCCGGATCGAGCGCGTCCGGACGGATGAAAAAGAGCTGGCCGACCTTTTCCCGCAGCGTCAAGCTCTGCATATAGCGCTCGATGGCGTCGCCCTCTGCCGGTGCTTCCGTCTCTGTCGGAGTCTGTGCCGCCGGTGTTTCCGGCGTACCTTCCGGTTCGGGCGTGGCAGTAGGTTGGGGCGTCGCCGTCGGCTGCGGTGTTGCCGTGATTTGCGGCGCCGCGGTATCCTCCGCCTCCGGATAGCAGGGTTCCGTGCCCGGCGCACCGCAGGCGCTCAGCAGAGTACATATTATAAGCAGCATTGCAATAGGAATACACAGCTTTTTCATCTTTTCGTTCCCTTCACGCTTTTCTTATGGTATTAGACGCTTTTCTCGGCGGTTTTGTTCGGCATTTTGCAAAAATGGCGCAGCCTTAAAAAGGCTGCGCCG
>QWCE01004968.1_pt1 | contig 12603 bp, 10 predicted proteins | sample 1972531 | NCBI WGS metagenome assembly QWCE01 (sample SAMN09866716, study PRJNA288562) | Human gut metagenome isolate term4_stool, whole genome shotgun sequencing... | reverse complement strand
ACGATCCTGAAGCCCGGCGGATACAACCGCCTCGCGCAGATGGTCGAAAAAGTCGAGGGCCTCCCCTACCGCGCCTTTGCCGGCACGGACTCCGCGGCGATCTCCGCTCTTTCCACGGCGAGCCACTCTGACCCGCACCACCGCAAACCCATCAAGCCCGTCGCCTCCCGCAAGTCGGAGGAGAAGGTTCCCTGGATCGACTGCTTCACCGCGCCCTGCAAGGGCGGCTGCCCGATCCATCAGGACATCCCCGAGTATATTGAGCTGTGCCGCAAGGGCCTCTACGGTCCCGCGCTGAAGCTCATCACCGAGAAGAACGCGCTGCCGTTCATCACCGGCACGATCTGCGCACATCGCTGCCAGACAAAGTGCTCCCGCAACTTCTACGAAGAGTCCGTCCAGATCCGCGACACGAAGCTCATCGCCGCAGAGCACGGCTACGGCGCGCTGATGGCCTCCATCAAGGCCCCGGCCAAGGTCGCAGGCAAGAAGGCCGCGATTATCGGCGGCGGCCCGACCGGCATCGCGGCGGCCTACTTCCTCGGCCGCGCGGGCATTGAGACGACGATTTTTGAGCGTGAAGCGAAGCTCGGCGGCGTGCCGCGCTACGTCATCCCCGCGTTCCGCATCTCCGATGAGGCCATCGACAAGGATATTGCCCTGATGGAGCGCTACGGCGTCGAAGTCAAGTGCGGCGCACCGGCTCCGTCGGTCGACGAGCTGAAAAAGCTCGGCTACACGCACATCCTGATCGCAACCGGCGCCTGGCAGGCGGGCAAGCTCGATATTCCGGGCAACGTCAAGGGCGTCATCGGTTGGATGAAGGAAATGAAGCAGCAGGTCAAGCCGTGCCTGACCGGTCATGTGGCCGTCGTCGGCGCGGGCAACACCGCGATGGACGCCGCGCGCGTCGCCAAGCGCATGGGCGCAGAGAGCGCGACCATCGTCTATCGCCGCACGAAGAAGGAAATGCCCGCCGACGAACATGAGCTGAAGCTCGCCATCGACGAGGGCGTCCAGATGCTCGAGCTGGCGGTTCCGGTCGCGCAGGAAAACGGTGTGCTCCGCTGCGAGAAAATGCGTCTTGGCGAGCCGGACGTATCCGGACGCCGCGCACCGGTCGGCACAGGCGAATTTGTGGAAATTCCGTGCGACCTCGTCATCTCCGCCGTCGGCGAAAAGGTCGACAGCGCGCTGATGGCTGCAAACGGCATCGAAATGGGCCGCAAAGGTCCCGCTTTCCAGACCAATGTGGACGGCGTCTGGTGCGCGGGCGACGCGCATCGCGGCCCGGCGACCGTGGTCGAGGGCATTGCGGACGCGGCGGCATTTGCTGAAGCCGTCGTCGGCAAGGCCTGGACGTACGAGATCCCCGAGACCGCCTACCCGAGCAAGGCGCAGGCCATCGAGAAGAAGGGCATCCTGATGAAGTCCTCACAGGCGTGCTGCGAGGGCAAGCGCTGCCTGGACTGCAACACGGTCTGCGAAAACTGCGCCGACTCCTGCCCGAACCGCGCGAATGTCGTCATCAAGATGGCCGATGGGCGGCACGAGATCCTGCACATCGACAAGATGTGCAACGAGTGCGGCAACTGCACGCAGTTCTGCCCGTACGCTTCTGAGCCGTGCCGCGACAAGTTCACGCTCTTCCAGACGGCGGAGGACATGGCCGACAGCCGCAACGCGGGCGTCCTCTTCCTCGGCGGCGACAAGATCCGCGTCCGTCTGGCCGACGTGCAGGACTATGACCTGTCTCAGCCGAACGCGCTGCCGCAGGAGATCGAGCAGCTCATCCTCACGATCCGCAGCAAATACGCCTATCTCTATCAGTAAGAACCAAAACAATTCCGCGCCGGCTGAAGGATCAGCCGGCGCGGATTCTTTTCTTCTGAAATACGAACTCTGTCAGTCCTTAGGAAAATTTGTAGGGGCTGATGAGGGCATCGGTCCAAACGCTTTCCCCTCCGGGGAAGGCTTTTCCGCTGCGGCGGGGACGGGCGGACAGGGTCGTCCGCCCCTACAAAGGAAGAACCCCCGCAGACGGCAAAGCGTCTGCGGGGGGATTTTCTATTAGATCCTTTTCCACTTCGCGCCGCCGGGGACATCGGTCACTTCGACGCCCGCGGCCTTCAGGGCCTCGCGGATGCGGTCGGCCTCGGCAAAGTTCTTTGCCTTTTTTGCCTCATAGCGCGCGCGGATTTGCGCCTCGATCTCGGCGTCGGGCGTACCATCCTCGGCGATGATGGAATAGTCGCCGCCGGTGGCCTTCGCGGACGCCTGCTTTTTGCGCTCCTCGTCGGCCTTTTTCAGCAGGTCGAGACTGAGCACCTGGTCAAAATCGTTCAGCAGATACCGCTTCGTCGCGTCGTTCGTCTGATATTTCAGCACATCATAGAGCGCCGTGATGGCAAGCGAGGTGTTCAGGTCATTGCCGAGCGCCTTGTGGAACTTTTCGCGCAGCGCGGCAACGGCGTCTTCGTCGATGGAGGCCTCCGCCGGGTCGAGCGCGGCGATCTTCGTGATCAGCTTTTTGAACGTGCCCGCTGCGTTGTCGAGATTCTCCCACGTGAATACAAGGCCCTTGCGGTAATGGCTTTGTAGGCAGAAGAACCGGTAGGCCAGCGGATCATATCCCTTTTCTTCGAGCAGCGAAACGGTCAGGAATTCACCCTTGGATTTGGACATTTTGCCGCTCGAGGTGTTCAAATGCGCCACATGGCACCACTGCGGGCACCACGGATGTCCCAGATAGCTCTCGCTCTGTGCGATCTCATTCGTGTGGTGTGGGAACGCGTTGTCGATTCCGCCGCAGTGCAGGTCGAGGTATTCGCCGTTGTATTCCATCGAAATGCCGGAACATTCGATGTGCCAGCCCGGATAGCCGACGCCCCACGGAGAGTCCCATTTCAGGGCCTGATCCTCGAACTTTGACTTTGTGAACCAGAGGACAAAGTCGTTCTTGTTGCGCTTGTTCGTGTCCTCCTCGACGCCCTCGCGGACGCCGACGGCGAGGTCTTCCTCGTTGTGGTCGTTGAAGACGTAATAGCGGTCGAGCTTGCTGGTGTCAAAGTACACGTTGCCGCCGGCAAGATAGGCGTAGCCCGTGTCCAGCAGCTTCGTGATGATCTTGATGTAATCGTCGATCAGGCCGGTCGCGGGCTGGACGACGTCCGGGCGCTTGATGTTCAGCTTGCGGCAGTCCTCAAAGAAGGCGTCGGTGTAGAACTTGGCGATCTCCATGACAGATTTATGCTCGCGCTTCGCGCCCTTGAGCATCTTGTCCTCGCCCTCGTCGGCGTCGGAGGTCAGGTGGCCGACGTCGGTGATGTTCATGACGCGGTTGACGCTGTAGCCCGCATAGCGCAGATATTTTTCGAGCACATCCTCCATAATGTACGAGCGCAGATTGCCGATGTGGGCAAAGTGATAGACCGTCGGGCCGCAGGTATACATCTCGACGTGGTTCGGTGTGTGGGTCTTGAATTCTTCCTTTTTATGCGTTGCGGAATTGTACAGATACATGTTCATTCTCCTTCCGTTTGTTTTGAATTTGCCACTTCCAGCTGCTCTACGCGCGCTTTCAGCGCCTCGATCTCCAGCATGACGGGGTCCGGCGTGTGGATATGGTCGAGCTTTTCGCCGGAGAGTCGGACGATCCGCCCGGGTACGCCGACGACCGTCGCATTGGGCGGCACCTCGCGCAGCACGACGGAATTTGCCGCGATGCGCGCGTTGTCGCCGACCTTGAACGGTCCAAGCACCTTCGCGCCCGAGCCGACCATGACGTTGTTGCCGAGCGTCGGGTGCCGCTTGCCGACGTCCTTGCCCGTGCCGCCGAGCGTCACGCCCTGGTAGAGCAGGCAGTCGTCGCCGATCTCGGCGGTCTCGCCGATGACGATGCCGGTGCCGTGGTCGATGACGAGGCGGCGGCCGATCCTCGCGCCCGGATGAATCTCAATCCCGGTCCACATCTTCGACCACTGCGAGATCGCGCGCGCCAGAAAGCGGCATCCATGCCGGTGCAGCCAGTGCGCGATGCGGTAATCGATCGTCGCGTGCAGGCCGTTGTAGAGCAAGATGATCTCCAGCGCGCTGCGCGCGGCGGGGTCATTTCGTTTATATGCCCGAATGTCCTCAATGATATGCAAAAACGGTTCCTCCAGACTTATGGCTGCATAAAAATGCGGAGCTGTCGTGCATGCAGCTGCCGCGGCACGAACGGCGAAAATAAAAACCCACCTCTTGAACAGACTTCAAGAGGCGGGTCAAAAAACTCGCGGTTCCACTCTGATTTCTCACTTTGGCCTTGACGCGGCCAACGGGGTCTCCCCTTCGCTCCCGAATGCACTTCGCGCCGCGCCCTTGCTCTCCGCTTCCAGCCGATGGCGGGGATTCTCTGTCAAAGAAAGTCGGCGTTACTCTTTTCGTTCTTCGCGATATTCACATGATTACTGCAACATCATAGCATTTTGCGCCGATGCTGTCAAGCCTTGAGATTCAGAACGTCCCAGTTCTTGCAGAAATACTCAACGCCGGAATAGACCGTCGTGACAAGTATGACGATGCTGACGACGAGATCAAGCGTGTCGGAGCCGGTCACGGCCATCATCAGGATCAGGCCGACCATCGTGCAGGACGTCTTGATCTTGCCGCTCCAACCAGCGGCGATGACGCGCCCATTGCCGACGGCGACGAGGCGCAGACCGGTGACTGCAAACTCGCGCGCGATGACGATGAACACGATCCAGCTGGCCATCCGGCCCTGTCCGACGAAGATCATCATGCAGGCCGTGACCAGCAGCTTGTCGGCCAGCGGATCGAGGAACTTGCCGAAATCCGTGACCTGATTATAATGGCGCGCGATATAGCCGTCGACAAAATCGCTGATGCTCGCGACCACGAATACGCCGAGCGCCGCCCAGCGCAGCGCGTCGTTCCCGCCGCTGCAAAGCAGCAGCACCATAAATACCGGGATCAGGACCACCCGGACCAATGTGATTTTACTCGCCGTCGTCATCAATATCATCCTCCGCAATTCCTACCAGTTCTCCATCATACATATCGACGATGCGCACGCGCACAAAGTCGCCCGTTTTGACATGCTGCTCTGACGTGAACCAGATCTTTCCGTCCACATCGGGCGAATCGGCATACGTCCGCCCGAAATAGCTCTCCTCGTCCGGGTCATAGCCCTCGCAGAGGGCCTCCATCGTCTCGCCGAGACAGCGCTCGTTGTATTCGTCCATGATCCGGGATTGCAGCTCCGCGACGCGCTCCGCGCGCTCGCGCGCAATCTCCGTATCCGGGTATTCCATCTCCGCTGCGCGCGTCCCCTCCTCGGGCGAGAAGACGAACGCGCCCACGCGTTCGAGCTTACATTCCTTCAAAAATTCGCACAGCTCTTCAAATTCCGCCTCGCCCTCACCGGGCAGGCCCGTGATGAGGCTCGTGCGGAACACTGCGCCGGGCACGCGCTCACGCAGGTGCGTGACGAGCTTGCGGATGTATGCGCCGTCGGTATGGCGGTTCATCTTTTTCAGGATTTCATCGTTGATGTGCTGGAACGGGATGTCGAAGTATTTGACGAGCTTCGGCTCCGTCGCGAACACGTCAATCAACTCTTCGCTGATGGCCTCCGGGTAGAGGTAATGGACACGAATCCAGTGGAGGCCATCGATCTTGCAAAGTTCACGCAGCAGCTCCGGCAGCTTCCGCGCGCCGTAGAGATCCTCGCCATAGCGGCTGGTGTCCTGCGCGACGACGATCAGTTCCTTCACGCCGTCCTCGGCGAGCGTCTTCCCCTCGGCGATCAGCTCCTCCATCTTCCGGCTGCGGTAATGGCCGCGCAGCTTCGGAATGATGCAGAACGCGCAATAGTTGTCACAGCCCTCGGCGATCTTGAGATAGGCATACTGCTCCGGCGTCGTCAGGATGCGGCCCGGCTCGTTCAGCGGGGCGCTGATGTCATCGAAGCGCTCATATTTCTTCCCGTCCAGGATCTCCTTCGCCGCGTGGACAATGTCGTAATACGAGCCCGTGCCGAGCACGCCGTCGACCTCCGGCATCTCGTTCACGATCTCCTCCTGATAGCGCTGGGCCAGACAGCCAGTGACGAGAATTTTTCCAACGCGGCCCTCCTGTTTGAGCGCGCCCATCGCCAGAATATGGTCGATGGCCTCTTCCTTGGCCGAATCGATGAAGCCGCAGGTGTTGATAATCACCAGCTCCGCTCCATCGGGATCCGGCAGAATTTCATATCCGGCCTGCCGCAGCAGATAGAGCATCTGCTCGGCATTGACCTGATTTTTGGCACAACCGAGCGAGATCATGCCGATCGTATGCGTCATTCCAGTTCCTCCGTCATTGTTTCCTCCAGTTCCAGATCTTCGAGATCTGCCTCATAACGCCGCAGCGCGTCGCGGATCTCCCCATAGGAAAAGCCGCGGCGCAGCAGCGCGTCGATCGTTTTTTTGATGGTCTTCTCGTCCGCCGTCCGTCCGCGCAGCTTCGCGGCCAGAAAGCGGTCGATGGCATCGTCCATCGCCGGGATGCGCGCAAGCGCTTCGTCCCAGAGGTCCTTCGGGATCCCCTTTTCATAGAGGATGTTTTTGACCCGCGCGCGGCCATAGCCCTTGCGCACAGCGGAATCCACCAGCTGGGCCGCCGTCGCCGCGTCGTCCAGGAACCGGTGCTCCTTCAGCCATGCGACGGCGTCCGCCGCGTCGGACGGAAGCATCCCCTTCTGGAGAAGCCGCTTTTCCAGCTCGCGCTCCGAGACCGCCGAGGCCGTCAGGATACGCACCGCGCGCTCCCGCGCGGCCTCCTTCGCGACGGCGGCTTTCAGCGCGGAAAACGCCTCCTCGTCCAGCTCCATCCCCGCGCAGAGCGAAAACTGCACGCAGAGCGAAGCGGAGACGGTCAGCGCCTCGCCGTCAAAGACCGCCTTCAGCTTCTCGGGCCGCCGCGTGGCCTCGAGCCGTTCGAGTCTCATTTCTCGTCGTTAAAATCGTCCGCAGAGACGCTCACGGGCTTGGCCGCCGCCGTAATGGGCGGGCGGGCATGCGCGCCCTGCAATTTCCACATATTCTCGCGGACCTGCTGCTCGACGCTGTCGGCAATGTCCGGGTGCTCCTGCAAATAGGTCTTCACGCTGTCGCGGCCCTGTCCGATGCGCTCATCGCCCATTGAGAACCAGCTGCCACTCTTCTGGATGATGTCCAGTTGCACCGCCAGATCAACCAGTTCGCCCCACTTCGAGATGCCCTCGCCATACATGATGTCGAAATACGCTTCTTTGAACGGAGGCGCGACCTTGTTCTTCACAATCTTTGCACGCGTCCGGTTACCAATGATCTCGCTGCCGTTCTTGATGGCCTCAGTGCGGCGGATGTCGATGCGGACAGAGGCGTAAAATTTCAGCGCGTTGCCGCCGGTCGTCGTCTCGGGGTTGCCGTACATGACGCCGATCTTCATACGAAGCTGGTTGATGAAAATGACAACGCAGTTCGTCTTTGAGATGTTGCCCGCCAGCTTGCGCAGCGCCTGCGACATCAGCCGCGCCTGCAAGCCGACGAACGTGTCGCCCATCTCGCCCTCAATTTCCGCGCGCGGTGTCAGGGCCGCGACCGAGTCGACAACCACAACGTCGATCGCACCGGAGCGCACGAGCGCATCCGTAATTTCCAGTGCCTGTTCGCCGGTGTCCGGCTGCGAGACGAGCATCGAGTCGATGTCCACGCCGATGCGCGCGGCATAGTCGGGGTCGAGCGCGTGTTCCGCGTCGACAAACGCGACCTCACCGCCGCGCTTCTGCGCCTGCGCCACGATGTGCAGCGCCAGCGTCGTCTTACCGGATGACTCCGGCCCGTAGATCTCAATGATGCGCCCCTTCGGGACGCCGCCGATGCCGAGCGCCGCGTCCAGCGCGAGCGAACCCGTCGGGATGGCCTCGACGGTCATCTCCGGCCGGTCGCCGAGGCGCATGACCGAACCTTTGCCAAAATTCTTCTCGATCTGCTTGATCGCCGTCTCGAGTGCCTGTTTTTTGTCGTTATTGATGCCAGCTTCTCCGGGTTTTCTCTTCTCCATAGCCATAAATCAGCGCACCTTTCTGTTTTTGCAGCAACACCACAGGCCTCGTCTGCGGTCTTCGCCGAATCTTTTCACCCAATCCATCGGTTTGGAAAACTTGAAAGACACAAAATATTCCTGCGTTTTCCAAGCCTCGTCTTGAGCGAAAATCTTTTGCCGAATGCTCTTGACGAGGGCTGTGGTCTTGCCTTAGTATAGCACATTGATTTTCAAAAATCAAACATTTGTTTTATTTATTTGCAGCCACTGCACGCACTACGCCGCGGTAATCCTTCCGCAGCTCCGGCTCCGCAAAGCCGCCCTCGCGCAGGATCGCACAGACAGCATCCTCCTGTCCCATGCCGAACTCGAAGCAGAGCGCGCCGCCCGGCTTTACAAGGCCGCCGTAGTTCCGGACGATGGCCCGGTAGAAATCCATTCCGTCCTCGCCGCCGTCAAGCGCCAGATGCGGCTCGAAATCGCGCACCGAAGGCTCCAATTCCGGCATCTCCGCCTTCGTGATGTATGGCGGATTGGACACCAGCACGTCAAACTGCCCCAAAAAGGCCGGTGCCGGTTTCAGAACGTCCAGTTCAAACGCCGTCACACGCGTGGAAAAGCCCAGATCGCTGATATTCTGCTTCGCCACGCGCAGCGCCGCGGGTGACACATCGCCGAGCGTCACGCGCGCGTTTGGAACCGCATCTGCAATGGCCAACCCGATGCAGCCCGAGCCAGTGCAGAGGTCGAGCACGCGGAGCGGCCCTTCCCGGCCCTGCAGACGCTCAATGGCCAGCTCTGCGACCGCAAGCGTATCATCGCGTGGGATCAGCACATCCGGCGTCACCGTCAGCGTCAGGCCGCGGAAATCCCACTGTCCAAGTAAGTACGCCAGCGGACAGCCCGCGAGATACCGCTCGGTCAGGTCGCCGAGCCGCGCCTCGATGGGCTCAGAGGCATACAGCTCCTGATCGGTCAGAAGCGCCGCGACGGTCTTGCCGCTTGCCATGGCGAGCAGCTCCCGCGCCGTCTGCGCCGCCAGTTCGCCCTCGGTCGGGCGCAGCCGGGCGCGCGTCTCGCGCAGCAGCTGGCCGTACTGCTTTACCATTGGTCCTCCCCTTCGTGCTCCGGAAGGACAAGCTCCAGCGCGCGGATACCGACCTCAAGCATCGAATCGTCCGGCTCCTGCGTTGTGAAGAGCTGGAGCCACATGCCGGGCTTGGAGAGGAAGCGCGTCAGCTTGTTGTCGTGCCGCCCGACAAGACGGTTGAACTCATACGCGATCGCCACGATCAGCGGCAGCCGCAGCAGCGTCAGGCCCAGACGCCCCAACATGTTGTCCACAGGCCAGATCGCGCTGAAAATTGCCGAAATCAGAATCGACAGGATGACGACCACGAACAAAAAGCTCGTGCCGCAGCGCGGATGCAGCCGCGTCATCTGCCGCGCATTCTCCACCGTCAGCGGGAGCTTCGCCTCGTAGCAGCGGATCGTCTTATGCTCCGCGCCGTGATAGGAAAAGACGCGCTTCATGTCCTTCATCTGCGAGACGCCGATCATATACCCGAGGAAGATGATCACGCGCACCACACCCTCGATCAGGCTCCGCACAACGGCATTGCCGATCCACCGGTCGAAGAAGCCGCCGATCAGCGTCGGCAGCAGGAAAAACAGCACCACGGAAAATCCGACGCCCAGCACCATCGAGAGCGTCACGACCGCCTTCTCCAGCTTTTCCGAGCCGAATTTTCCCTCAAACCACTTTTCAAACCTGCTCGGCTCCGCATTCTCTTCCTCCGGGAAGAAATCTGCCGAGTACATCAGCGCCTTCACGCCGCCGTACATCGAAGAGCCGAAGTTGACCACGCCGCGGATCAGCGGCCATGTCATCCAGCCGCTCTTCTTTTTCAGCGGCTCCACCTTTTCCACCAGCCCCTCGGGGCTGCGCACGACGATGGCGCGCTTTTCCGGGCCCTGCATCAGGATGCCCTCGATCAGGGCCTGTCCGCCGATCATCGTCTTGAATTTTTCCCTGCTCTGCGCTTCGCGCAGAACGTCTTTCTGTTCTGCCATGATTACCTCGATTCTTCCCCCATCGGGAGCCTGACCGTTACGAGCGTACCGCCGCCCTCCGCGTTTTCCAGCGTCAGCGTGCCGCCGTGCATCGTCACGATCTCTTCGCAGACCGCAAGGCCGATGCCGCTGCCGCGTGCCTTGGAGCTGCCTTTGTAGAATTTCATCTTCACGTGCGGCAGCTCCTCCTCCGGGATGCCGGGGCCATAGTCCCGGATGCGGAAGACGACCTCGCCGTCCTCGGCCGAGATGGCCGCGTCGATGCGCTTGCCGTCGCCGCCGTGCTTGGCCGCGTTGTCCAGAATGTTCAAAAACACCTGCCGCATGCGTGCGATGTCGCACGGGATCTCCGGGATCTCCTCGTCGCAGCCATCGTAGTTGAGCGTGATGCCCTCCTGCTTCAATCGGCTGCCGTACATGAAGACCGTATCTTCAAATTCCGCAAGAATGTCTGCGGTCTCGATATTCAGCGTAAAGCGCCCGTCCTGCATCCGCGTGAACTCCAGCAGCTCTTCGACCATGCCGGTCAGCCGCCGCGCTTCGCGCAGGATGATAAGCATGCCGCGCTTCGTCTCCGGCTCGAGATCGCCGGAGGCCAGCAGCGTCTCGCCCCAGCCGGAGATCGCCGTCAGCGGCGTGCGCAGCTCGTGCGAAACGGAGGAGATGAATTCGGACTGCGTCTTTTCCGCCTGCCCGATCTTGACGGACATGTCGTTGATCGTCTGCGCCAGCTCGCCGATCTCATCGTCATAGAGCTTCGGGATCTGCACGCCGTAGGAGCCGGCGGCAATGCGCTTCGCCGTCGCCGTGATCTGGCTGACCGGCTCGATGATCGAGCGGATGAAAAAGCTGCTTGTAAACAGCATGAACGCCACAAAGATCAGCCCCGCCACAACTGCGATCAATCCAATCATCAGCACCTGCTTGTCCGCCGTGCGGAGGCTCGTCACATAGCGGAGCACGCCGATGACCTCGCCATTCGTGTAGATCATCGGGCTGGACACGGCCATGATGCGCTCGCCCGTCGGCGGGTTGACGCCCTTGTAGGAGGCGAGCTGCTGCGTCTCGATCGCGGACGCAATGTCCGGCGTCGTCGGCGCTTTCCCTGCCCACTGGCCGTAGGACGAGGCGACGAGCTTGCCGTTCGCCGAGATGAATTGCAGCTCCAGCTGGTCCTTGTCCTCAAAGGTCTGCGCAAATTTGATGCAGGACTGGTAATATTCGTTGTAGCTCTGGTTGATGTAGTTCGCAAAGAAATCCGTTGTGGTCTTGGCCTTGGCCTCCAGCCCGGATTTGAGGTTGGAATAGTAATACGCCGCCATTGAGGCCGTCACCGCTGCAACGCAGATCACGGCCAGTGCAATCATGATGCTGACGTTGTTGACCAGCCACCGCCGCTCGAGCCCCGCGAGCTTCCGGCGCTTCGGCGCGGCCTGTTTGATGGTATCGCTCAGACGCCCCATTTGTATCCAAAGCCCCAGACGGTCGTGATATAGACGGGATTTGCCGTGTCGTCTTCAATTTTGATGCGCAGGCGGCGGATGTTCACATCGACGATTTTGAGCTCGCCGTCATAGTCGCGGCCCCAAACCGTCGTTAAAATATCCTCTCTCGAAAGCGCACGCCCGGGATTCTGCATAAAAAGCTTCATGATGGCATACTCCACCTGCGTGAGCTTGATGCGCTTGCCTTCTTTGTCTAGCGTCCGGTTGCGCGTGTTGAGCACAAACGGCCCCTGTGTGAGCTCGCCGGAATCAGACTGCGTGTCGCTGCCGATGCGCCGGTAGAGCGCGTCGATGCGCGCGGTGAGCTCGGCAGGGCTGAACGGCTTTGTCATATAGTCGTCCGCGCCGGTCATGAGGCCCGTGACCTTATCCATCTCCTGGCTTCTTGCGGTTAACATAATGATGCCAATCTTCTTATCCGTCGCCCGGATGTTCCGGCAGACCTCAATGCCGTCGATGTCCGGCAGCATAATATCCAGAATCGCAACGCCGACGTCCGGATGCTCCTTGAGCTTTTCCAGCGCCTCCATGCCCGTCCCGGCCTCGATGACCTCGTAGCCCGCGCGGTTGAGGTTGATAACAACAAAACTTCGGATACTGACCTCATCTTCAAGAATCAATACTTTTTTCATAAACCAGAATTCTCCTTACGTCTCACCGGTATTCCAGTCGACATGTATGATATGGAACATCTGCCGCAGTGCGTCGGGTGTCAGCTCCTGTGCCTGCGCCGCTGTCCCGAGCTGCGCGGAGAAGCAAACATCCGGCTGCTCCAGAAGCAGGAACCTTCCATCTTCCTGCGCGCGCTCGAGGCGTTTTTCGCCCGTGAAGGCATAGATCGTAAAAATCGGGTCAACCTGCGCAGAGCCCTTCCAATCAGAAAACGTCAGCCCGCCCCGCGCGTCCTCAAGCGCTTCTGCACGGCTGATCGTCACGCGTTCGTCCCAGCTCTCCG
>QWCE01004963.1_pt1 | contig 12614 bp, 9 predicted proteins | sample 1972531 | NCBI WGS metagenome assembly QWCE01 (sample SAMN09866716, study PRJNA288562) | Human gut metagenome isolate term4_stool, whole genome shotgun sequencing... | reverse complement strand
AAAGGTAAGGAAATTAGAGATTAGAAGTTAGAGGTCAGAGATTAGAGGTTAGAGATTAGAGGTTAGAGGTTAGAGGTTAGAGATCAGCTCCGATGGCTCCGACAGCTCCGATGATTTCGATGGCTCAGATTACTCCGATCTTTCCAATCTCTAAATTCTAATTTCTAACCTCTAAATTCTAACCTCTAACCTCTAATAACCAACGAGGGAGACCTCCGCCAGTTGTGCGGGGATCTCCCTCGTGAAGTGATCGGGTCCTGCTAGCGGACCGTCGTCTTAGTCTTACTTGACGATGCGCGTCGTGTAGTTACCAACGAGGACGATGTAGCTACCAGCGGGCAGTGCGCTGATGTCGAGCGCATGCTCCGTGCTCGTGAGGAGTAGCTGACCCGTGTAGTCGTAGAGGCGAACCTCTGCGCCCTCAGCAGCACCAGCTACCTCGAGACGTGTACCACCATTGGTCACGTAGACGGCAACCTGACCAGCTGTCAACTGCTCGACAGCATTGATGAGCTTGAAGGTAGCCTGGATCTTGGTAGCCTCTGTAACTGTGAAGGCATACTTGAAGCCTCCGTCAGCTTGCTTGACAAGCTTCTCGTCACCAGCGGGGATCTTCGTCTCACCCACCTGGAGTGTCTCTAGCTCGTACTTGTCAGCAGGCTTCACCTCGACATACAGTTTGGCATTAGCCGCAACCATTGAACCACTCTTGATCTCTGTACCATTCTCCTCAAAGAGCTTTACTGTACCACCCTTAGTAGGCTCGGCAGTGCAAGAAACTTGGTATTTCTCTACACCTTGCTTTTCAGTAAAGGTTGCTCGGACTGTCGAATTTCTTGATACGGTAAAGGTGTAGACCGAGCCATCCTCTGAGAGTGCCTCCGCAGGAGCTGGCTGATTGCTATTTATATAAGAGACTTCATACCCCTCATTGACAGTTGCCGTGAGCGACACAACGGTACCGATGGGTAGCATCTTTGCTTCCTTTTCAGCTAGGGGGAGTTCTTGCTCACTACCAGGCGTCTTGTACTTACCTGAGACCGAGCCACCTGTACCCTTCGTGGTGAAGAGGACTTTAGCCTCAGACTCTTTGTAGTCTTTGTAGACCCAAGACTTGTCCGTGGCAATCTTGATGTCGGCGCTGTTTACCTGATTCTTCTCTCCACTATCGATAGAGTTGATAGCATAGAGCGTACCTGGCTCCGCGGTGTTTCTACTGGGAAGGCTTTCGAAGAGCTGCTTCATAGCCTGCTCTGTGATGGCATTCTTATGGCAGCGGAGCTCTTTCAGTGCGGTGCAAGGTGTGAGATCGAGGGCTGTAAGCTCATTGTCGCTACAGTCTAGCTTTTTTAGTCTTGTCAAGCCCTTCAGGGAGAGTGAGGCGAAGTCATTTTCAGCCACATTGAGCGTAGTCAGCTTGGAGCAGGTCGAGAGATCCTCTATCTCTGTCAATTGGTTACCTCTTGCGGAGAACGTCGTAATGGACTTAGGCAGATAGACCTCATTCAAGGCACAGGCATCAGCCTCTACACTAGTGAGCCTAGTAAGGTTAGCTACGTCTATCATGGTCAGTGAGTTATTCCCCGATACATACAGCTTCTGAAGCATCCTCAAGTTAGAGAGGGTGAGGGACTTTAGATTGTTGCGTCTCACATTAAGCGTGGTGAGGCGGCTCAGCCCTTCCACCTTAAGGCTTGTCAGCTTATTGTCTGGTGCAGAGATGCGCTCTAAGGCTGGAGCGTTAGAGAGATCGAGAGAGGTGAGCTCGTTGTCTGCCAAGACTAGATAGGCAAGCGATGGAACCTGAATCTGGATTGAGGTGATCCCAGCTCCAGCAGCAGTAAATGAGAAGAAGTCTCCGTAGATCTTAATCTCTTCGCCTGCTTTCTTGCCTTTGACCTCTGCCTCCTGTGAAGATACGAGTCGACCATCACCCCAGTCTATCCGTATGGACTGGCGGGGTGGTAGTACCACGGTAAATGAACAGTCAGAGCCAATCTCTGTAGACGTGGTAAAGCTGACCGTTGGCTCGCCTGAGGCTCGCAAGCCATCCTCTAGGGCACGTGTGCTCTCGGTTGCATTGACTACTGAAGAGAGTCCTAGGACCAAGAGAAGTAGTAGCAAAGAAGTAATTCCTTTTCTCATAGAAGTATCTGTTTAAGTTGAATCTATTAGGTGTAGCTCTCCGTTGTGAAGCGGAGTGTGAAGTCGTATGGATAGACTGTGTCAACAGTCAGTTGAAAGAGAAAGTATGTAGGGGCGAATACTCAGATCCGCCCCTACACATATTATTTATCGTCTGAAGAGCTGCATATAATACAGTCTCACGGTACGATGGTCCTAGCGGACCGTCGTCTTAGACTTACTTGACGATGCGCGTCGTGTAGTTGCCGACGAGGACGATGTAGCTACCAGCGGGCAGTGCGCTGATGTCGAGCGCATGCTCTGTGCTAGCAAGGAGTAGCTGACCCGTGTAGTCGTAGAGGCGTACCTCTGCGCCCTCAGCAGCACCAGCTACCTCGAGACGTGTACCACCATTGGTCACGTAGACAGCAACCTGACCAGCTGTCAACTGCTCGACAGCATTGATGAGCTTGAAGGTAGCCTGGATCTTGGTCGCCTCTGTAACTGTGAAGGCATACTTGAAGCCTCCGTCAGCTTGCTTGATGAGCTTCTCGTCACCAGCGGGGATCTTCGTCTCACCCACCTGGAGTGTCTCCAGCTCGTACTTGTCAGCAGGCTTCACCTCGACATACATCTCGGAGCCTGTGACGACTTTCGTGCCAGAGGCAACTACAGAGCCGTCCTTGTAGAAGAGCTTCACCGCACCAGCCTCTGCACTTGGCAGGACAGGCTCTACTGTGACAGCGTACTCAGCGGGAGGCAGCGTAGACTTGAAGGTTACCTTGATCGTGACATTCTCAGTTAGGGCGAAGGTGTGAGACTCTTTACCCTTTTGACTTTCGAGCTCCTTGTCATTGAGGAACCACTGGTCAACTTCGAAGTTCTCCTTAGCTGTTGCATTGACCGTGATTAAGGTACCGCCAGCAATCTTGTCTCCATTAGAGATAGGGCCTTCGGCTGTTGAGGCTGAGACCTCACCACCTTCTTCGGGCTCAGCAACCCACTTTACCTCAAACTCGCCTGTGACTTGCTTCTGAGCAATCTTAGCTACCACTGTGGCATCACCATTAACGGTGAAGGTGTAAACCTTACCATCTGCGGAGAGTGCCTCTGCGGGAACTGGATTATCATTGTTTGTATAGGTTACCTCGAAACCTGCAGTAAGTGATGCCGTGAGCGTCACCTCCGTACCATTAGGTAGTGTCTTAGCCTTGTCTTCAAAGATAGAGGAAGTCGTACCGTCTGGGGTCTTACATTTACCCGTAATGTAGCCTGCCGTACCCTCTCTCTTGACGATAATTGTACCTTCTGTCGGATTGACAGGAGCCTTCGCCTTGAGGACGGGCTCTACCTTAAGGTCGGCCGTGACGGTGAGCGTAAGCTCATTAGGCTTGGCTTCATCGATCGCCTTGGACTGGTCATCGACCTTCCAAGAAGCCATCTCGTAGCCCTCCTTAGGTGCTACGACGAAGGTAACCTGGGTATCCTTCTCTACAGACGCACCAGTTGTCACTTCCTTCGTGTCGTCATTCGTGTAGTGAGCCGTCATCGTGCCTTGCGTAGCGTCAGGCTGGGTCAGCGTGACGGTGTACATGGTAGGCTGTGGAGCCGCCTTTGCCTTCATGATAGGCTCTACCTTGAGGTTGCCCGTGACGGTGATGTTTATTATGCTAGGATCATTTTGCTCAAGATCTTTTCGCTGGTCATTAACCATCCAGTGATCTATCTCGTAACCCTCGGCTGGCGTAACCTGAAACGTAACCTCCGTGCCAATGTCTACCATATCACCATCGTTGACAAGATTGGTCATACCGTAATCCTGATCGATGTAAGAAGCAGCTAGAGTACCAGTCTCCTTACCTTGATCATCCTTCTTAGGCTGGATCAGTGTGATCTTGCCCTCAGTGGGGGTAGCCTCCTTGAGGACGGGCTCTACCTTGAAGTCGGCCGTGACGTTGAGTGTGAGCTCATTAGGCTTGGAAGCATCGAGAGGTTTGGTCTCGTCATTGACCTTCCAGGAAGCCATCTCGTAGCCCTCCTTAGGTGTTACGACGAAGGTAACGGGAGTCTCTAGAGCCACCCATGTGCTGTCTTGTAGATCTTTCTGTTGACCATTGTCAGTATAGTGAGCCGTCATCGCACCTTGCGCAGCGTCAGGCTGTACCAAGACAATCAGTCCGTGCGTCTTCTTAGCAACGGCTGAGAGCTTCAGAGGCGTATCGCCTACAGTCAGTAAGATGTAATCAGACTCTGCATCGTCAGAGGGCTTAGACTTTCCGTTGACGAGGAAGTGATCCAGACCATATCCATCGTCAAAGAATGCATCGACACTTAGCTTCGCACCCTGAGGTACAGCATCGCCACTCTTCACTTCGACTGAATTAGGATACATTCCATACTTAACTACTAGCTCACCATGCTCGAAGGGCTCGACGGTAATCACCGTCGACGGCTTCTCGACTGCCACGACAGCAATGGTCACAGGTCCCGTCGCCGTGTAGTTACAGCTATAGGTCTTAAAGTAATCACTGTAGTAAGTATGAGGAGTCTCCACACCATTGATAAGGAAGTGCTTGAACTCGTAAGCTGGATCCACTTTGGCTTCGATGAGTAGACGGCTGTTCATTGGGACTTCCTCCCCATCCTTGATAACGGCAGAGCTGCTAGAATTCTTCACCGTCAGCGTGCCGTGCTCTGGCTGTGTGATGGTGACGATACAGGGCTTTACCTTCTCGATGACCGCAGCGATGGTCATATCGGAGTTTGCCGTTTCGTATGTGTAATAGAGCATCGAATTATCAGACTTCTTCTCCTTACCGTTGATGAGGAAGTGCTTGAACTGATACCCCGCCTCTACCGTTGCTTCAATCCTTAAGCGTTCTCTCTCCTTGACACGACTGCCTGAGGGAACGTCTGTGGATGGATAAGTTGTCTTCACTGTGAGGGTACCACCAGTAGGCTGCTCATAGGTAATCTTGTAGCCAGCCAACTTGAGTACAGGCGTGATGGTTGATGCCTCTATAATCCTAAAGGTATACTCGTTGGGCGTAGTCGAGAAGCTCTCTACTCGCTGATCGTTGAAGAGCCAATAATCTACAGAGTGATCAGCATCAGGCGTGACCACTACCGTGACATAATCACCAGCCTCTACCTGCTCTCCTGCTGCTAGCTCAGGAGAAGAGGTGCTCCTACCTTTGTAAGCCTTGACTGTAGCATACTCAGGCTTGACAACGGTCACAGGAACCATCGTCTTAGTCCCGGCCACTTTCAGCTGGGCCGTGACGGTCACATCTTCCCGAACAGTTAGACTAGCCTTGTTTTTAGCTGATGCCTTCGTGCTAGGCAGGGTCTTCTTACCATTGAGGATCCAATACTCGTTTTCATAGCCAGTCTCGGGAGTTAACTCAACCGAGAGCCTAGTACCAAAGTACTTCTGATCGCCAGAGTTGATTTCCGTGGCTCCGTCTTTGACCTTAAGCGTGCCATGCTCTGGCTGTGTGATCGTGACGGTGTGTAGCGTAGCGGGTGCCACCCGTGCAGAGATGGTTAGGTTTTCCATAACAGACTGGCGAATTGCGCCTCCGTTGCTCTCCCTCTCCTCTCCATTGATGATGTAGTGGGTAACCATATAACCCTCTTCTGGAGTCGCTTGGATTGTTATGTAGGTGTATTTAGAGACCTGATCTCCACTGTTCACCACGGTGGGTGAATAAATGGAGCCGGAGGTCACCTTGATGGTGGCATGCTCCACTGGATTGATGGTTATTGTGTACTTCTGCGCTTGCGCCACGAGGGGCATGAGCAGGAAGGTACCCAACAACGCTAAGATAGATAACATTCGTTTCATAAGCGTATCTGTTTTAAGTGTAAGTGATTAGTATATTCTTCTGTATGGAGGCGGAGTAGAGGCGGGCGTAGCTACACAACGCTACAGCTACCTGATCCTCTTCAAAGGGCTAAGATAATAAAAAAAAACGACATTGCGTCGGGGGGAGAGAGAATTAGAGGTTAGAGGCTAGAGCGGAGCTATCGGAGGTGTCGGAGCTATCGGAGTGATCAGAGCTATCAGAGCCATCGGAATGATCTAACATCTAATCTCTAACTTCTAGCCTCTAATCTCTAACCTCTCACTTCCAATCCCAAATAAAATAGGTATCTTTGTGGACGAATCGTTTACCACGGACTTTACTAACAACTTTATTACCTATATATAGTATGAAGAATTTGGACTGGTCATCATTGGGGTTTGGTTACCTCAAGACCGATTACAACGTGCGCTGTTACTATCGTGATGGCAAGTGGGGCGAGCTAGAGGTCTCTTCGGAGGAGACGGTCACGCTACACATGGGTGCTACCTGTCTGCACTACGGTCAGGAGGCTTTTGAGGGTCTCAAGGCTTACCGTGGCAAGGATGGTAAGATACGTCTCTTCCGTGTCGAGGAGAATGCTAAGCGTATGATCCGCTCAGCTGAGGGTGTCGTCATGGCTCCCGTACCTGAGGAGCTCTTTATCAAGGCGGTCAAGAAGGCTGTCGAGCTCAACAAGGACTACGTACCTCCCTACGAGAGTGGCGCTTCGCTCTACATCCGCCCACTCCTACTCGGTCTGGGTGCTCAGGTAGGTGTCAAGCCTGCTCCTGAGTATCTCTTTATCGTCTTCGTATCTCCTGTAGGACCCTACTTCAAGGAGGGCTTCAAGCCTACACCTATGGCTATCATGCGTGGCTATGACCGTGCGGCTCCTCTAGGTACGGGTACGATCAAGGTAGGTGGTAACTATGCCGCTGGTATGGTACCTACCGTCCTGGCTCACGAGAAGGGCTACAGCGCTTGCCTCTTCCTGGATGCTAAGGAGAAGAAGTATATCGATGAGTGCGGTCCAGCCAACTTCTTCGGCATTAGAGACAACACGTACATCACGCCGGAGTCTACCTCTATCCTACCCTCTATCACGAACAAGAGCTTGATGCAGCTTGCTGAGGATCTAGGTCTGAAGGTAGAGCGTCGTCATGTACCTGAGGAGGAGCTGGCTACCTTTGAGGAGGCTGGTGCTTGCGGTACGGCTGCTGTCATCAGCCCGATACTACGTGTCGACGATCTCGATGAGCACAAGACTTACCAGATCTCTAAGGATGGCAAGCCCGGTCCTATCTGCGAGAAGCTCTACAACAAGCTACGTGGCATCCAGTACGGCGACGAGCCCGATACACACGGCTGGGTCACCATACTAGACTAAATAAGTTTCTCGTCTCGCCTATCACGAGACGCAACACAAGAAAAGGCGCGCTCAGCATCGATGCTGGGTGCGCTTTTTGATTTAGAGAGAGAGAAAGAAAGCTATCAGAGCTATCAGAGCTATCGGAGCTATCGGAACCATCAGAATGATCTAATCTCTAACTTCTAACCTCTAATCTCTAACCTCTCACTTCTAACTTCTAATCTCTCCCCTCTACCTATTGATAGGTATAGGGTGATTTGCGAATCCTTTGTACCTTTGCTAATACTATCTAGCTAGTAATAGCGACACGCTTATTCTAAAAACTATTCTGCCCATGAATCCTCCCACCCTCCTAAACCATCCCTTCGACGCTCAGACCTCTCTGAGTAAGTTGATCCTGACGCACTATGACCTGCTCATGGTGATCACCCGCTTTGGCATCCCCCTAGGCTTCGGCGACAAGAGCGTGGATGAGGTGTGTCAAGCCAAAGGTGTGGACACGAATACGCTCCTCGCTGTCGTCAACATGCTGACGACGCAGTCCGACACGATCCCCGAGGAACTACTACAAGAGATCTCGGCAGAGTCCCTCATCGCTTACCTGCAGCGGTCGCACCACTACTTCCTAGACTACAAGCTCCCCGATCTGCGAGGGAACCTTTTCACCGCTGTCGAGGGGGGATCGCCAGAGGTGGCTGCCTTGATTCACCGCTTTTACGATGCTTATGTTGAGGAGGTGCACAAGCATATGGGATACGAGGACGAGGTGCTCTTTCCCTACGTGCATCGTCTGCTCAAGGGTGAGCGCGACAAGGGCTACTCGATCGATGAGTTCGAGAGTAGACACGACCATATAGAGATGAAGATCACGGATCTCAAGAATATCCTCATCAAGTACTATCAGTCGATGGGAGACTATGCGCTGACAAATGTGCTGCACGAGCTTTTTACCACCGAGAGTGACCTGATGTGGCACAACCATATCGAGGATTGTCTCTTCGTACCGCTCATCAAGCAGAAGGAAGAGACGCTCCAAGCCAGCAATAGACACGCATAAACGACCCAACGGATGCAACACACGATACTCATCATCGAGCCTCATAAGCTCCTTGCTTATGGCTTGCAACTAGCACTACGGAGAGGCTTCCCCGACTCCTCCGTACAGATATGCGTGGACCTACTCGATCCCGATGCCTTGCGACAGCATATCACATTTATCGCACCTGACATCATCATTGCCAACCCGCTCCTGACGGGCATACAGTACAGTCCAGACTTGCTCCCCACAGGTAAGGAGGCTACCATCGTAGCGATCAATCACAATCTCCTCCCAGAGGATCTCTACAAAGGCTACAGCTTCGTCTGCCTACCGACGATTGATCCGCAGAGCCTCATACAGCATATCCAAGAGTCTGAACAACCTGATGTGGAGCCGATGGAGAGCGAAGAGTCAAAGCAAACTCTGCTCTCGCAGCGAGAGTGCGAGGTGGTCACATGGGTGGCTCGTGGGCTGACCAATAAGGAGATAGCAGATGTGCTCCACCTCTCCCCACACACGGTGGTGACACACCGACGCAACATAGCCGCCAAGCTAGACATCCACTCGCCTAGCGGTCTGACGATCTACGCCCTGATGAACAACCTCATCTCGATGGAAGAGGCGAAGGGGATTTGAGATTAGAGGTTAGAGATTAGAAGTTAGAGATTAGAGATTAGAAGTTAGAAGTTAGAGATTAGCTTCTAGAAGAACTAGTGACACTAGGAGCACTAGAGACACTAGCTAGTCTCTAATCTCTAACTTCTAACTTCTAACTTCTAACCTCTAACCTCTAACTTCTAATCTCTCTTCGTCTACAGCGTGCTGTAGCCTCTATTCCAGGTAACTTCTGAGCCGTAGGTCCGCAGCGCTTCGGTGCGAGCGAGGACGAAGAAGTAGTCGCTCAGACGATTGACAAAGCGAACGATCAGATCATCTACACGGCTCTCCTCACGGAGGCGGTAGATATTGCGCTCGGCACGACGGCAGACGGTGCGGCAGACGTGACAGAGCGCAGCCGTGCGACCACCCGAGGGGAGGACGAACTCTCTGAGACGAGGGAGCGTAGCGTCTAGTTCGTCGATCTTATGCTCCAGCTTCTCAATATCTGTGGGGTCTATCCGCATGGCTGCGAGGTACTCCTCTTGATCGGGAGGGGTAGCTAGACTGCCAGCCACGTTGAAGAGTATATGCTGCAGGCGGAGGAGGAAGTCGTGCGTCTCGTCTGTCAGTTCCTCAGCGAGGAGGACGCCGATGTGGCTGTTGAGCTCATCGACCGTGCCGTAGCACTCGAGACGTATGTGTCCCTTAGAGATACGTGTACCGCCGACGAGTCCTGTGGTACCATCGTCACCACGGCGGGTATATACGGGGCTTTTCTTCATAGTTATATGGTTGCTTTGAGTAGGTAGTAGGGTTAATGTCTGATGCGTGTCCAGAAGTTTTGGCAGGGCAGCTTATGGTCTAGGAAGAGTAGCTGTCCAGCGCCGTAGTCGACCATCATGCCCGCCTCTCTCTGGCGAAAAGGGGGCGGTACCTTTCGTCCGACATGCCACAGGATGGAGCCTGTGCCCCACGGCATCTCGGCTAGCGGAGTGTCTTGCCATAGGATCAGCGCACGGTCGTAGGAGAGCGTCTCGTCGTACTGCGTGACCAGTTGCATGAGTGGCCACTGATGGAGTAGCTGGAGAGCTAGTTGCTTCTGACGATGATCCAGCATATGATCCAGATCGTGGAGCGCCGCCCGATGCGCTGGATAGTACGCTACACCACGCTGATCTAGGATTAGCGTGATAAGCCGAAAGGCTGTCGGCGAGTGGACACCATGCCCTAGCGAAGTCCACCAGCGCCTGAGGAGCGTAGGCATAGTGTGTAGATGATGATCCGACTAAATAGAGATATGCGAAGACGAGCCAATGAACCATCAGCTTGCCTTCGCATGTCTATTCCGTTGTGAGCTAAGATTACTTAGCTGCAGGAGCCTCAGCAGCAGGAGCCTCTACGACTAGAGCGCCCTCGCAGAGCTGCTTGTCACCCTCGAAGAAGGTGAAAGTATCACCCTTCGTCCAGAAAGAGTGACCATCCTCGCTCTCCCACTTAGCACCGTCAGCGCTCTGAGCAATCTTCATGTCGTAGACAACGTTGCCCTCGACATCCTTGAGCGTAGCACTCTCACGGTTCTCGCCAGTGACGGTCAGCTCAAAGTGCTGCTTGCCATCAGCGGTAGCGTAGTTGAAGACTTCGGGCTCAGCGACAACAGGAGCCTCTACGACCATAGCGGTAGAGTCTACGGTAGTAGCCGTTGCGTCCTTCTTTTCCGTGTTGCAAGCTACTAGTGCTAGACCAGCAGCTACGATTAGCATAAACTTTTTCATATTCATATGATTGATTAAAGTGAATAGATCCGATTGATCATGCCTGCGACTCCTTAAAGCGGGAGCCTAGCAAGGCGTAGTAAAGCATGTACAGCTCGCCACCTACGACGAGGAGCCATGTATAGTGATAGCCTCCGAGGAGGTCTGCCAGCACACTCTGGAGGAAGGGTAAGAGTGCCCCACCGATGAGTCCCATCAAGAGTACGCCGGAAGCTCTCGTGGCGAGGCTCCCTAGCCCCTTGAGAGCTAGCGAATAGATAGCGCCCCACATGACCGAGTGACAAAGTCCTACGGCAATGAGCCAGTAAGGCTGATTGGTCACGACGGCGATCAGGATAAGGATCGCAGAGAGGAGCGTCGTACTCCATAGTAGCTTGCGGTCAGTCACACGGCTGAGGAAGCTACTGACGAAGCGACCCAAGAGCATAGCGGCCCAGTAGAGCGTTGCGTAGAGAGCGACGGTCTTATAGCTCAGCCCTAGGTCGTCCTTACCGTATAGGATGATGTTGGCGCCGATGCAGACCTCGACACCGACATAGCAGAATAGCGCTATGCAGCCGAGCCGCACACGTGGTATGCGCCACACCGTCTTGAAGCTCACCTGAGCATCTTCGTCGCTAGTCGTCCCCTCGATGTGCGGGACATGGAGTCGCTTGACTACGTAAGAGAGGACCAGCACGACACCCATCAGGATCGTCATCGGGAGGACTACTTCCTGGATCTGTACGTCCTTGAGGTCAGCCACCCCGCCGAAGATAACCATCGAGACGAAGAGGGGCGCCAGCATAGTCATCGTCGAGTTGCCCACGCCCCCGATGTTTTGCCGTTGCACGGCAGAAGTACCAGGGACAGCACAAGCGATGAGATAGGGATTGACCGACGACTGCATGAAGGTGATACCCGCACCGCAGACGAAGGAGCCGAGCAGGAAGATGAAGTAGCTCGCTGGTAGCTGCACCGTCTCGGAGAGGGTGATCCAGATCGAGGTGTGCATGAAGAGCAGCGCCGAGAGAATGAAAAGTAGGATGCCTCCTGCCAACAAAAGCAACCCCCTGACGATGGTCATCTTGTAGCCGTGTCGCTCCACAAAGCGTGCTGAGGTAGGCCCTAGCACTAGGTAAGAGAGGAAGAAGGCGAAGATAAGTAGCGTCGTAAAGCTATTGGTCCAGGCTCCTGCCGAGTGCAGATAGGCGCTCTGGATAGGTGCTTGGAATTGCTGATTGATGCTCGTGATGAAGCCGATGACGGTCATCATGATCACCATAGTTATAAAGGGGCCGAGATAGTTCGGCTTATTTTCTATCGAATGGGTCGGCATAGGAACCAACTTGTCTAATCCGCTGCAAAGTTATAGAAAAAGAAGTCACCAAGCACAAGTTTCTCGCATCACATGCTCACAGCAAAGGTTGCAGAAGGCTCTTGCGGTTGGTGACCTCTTTTATTTTTAGTCCTACTAGAGCGCTTTGTACAGCGGCACTGCAGCTCTAGTCTCTATTGTCTAGTCCTCATGACGCTCACGACGGGGACGGCGCTCACGGCGCTCGCCATCGTCACGGCGCTCACGGCGTGGACGACGCTCAGGCTCTACATAGCCCTCGGGCTTAGGTAGGAGTGCCTTGTGCGATAGGCTAAACTTGCCCGTCTTGGGGTCGATCTCGATGAGCTTGACATCGATCGTGTCGCCCTCCTTGAGACCTGTCTCCTCAATCGTAGCAAAGCGCTTCCAGTCTATCTCGCTGATATGGAGCAGACCATCCTTGCCTGGCATAAACTGTACGAAGCAACCGTACGGCATCACTGAGGAGACGGTACCCTTGTACACCTCGCCCACCTCCGGGGTAGCGACGATGCCACGTACCATA
>QWCE01004959.1_pt1 | contig 12623 bp, 13 predicted proteins | sample 1972531 | NCBI WGS metagenome assembly QWCE01 (sample SAMN09866716, study PRJNA288562) | Human gut metagenome isolate term4_stool, whole genome shotgun sequencing... | reverse complement strand
GGACATACGGAGGTCACATCGACGGATCTTCTGGTGCTGCGGAATTACTTCTGGCAGCAGCCGGGTGACCGCGAATTTGTAACCGGCACGTTGGAGCGTCTTTGCGTCAACCCCATGCTGGAAAAGGTCAGCGACCTTCTTGCCATGGCACAGGACGCAAAGGACGGCTTTGACAGCGCCTGCGGTGCGGCTGAAAATGTACGCACGAAGCAGGCTGCGCTCCGCAAATTCCGCGGGGAACTGGTGCGCCTCTACCAAATGCAGACCGAGATGGCCGCAAACGCCGGCTCTGACAGCGAAAAGGCGCTTACGGACGGACTTCTTTTCGAACTGGAGCGCATCAGCAAGGCGGCGCATGAGGCGATCGGATTCACCTATACGCCGTTGGAGCAGCTGGCAGCATTACAGTAATTGTTGGGAGGTTCAGGAATGGAGAGTCAAATTAAAATCAGAGCAACGGTTCCGGAAATGAATACGTTCTTCGAAGAAGAAAGCGGTGTTCGGTATATGGAAATTCGAGACCGCCGCTACTCTTCAGATGAAATTGAGCGTATGCCGGAATCAAAGTTCAATAGCAAGGTGTTCATGTGGGCTGTGAGGCTTCGGCATCCTAAAGTAGGAAAGGAACTTCACGGCATCTTTACAATTTCCGAGATAAATAAGAAGCTGGAAGAAATGAAAGCCAAACAGGACTAATTTTCAAGGAGGGTAATTTATGCTGAATCACATTGTAGTTATGGGCAGGCTCACACGCGATCCGGAGCTTCGCAAGACGGCCTCCGGCGTTTCCGTTGCGTCATTTTCCGTGGCAGTAGACCGCGATTTTTCGCAGCAGGACGGAAAAAAGGAAACCGATTTTCTTGATGTCGTCGCGTGGAGAAACACGGCTGAATTTGCGGCGAAGTATTTTACGAAAGGCCGCATGGCAGTTGTGTCCGGCCGCCTGCAAATCCGGAACTGGGAAGACAAAGAAGGCAACAAGCGCCGCACGGCGGAAATCCTTGCGGAAAACATCTATTTTGGCGACAGCAAGAAGGAAGACGACGGCGGTTCTGCTTCTGCATCTACACAGGACTTCGGTGCGCCTGCGCAGTCGGGCGGCTTTATGCCCAACTTTGGCAGCGCACAGTCCGACAGCTTTGTGCCGAACTTTGGTGGAAGCTATTAAATTGACAGTGCAGGGTGGGATTTCCCACCCTGTCTTTTCTATGGAGGTATATGATGAAAAAATATTTCCGCACATTACAAAGCGTACTGGACTCCCGTTGGGGCAGTTTCCAATATGCCGGAACACCTGCGGAGCAGAAAACGGACCGCGTGCTGCAAAGCACCAAGCTGGAGGACTGCATTTACCGTGATCTGAGCGAAGATGATGATATAATGGCATCTGTCCAGCAGGAGACTGCGCCCAAACTGCACAGTTTCCCCGCGCTGTCCAGAGACATTTTCCAGTCTTTCTATTCGCTGTTCCCAAAGCGAACCGACGCGGACAGACTTACGGCAGAGGCGCAGAAATTCAACGCAAAACTGCTCGACCATGTGACCGAGGACGCGGACTATCCCGCAATCAAATCGATCTGCGAAGGCCGGGAGCTGCCCGCTTACGAGGCTGCGTCCGAGTTTACGGCAAGGATCGGCGCACAGCTGGATGATCTGCTGTCGGAGCTTGGCGGCAAGGATGGTGCGCTTCATACGCTTGAAACGCTGCAAAGCGCGCAGGAGCAGGCGCAGAAGACGCTTTTTGACCTTCTTTCGCAGATGCAGACCTCTGGGGCGAACCCCACGTTGGAAAACGCTGTGGTCGATGCAGCAACTCTGGCCGAGAGCAAAACGCAGCAGGCTGAGGCCGTTGCAAAGATGGTAGATACCACGGCACGGCAAAACAAAGCCGCTATATCTGAGAGTGTTACTGTCGCTGTCGGCGCAGCCGCAGAGAAGGCAAAGGAAGTCCAGACGATCCTCGGCGCGTGGGGCGAGGATGCCGGTACCATGGAAAAAAACGCGGTGAACACCGAGCTTCTTCAAAAGGTTCGGCATAGTCCCGCGCTGCTGGATATCTCAAAGCACCTTGGCAGGTTTCGTGAGATCTTCGCGCAAGGCAGGCGCAACGGCTACGCCTATGGCCGCGGAGAAACCTACGCGCTGGAGCTGGGCAATAATCTTTCCCGCGCCATCGGTTCGGAGTTTGCCATGCTTGCTTCGCCGCAGACGCTTCCGCTGTTTGTGAAGAAGTATCAGCAGCGGCGGCTCAAGCAGTACCGCAGGCGTGAACCTGTCCACAAGGGCATGGGCGACATCATCTGCTGCCTTGATGAATCTGGCTCCACGCGCGGCGACGCCGCCGCATGGGGTAAGGCTGTGGCGCTGACGCTGCTGGATATTGCAGCAGAAAATCGGCGCAAATTCGCGCTTATTCATTTTGCCGGTTCTTCCGAGTGCAAGTTGGACATTTTTCTGCCCGGCCAGTATTCCATGCAGGATAAGATGAATGCCGCCGAGACATTCCTCGACGGCGGCACGAATTTCAAACGGCCCTTGGATGAGGCGATCCAGCTCATGGACACCGGCTTTGAGAATGCCGACATTGTCTTTCTGACCGACGGCCTGTGCGAGCTGCCGAAGGACTATCTGGCAAAACTCCATAAGGAGCAGTCTGCCCGAAAATTCACCGTGACCGGCATCCTGCTGGACGCAGGCAATCCCGGCATGGCGTTCAGCTTGACACCGTTTTGCCAGAAGATCTATCGGACAAGCGAGCTGGCCGGTGATGAGATCGTAAGAGGTTTGGTTGCACAGCGTATGTAGCATAAAAATATAACGGTTTTCCATGCAAAAACGCAGGCAAGCATCGCTTGTCTGCGTTTTTTATGCTCTGCTTTTCAGCATCGCTTTTGTTTTCAAAATCGCTGCGCGGAATATTTTCTGTGCCTCGCGCTCCGGTGGAAAGACCGGGAGCAGAAAGTCCAGCGCTGCCTGAATCCGTTTCAGATCATCCTGCGTCAAATGACCGTCTGTTAAGTGCTGATATACTTGCCGGTATGCCATACGCAGCGTTCCTGAAACACTGGCTCTTGAGAAATATTCTGCAATCAGGCCGCCAATGAGCGCGGATTCCTCTATGGAATAAGTCAATGCCGTTGCCACTTCCCTTCCACGAGGGTATATGCTATCATATTTCGTAGAAAAGAGCAATACCAACGATTATTCGCATAGAAAGGAGCCATCATGAACAAAGAAGTATTACTTACAGCGCTTGGCGTTATTGGTACGCTTGGCGGCACGCTGCTCGGTTGGCTGCTAAATGCCTATACATACAGAATTGGAAAAACCGAAATCCGCGGAACATTTGAAACAAGAATAACGATGCCGCCAGTTCGCCCCGATGATGCCGTTGACGAAACTGTAAAAAAGGAATATTTCATCAAATACTGTGCAAAAAATAGCAGACAAATTGCAGTTTTACTTGAAAATTTCTACTTTGAAGTGCAGAAAAGCAAAGGCGCGAAAACCGTTCGTGTTTCTGCATTGAATGAGAATGACAGTTGCTGCTGCGTGGGAAACGTTCGGGTCAGCACCAAAACTGCAACGGCTCCACAGATTATAGAACCGCGGAAATTGCAGTTTTTCACCGTCCGGATCGATACCACCGACCCTGAGATACAATACGCAAAATTAACGTTGTGCGCGTATGACGAGAATGGAAAACTCCACAATTTTTTGGTGTATAATGGGTTGAAAGTTAAACGTCCGCCTGCGCACACGCTGGGGAACTAACGCCAAGCAGTAAGTCTAGCCGTTGAGTATGCGAAAGAAGACGGGGGTAAAGAAAAAGATGGACGTTTTGACTATTTCCGAAAGCGAGTACACTTACATTTGGCAGGAACTTCAGAGCCAGCAGATGGTATTTCATCCGACCTTAGCCCCAGCGGGGAGATTCAATTCACAGGAATTTTTTCGTGCGCTGGAAACGAAATCCTTCAGCTTATTTATAGACAGAAACATTTTGAGCAGTCTATTACAATTCTGCGAAGAGGGACACATAAAAAACGCTGAAGCAAAGCGTATTGGCGTTCTTATGACGTGGGCAAGATTGTGTGGCATAGACATTAGCGCTGGTCTGGCTGTACGGGAGCGAGCATCTCAGTGTCATTCTCAATCAAACGCATTACTTGAATTGCAGAAGTTTTTCGACGTATTTGATCAGTACCCCCTACAAATGTGGCTTCAGGTCGCAACGGGACAACTGACTGAAATTCCCCGAATCGCGTCCTCGGGAAAAGCTGCATACGGCATATCTGTGGACTATTCAGATCCAGGTGATCACTATGAAATGGCTGTTGCGTCCCTACTGCACTTGGTGTGGCTGTATCGCAATAATGATGCAACCCCATTAGAAAAAATACGTAATTTCTATTTGTGGCTATATGACAATCTCTTAATCAGTGAGTATTTACTGGTTTATGCGGCAATGCTTTTTACAAATCAGTCAAAGATAAAAGCGCCAAAGCGTGCAAATTCAAATAACCTTAAAGCAATCATTTCGGGATGTGAGAACCAAGCCTGGGATATATCCTATCTGACAAATTGGAGCACCTTATATTCAGAGCCAGAACGCTATGATAAAGAGTTTCTTTTCGCAACAAATGACAATCTATTGAAGCTAATTTTCATAAACACAAATAGACCTTATCGATTGAACGGAGTATTGTTTTCAGTATTGCCTAAAAGAGAGTACGATCAGGTAATTGAATTGTTTCAGGAAAAGCAAAGCGTCAGAATGAAACCAGATTTTGGTACAAATCCATCCGTATATTTCCGCGCACTGATTGAAACTGAAACAGACAGGCTTCTTTCTTTGCCGGGAATTGAAGACACATCATCTTGAATACGCAAGGGATTCTTTAGTATTTCACAAGTTTTCACCGAGAACGCCTTCATGCTACAATACTCCTGTATTCTAGGTCAGCACAGATTAAGGGCGGAGATGAAGACTTGGGACAGGTATACCCCCGGTTCCGCATGCAGAACTTATAAAGAAATCATTTGTACATTTATCCTTTGCTTCCAAATTTCCTAAAAGTCAGAAGTTGCTATCCGTTATGACAAAAATCTCCGACATTGTTATGTCGGAGATTTTTTCTTGGCTTTATCCACTACTGGCTATTCCGCTGGTTTTAATGATCGCACACCTTAAAGCAGCGGCGCAATTGCTTTCGCATAAGCTTCCGCCAGCCAGCGTGCGCCGGTTTCATTCAGATGTACACCATCGGCCGTAAACGTGTCGCTGCCGTGTGCGGCAGCAGCCTGCTGTGCTAGCTCATGTGCTGGGAGAAATACGTCGGCGTACTCCTTGGCCAGTGCACGGACGCACGCCTGCTTCGGCGCAAGATCCTCTGCAAAATACGTTTTATCGGGAACCGGAAATAGATACTGCTCGATCACCATGAGCTTTGCGTTTGTCTCTTTCCGAATGCGCTCCAAAATCTCGCGATAGCGTGCCTCAAATACGGGCAGCGGCATCCAGTCCCGTGCATCCGCGTGGTGCCATGTGTCATTGATGCCAATCAGCAGCGACACCACGTCCGGCTGCAGTGCGATCAGATCCGGTTCGATTCTTGCGAGCAGATGCTGCGTTTCGTCGCAGCCGATGCCGCGATTCCAGAACGTGAAATCAACATCCGGGCGCTGCGCGCGCAGAAGCTGTGCAGCATAATAGGGATACCCAGTTCCAAGATCCAACGGGTCCTCGCGGATACGGTCTGCATCCGTAATGCTGTCACCCTGAAACAGCAGCTTACAGGTTCTCATGTTCATTCGTCCTCCCATTCAGAATTGCACAAATGGTCTCAAGCGGCAGCTTGGGTGTGCGGTCATAGGCGAGCAAACCGTTCTGCTCTGTTTCCACGTCCGTCAGCTGCGTATAGCAGTAGCCACCCACCAGCGGGCAGGCGCGCACCGCGTCAAACAGTTCCCGGAGCTTTTCTGCAAACGCGGCACAGGAGTCTGCCTCGCAGTAACCCCACGAACGCTGTGCTTCTGTACCCGGCACAAACTTCACACCGCCAAATTCTGATAGCAGCACCGGCTGCCCGGCATACGCATGTCTGCCTACAAACAGTGCGCGTTGTGCAGGGCGCAGCGCAAGGATCGCGTCCATGCTGCCAAGATGCATGCGCAGCATCTCGCCGCGCGGCGAATAATCGTGAATGGTCAGCAGATCGCCATTCGTGTGCTCCCAGCCGTCGTTGTCGACCACTGGGCGCGTGGTGTCCACAGATTTTGTGATTGCGACCATCGCTTTGCTGTGTGCCTGCTGGCGCGGATCGGTTTCAATTTCCTGCACGCCCCAGGATTCGTTCAGCGGTGTCCAGACGACGATGCAGGGGTGGTTATAGTCGCGCTGGAGCACGTCCAGCCATTCGCGATAGATTCGGTCTGCATACTGCTCAGAATAGAGATAGGCGGCGCCGATCTCACCCCAGACGAGCAGGCCCATGCGGTCGGCGTGATAGAGATAGCGCGGATCCTCCACCTTTTGGTGCTTACGAACGCCGTTGAATCCCATCGCTTTTGTCAGCTCAATATCCCGAATGAACGCTTCGTCCGATGGTGCGGTCAGCAGCGATTCTGGCCAGTAGCCTTGATCGAGCACCAGCTTCTGATAATAGGGACGGTTGTTCAACAGAAATTGCCCGTTTTGTATGGATACCTTGCGCATCCCGAAGTAGGACTGTACGGCATCCACCTCACACCCATGTTCAAGGATGCGGAAGGTCACATCGAACAGGTTCGGCTGCTCCGGTGTCCAGACGAGGTCCTCCTGATAGTTCCACGCCGATAGCGCCGACTGGTCGATCTGCCAGTCAAACGCGCCGCGCACAGACGTGGGCGTTACACTGACTGTGCCCGCCGTTTTCCCTCGGAACGTGATTTCCGCCGTCAGTGTCACGTGCTGCGGCGCGGCACTGAGCGCATACGAAAAGCGGACGCTGCGCTCGTCAAACAGCGGCGTGATCCGGCAGGAGCACAGGTGCATCGGCGAAACAGCTTCCAGCCAGACGCTCTGCCAAATGCCGGTCGTGCGTGTGTAGAAAATACTCTCGGACTCCGGCTTCCAATACTGCTTGCCGCGCGGCATTTCCAGATCGGCGGGATCATCCCGCGCCTCCAGAACAATAACATTCTCACCGGAGGCGGTCAGCGCGTCGGTAATATCGGCAGAGAAGCCGCACTGTCCACCGGTGTGTTCCCGAATAAACTGGTCGTTCACCCACAGGCGGCAAGTGTAGTCTACCGTGCCGAAGTGCAGCAATATCTGTCTGTCATGCATCGGCTCCGGCAGTGAAAAGCTGCGGCGATACCAGACAGCATTGTGAAAGCTGGTGTCGTGAATGCCGGAAAGCTTTGTCTCGCACGCAAATGGGACGAGAATTTTCCAGTCAAAGATCGGTTCGTCAAAGGAAAAATCCCATTCGCCGTTCAGCGGGAGCCAGTTTTCCCGCTGAAAATCCGGCCGTGGATATTCAGGTCTTGGAATTTGATTCATGGGTTGCCTTCCTTTTTATTGCATTGTTATCACAAACGAGGCATCGCCTTTTTCTATTGTGGTGGAAATTGGCGAAATCCTCAAGTAACTATCGTAGTGACGAATATATTGTCCGGGGAAATTGACGGATTCGAACGAAACGCCATTCGAGCCATCCAAGGCACGATGCTGAATCCAAGTAGCGTCCTGCTTGAAAAGGTCGCTGCCATCATCCTTTGAAAGAATGATCTGGCCCTCATAGTGCCTTAAATAATGGCCCGGTTGATCGACTGATATCAATGAAACCCCTGTGTCAGCCAGTCCCGGTACGACCTTCCACTGTGAAGCAGATAAGAGCATCGTCGTAGACTTATTGGCAATTAAAAGTTTATTCGACGCATCATGATACACATGACAATCCGAAATATTGCTGGAGCGAAGCCGTGCAACTTCGTATACTCGCTCTACGCGCCATTTTTGTGTCGCACTGGTATTCCATGCGGCTTGTACCAGATTTGCATGTTCTGATGTGGATTGATTTTCTGTGTCAAGATACAATCCGCTATATGCATTTTGAATCCGGAATGCGCCATTTTCGCAAGGAACAAATCGCCACTGCTGCGCCGGCGCACGGTTTACATCCCATTGCACCATACGCGTTCCTGCGGCCGTAGATCCTGATGGGTTATCAAGTGCAAGACCACTGTAATTGCAAACCAGATTGAAATATTCGCCGGTCACATTATCCGTATGCCACTGCTGCGTGCCAAGGCCATTCGCACGCCATAAAATCAATTCATTTCCCCACTCCATGGAGCCAGCGGCATCGTCAATGCAATAGCCAGTTGCTTCATTTACAAGGCGATAGTCTGCATTTGACACAATCAGTTGCGAGCCGTACACATATCCAACACCGCAGCGAATCTCGTTGTATTTTCCAAGATAAGCGTTATTCAGCTCAAACAACCGATTCCCGTCGGCAATGAATGTACCACTCCAAGAACTTCCGTAATCTTCATTCCGAATAGCCGTCAAGGGCGCATCAATCAATGACCATGTCTGGCCCGCATCCGTGGAAGTAAAGCATTGACTTGGTGAACAATTATCGTTCATTCCACGGAGAATGATACGTCCATTTGCGCTCCCATCGTCAATGCAGGCAATCATCGGGCATTGATAGGCAGAAAAACCATCGCTTGTTATAACCGAGGTTCCCAAGTCTGCCTTGCCGCCCCAATGAATTCCGTCGGATGACGTCCGGCAAGTAATAATGCCGTTGTTCTTAACTGCAATGTTCTCATAGGCCAAGAAGTAAGTCCCATTCGGCAGCTTTGCTACGCGCGGCATTCCCGGCCGCCACATGGACGGATCGACGCCACGAACCCACGTTGGATCGCAAGTGCCAACAATCGTTGTATAATTCCCCCATGTGCGTCCACCATCATTTGACGTTTCAAGTGCCAAGCACTGATCATATCCCGGCTGGCGCTCATCGGAATAGTAGCACACCAGTTTGCCGTCACTGGTAATGATAAATTCCGGTTCCCAGACGGTTGTGCCGTCTGCCCCACGCGCAGCCAAATCACCATGCCGCTGCCAAGTTGCGCCGTTATCTGTGCTGCGCCAAATATGAATACAATACTGCGCATTTTTATCCCAATCAGATACGGCAAATAAAATTGTACCGGCCGGATACTCCCCAACGGCCTGCGGGAGTACATACAATCCGGGCATTCCTGTTTTATCGCGAGATAATCCATCGTAATTGCTCGGGTCTAACGAACTATATGGTAACCATGAAGATCCGTTATCACTGCTTTTGAAAAAGATATAGCTTTTCATCCCGGACCAATTTGTTTTGATAGGGAACTCGCGGCACCAAGTTGCCAAAAGATCGCCATTCGGGAGCTTGACAGCTCGTTCATAAAAGCACTTGTCATCTATTACGTTTCCAAAGAAACCGGTTCCAGTTGCATCCATAGCTGCGGCTGGAAGAACAAAGAACGATGCGATGAGGATGAGAGATAACACTACTGCAACAATATGCTTATATGTTCTTTTCATAAATGTCCTCCTATCTTCCATTGCATTACAAGTGGTTTCTGACTGATATTGTAGATAGCTTGATATTACAGTTTCGGCAATGCAGTCCGGCACAGCCGGTCATGATTGGATTCGTGTCCACATAGGAAAGCAGCTCCGTGCCGCAGGAGGAGATGGTCAGGGTCTCCGCAATGCAGCGCACAGTCAGATCGTATTCTGGCAGGACCGGCAAATGAGCGGACGCAAGCAGCGTTTCATCGTAGCGATGCCGATAGAGTCGCACCTGTTCGTTGCAGACCGCAATGCGGTAGCCGACAAAGAAATTTGTGCCGAGCTGCTTGTCGCTGCCCTCGCCACCATCCGCAAGATTTTGCGCACGAAGCAGAATTCCGGCTTCCCAGCCGTCACCGCATTCGTGCAGGCAGAGGTGCGCTTGGATTTCCGCATCCGAGAATCGCAGTTTTCCGGTCTGCTTGTCCCAGCGCTCCATGGCCGCGGTCAGTGTCTCTTCCTGTATGGTGTCCAACGGGTCGAAGCGGATGCGGCAGTTCTCCATGCAGGAAATCTGCACATTATGCAGTCCGGCGGGGCACGTCAGGCGGAAGGTCGTAATATTTCCTGTTTGGCACTGCGGCATGATTTCTTCGCCATCGACGTACAGCCGCGCCGGTGCAGCGCTTTGTCCGTAAAGTGTACACAGGTATGCGCCATCGGCAGGAACGGCAAGCGAAAACACCGAGATCGCCGGGACAAGCGTCTGCGTTGGGACGCAGAGCAGGTCTGTAACGCCAGAGATCGTGACACTTCCGAAGCGCGCCGCGCCGTCGGCGAAATAGCCGACGTGCGCCCCCGATAAATGGAGTGTCAGGCCGCGCAGCAACAGATGATCAAGATATGCGCTAAAGGCACCGTCCCAGCGGAACGTGACGCAGTGCAGCGCGTCATGGCGGAAGTCTTCGGGCAGCGCCATCTCCCAGCGCATCACTCCATCCGCGTCCAGCAGCCGGATTTGGTTTGCCTTCCGGCAAATCGAGAGCGTCTGCCCAGCGAGGAAGAGTCCGTATGCTTCGGCTCCTTTCGACGCGGCAGCAAAATGCAGCTCTGCCGCGCCGCGCTCCGGCAGCGGATACGCGCAGACGGCGCGAATTGCGCCATTACTCACGCGGAATCCATTTTCTGCACGCCAACCGCCGGTCTCCATCCGCCATTCCTCACCTGCTTCGGCGGTAAAGAGATCCTGATAATCCGGGCGTTTCGGCGCAGACATCGGCGCGGAAGTCGGGCCAAGCAGGAAGCTGTCGTTTCTGCGGAACAGAACGCAGTCAAGGTCAAGATCGCGCGTTTTGTCCGGGTTCAAATTGTGGTAGAACATCCAATCGCTCACCAAATCAGGGCCGCAAACCGTGCTGCTGTGGCCAAGGCCCACCACTGCGCCCTCCGTTCGGATGGCAAGCGGATTGTTGGCATAGTCCGTGAACAGCCCCAGCGGATGCGCCGCCGACGCGCCGTGGATGCGGTAGCCCTTGGAGAGAAAGTGGTTTCCGGTATAGGTCAGATGGTACAGTCCGTCGCGCTTGACGACGAAAGGCCCCTCTGTCCAGCTGTGCAGATACGCGCCGATGTACTGCGGTGTACCAAATTCCGTGGGCGAGGTCATACGGCAGCCAAGGATTCCGCGGTCATCCGCCCAATAGGCGTACCACACGCCGTCGTCGTCGATGAAAATGGAAAAATCAATGGCATGGCCGATGTTCGGCGTGATTTTCCGGAACGGCCCAAGCGGGGAATCGCTGCGCAGAACGTAGTGTCCAAGGCCGTGTGGCGAGGTATACATATAAAACCAACCGTTTTCGTACACGACTTCAGGTGCAAAGGGCACCAGTCCCGGAAACTCATCCTCTGGTACGACCTCACCCATCATCGTCCAATGCAACAGATCGTCCGACTGCCAGCAGCGCACACCGGGGTTGGTACAATATAAGTAATAGCGTCCATTGAAACGAAGCACAAACGGATCGGCAAAATCTCCGTGCTTCTGAATGGGATTTTGATACGTTGTCATGCGTTATCCTTTCACGCCGGTAATGGCAACGGAGTCTACAAAGTATTTCTGGCAGGTGATGAACAAAATCAGCACCGGCAGCAGCGCAATCAGCGACGCCGCCATAACCAGCGGGATATCCGTCTGCTGCTCATAGTGCGAGCTCATCATGGCAATCGCCACCTGAATGGTCTGGCGTTTGTCGCTATGGATAAAGATCATCGGGTTCATGTAATCGTTCCACGTCCCCATAAACGCCGTGACGAGCACGTAGAGAAAAATGGGCCGGCAGAGCTGAACAGCCTGAAAAGAGAGTCCGGGAGGTCGGGATGGCTTTCGGTAGCCAGGGATGAAATTTCGTGTGGCGGAGAAAAGGTGCGGAGAAGAGACTGGGAAAAAGGTGTAAAGAGTGAAGAAAAGAGATGGGTATTCTTTTGGGTAGTGCGATGGGCATATCCTGCATTAACGAATCAGGCGGTGTATTTAGATTGGATAGGGGATGGTGAAATAGTGGGCGTAGCGGTGTGGTGGTAATTGGTAAGTAAGATTAATACGATACAGTTGGAGGTCGTGGCAACGGAATGTAGCGTGAGGAGAGAGGTATGTATGGAAAAGGTAGTATGTCGTATGTCAAAAGAGTAATCGTAGCAGTGAAGCGACAGCCTGTGCGGAAAGCTTCGGCGGGGCTAGTGCATCGCGTGGACGAGGGAATGGTTTTCGGGAGCTATTCGTGCCGGGCCCAGGAAAGGATCGTTTCACTTTTGACATTGACACCGTATTCACGGGCTTTCGCCAAAATATTCCGGGCAAGTTCAGACTTTTTATTTTCCGGAGCGTATCGGAAGTAAGCTTCCGCCGCCCGCACATGTGCGGCGTCGGGCATTGGGAATTCATGTGTTTCGGGAATTCCGAACGCACTGTCAGGCAGTTCACGCCGCTCTTCTGCGTCGAGTCGGTCGCTTCCAGAGATAGAGGTGCTCATAGCGGTATATTTTATAGGTGGTTATATTTCGA
>QWCE01004953.1_pt1 | contig 12631 bp, 13 predicted proteins | sample 1972531 | NCBI WGS metagenome assembly QWCE01 (sample SAMN09866716, study PRJNA288562) | Human gut metagenome isolate term4_stool, whole genome shotgun sequencing... | reverse complement strand
GAGGACAAAGCTCATCCCCTGTCGGATGAAAAGCTGCGGTGTCTGCTGGAGCAGAAGGGCTGCGTCCTGTCCCGGCGCACCGTGGCCAAGTACCGGGAGGAGCTGGGCATCCCCGGCACGGCGGGCCGCCGGGAGTAACAGCATAAGCTTATTTTTTCAAGCAGAAGCGGGGAGCCATTCGGCTCCCCGCTTCTGCTTTCACCTGTGGGAGTGGGATTGGATCACTTCCGCAGCACGGTGTACTTGTCCATAAGCTCGTGGTTGATCTCCACGCCGAGGCCCGGCTTCTGGGGCACGGCGATGTAGCCGTCCTTATCCACCACCGGAGGCTCCGTGAGCATCATGTCACGCACCTCGTAGGGCCAGTAGGGAGGATCGTAGCAGTACTCGATGAAGGGGCAGTTGCTGACGGCGCCCGCCATATGCAGGGCGGCGGCCATACCCATACCATGAGTCCAGGTGTGGGGGGTGTAGATCTTGTTCTCCGCCTCCGCCATGGCCGCTACCTTCCGGTTCTGCACGAAGCCGCCGGAGAGCACCACGTCCATCTGATAGATGTCGAAGCAGTTGTGCTTGATGAGGTCACGGTACTCGTGGACCTGAGCGTTCAGCTCGCCGCCGGCCACATGGAGGGTGGTGCGCTTGCGCAGCTCTGCCAGGCCCTCGAAGTCGTAGCCGTACAGCGGCTCCTCGATCCACTCGATGCCGATCTCCTCGAAGGCACGGCACACGTTCAGGGCCTTCTTCAGATCCCACTTGGCCACGGACCGCTTGCCGGTGAAGAACCAGCCCTGATTGGCGTCCACGGCGATCTTCAGCTTGTCGCCTACCCGCTTTTTGATCTCGGCGATGATACGGACGTCCTCGAAGGGATCGTCGTGGTGAGCACGGAGCTTCATCATCTTGAAGCCCTCGGCAATATACCGCTCGGCGTCCTCCACACGCTCCTCCACGGACTTCAGGGAGCCGGTGCTGGCGTAGGCCAGAACCTTGTCCTGCACGCCGCCCAGCATCTTATAGATGGGGAGGTTGGCGTATTTGCCCAGTGCATCCCACACGGCTACCTCCACGCACCAGGGGCGGTAGGCGTACAGGGAGGCGTTGACGAGGCCGGTGTTGATGGCCTCCACCTGCGTGATCTCCTTGCCGATGACCAGCGGGCGGATGTGGGTGTCCCAGATACCCGCCAGCAGCTGGGAGGAGTCGCAGGCGGCACCGTAGCCGTGGATACCGTCATCGGTGATGATCTCAGCAATGGTAACGAACAGCTTGGTCTCCGGATTGCCGGGGTTCCAGGTGGAGGGGAAGGGATGGGGCAGGGGGACTTCCACCACCTGCAGCTTCGCGTCGATAATTTTCACGGTTATATCCTCCTATTCGTGTCCAAAATTTGGATGGGATCAGGCGGCGTCCTGAGGGGCCTTGGCATCCTTACCACGGCCCACGTGCTTGTTCAGCAGGAAGGACACCAGGCAGATGAGCACCAGCGTGATGGCAAGTCCCACGAAGGCACCGCCTTTCATCAGGCCGCTGACGATATAGCCAACCAGAGACGATCCGGCAACCGTCAGGGCATAGGGCAGCTGCGTGCGCACGTGGTCGATGTGGTCGCAGGAGGAGCCCATGGAGGACATGACGGTGGTGTCAGAGATGGGGGAGCAGTGGTCGCCGAAGATACCGCCGGACAGCACCACGCCGATGGCCATACCTACGGGGGCGCCGATGGAGATGGCCAGAGGCACGGCGATGGGGATGAAGATGGCGAATACGCTCCAGGAGCTGCCGGTGGAGAAGGAGGTCAGGCAGGTAGCGATGAAGATGATAGCGCACATAGAGGTGGGGGTCAGGAAGCTCTCGCAGGTGCTGACGATCCAAGTGGAAGTGCCGCAGGCGGAGCAGATGCTGCCGATGCCCCAGGCCAGCATGAGGATCATCAGAACCTCCATCATGCCCGTGCAGCCCTCGATGAAGGTGCTCAGGGCCTTCTTGAAGTTCCAGACCTTGCTGATCATGCCCATGATGATGGCGGAGATGGAGGCCAGAATGAAGGCGGTATCCAGCGCACGCAGGGAGCTGCCGTTGGCCAGCGCACCAAAGAAGCCATTGGTCTTGATGTCACCGGTGTAGAACAGGCCCACGAAGATGAACACCAGCAGCACGATGACGGGAACCAGCATATTCCAGATGGAGGGCTTGGCACCTTCCGGCAGATCCTCCTGCTCGATCTCACGGCGGATCTCGGCGCCGTCACGGAACAGCTTGCCGGTGAGCAGCGCACGGTCCTCGGCCTTCTTCATGGGGCCGTAGTCCCAGCCGGTGACGGCGATGATGAGCACCATGAGGATGGAGCCGATGGTGTAGTACTGATAGGGGATACCGGCCGCGAAGTCTGTCTGAGGATTGCCGGTATAGCCGGTGGAGGTGTAGAAGGTGGCGATGAGGCCGATGATGTAAGCGCCCCAGGCGGAGATGGGGAACAGAGTGGGGACGGCCGCCGTGGTGGAGTCCACGATGTAGGCCAGCTTCTCACGGGAGACTTTTACCTTATCGGTAAAGCTGCGGCAGATGGGGCCCACCAGCACGGGGTTGGTGGAATCGGAGAACCAGACGAACACGCCGCCCAGCCAAGTCAGCACCTGAGCGCCCCGGCGGGTCTTGCCTGCGCCGCGGCTGACGGCATTGGCGAAGGCTTGGGCGCCTCCGTTCTTTTCCAGCAGCAGCGACAAACCGCCGCAGAAGGTGGTCAGCGCCAGGATGCGCTGGTGGTCGGTATCCTCGAAGCCGGGGAGGATGTAATCGAAGAAGGTGCTGTAAAAGCCCTCCCACAGATTACCGCCGCACAGCATCACGGCACCGACGAACACGGCAATGAACAGGGACAGCACGACCTGGCGTGTGATGACCGCCAGGAGAATGGCCAGCAGAGGGGGAACGATGGCCAATAGGGTAGGTGAAAACTCCATATGTCGTCCTTTCCTCACTCGAAGAGTGAAACATAAATTCTGCGGTCCGTGGACCGTCTGCCCATAGTAATAGCAAGTGACGTGCCAGTCTGAGAAACGGCGATTTTTCGGGGATTTTGGGGGACGGTAAAAGCAATGAGTTCCATTTTGTCAAAAATATTTGATTTTATATCCGGACACTGGCATTTTCTATCAAGAAATTTTGACAAAGCCGGAGAAATATGAAGAATTTGTAAAAATTTGATGTGTGGGGGGGAGGAGGCCGTTCAGGCGAGGGGGGCGTGTGCGTCTACCGGCTTGGGGATACGGATTCCTACGACCAGTCTGCGCCTAATGCTCACCGTCGTGTCATCCGGTTTCTTGTTGCGTCATTGCCAAGCCAGTGCGCACACTGGCTGTGGCGATCCGTCCCCCACGGTAGAGCAGCAAGCTTCTTCAACCACCCAATAAAGCGGCAGCGTGAGTAGGAGAAAGTCGATTCCCTGTTTTGGCGGGATTTAGGAAGTAACTCTTGCACAGAAAAGAGGAAGTCTTGAAACCTAAGGGTGGCATTCTTTGGGAAACCGCCGAAGCGCCGCCTGTGGCGGATAAAGCGAGGCGGTTTCGAGGAAGTGTCCCGGTTTCCATGCCACAACGTGGCTGGAAACCGGCTGACACGACGGTGAATCTTTCTGCTGCTATTGGCAGAAAGTTACCCGCCGGAGGCAAAAAGAAAACGTCACCTGCCGGAGAGAAAATACGACACATTTGCAAAGCGGCCTTGTAATGACGGAAGAATGAGCCGCAGCCACGACAGGAGCGTCCCCTTGATTCCGGCGGCGGGGTCTGGTATAATATCTGGGATTTTTCCCCGGCGGAGAGGTCAGAAAGCGAGTGATACCATATGCCTTTTCAGAAAATGACCATCGATGATATTCCGGTGATCGCCCCATATTTCCGCTTCGTCACCACCAACACCTGCGACTTCACCGTAGGCGGGATGTTCATGTGGCGGGACTACTTCCACATGGCGTGGCAGGTGGAGGACGGCGTGCTGTACTCCACCCTCACCGGTGAGGACGGAAATCTCTACTACAACCTGCCCCTGGGGGAGGATATCCCCGCCGGACTGCGGCAGTGCCTGACCCGCCACCCGGAGCGGCCGGTGCGGTTCTGCACCATCCCGGAGGCGGAGCTGCCCCTGTTCCGGGGGCTGCCGGGCCGGGTGGAGATCACGGAGGAGGAGAATTTTGCCGACTATCTGTACTCCGCTGAGGAGATGATCCGGCTGTCCGGCAAGAAGTTCAGCGGCCAGCGCAACCACATCAGCCGCTTCCTCCGCACCTGCCAGAGCTGGAGCTTCGAGCCGCTGGACAACACCGACGCAGCGGAGGTGGAGACTTTTTTTCACGCCCTGAACAAGAAGCTCAACTACACCCCCGGCGAGGCGGCGGAGGAAAACCATAAGGTGCAGGAGGTGCTGGAGCATCTGGATCAGTACGGTCTGGTGGGCGGCGTCCTCCGGGCCGACGGGGCCATCGTGGGCTTCGCACTGGGGGAGGTGCTGCGGGACACCCTGTACATCCACATCGAGAAGGCGGATCGGGACTACCCCGGCGCCTATCAGATGCTGTGCCGCCAGTTCTGCACCGCCTATGCCGGCGGTCTTGCGTATGTGAACCGGGAGGAGGACATGGGGGATCTGGGCCTGCGGAAGGCCAAGAGGGATCTGCACCCGGTGACGCAGCTGAAGAAGTACACCGTGGAGGTGTGGTGACTGTTCCCCTCCTACGGACAAAACGGTTGCGCCGTGCCCCAGAATGAAGTATAATCAAAGAGAGTTCCATGAAAAAATGACAGGAGGCCTTTCTCATGCAAAAACTGGAGAAACAATTTCATATCCACTGTGTGGAGGGCGACGTGGGCCGGTATGTGATCCTGCCCGGCGACCCCGGCCGCTGCGAAAAAATCGCCGCCCTGTTTGACAACGCACACTTCGTGGCCCAGAATCGGGAGTACACCATCTACACCGGTACCCTGCTGGGGGAGAAGGTCTCCGTCTGCTCCACCGGCATCGGCGGCCCTTCGGCCGCCATCGCCATGGAGGAGCTGCACAATATCGGCGCCGACACCTTTATCCGGGTGGGTACCTGCGGCGGCATCGATCTGGATGTCCGCTCCGGCGACGTGGTGGTGGCCACCGGCGCCATCCGCTTCGAGCACACCAGCCGGGAGTATGCGCCCATCGAGTACCCCGCCGTGGCCAACTTCGAGGTGACCACAGCACTGGTAGAGGCGTCCCGTGCGCTGGGCAAGCGGACGCAGGTGGGCGTGGTGCAGTGCAAGGATGCCTTCTACGGTCAGCACAGTCCCGCCAGGATGCCGGTGTCCTATGAGCTGCTGAACAAGTGGGAGGCGTGGAAGCGTCTGGGCGTCAAGGCCAGCGAGATGGAGTCCGCCGCCCTGTTCGTGGTGGCGGATGCGCTGGGCTGCCGCTGCGGCTCCTGCTTCCATGTGATCTGGAATCAGGAGCGGGAGGCCGCCGGTCTGGATCAGGACATGAGCGAGGACACCACCTCCGCCGTGCAGGTGGGCGTGGAGGCCCTGAAGCGCCTTATCGCCGCCGATCGGTTCCAGAAGGAGCAGTAAGGGGACAAGGGCATAAAACTCCCTGTGGGCTGGTGGAGCAAGGGGGGCATCGAGATGTGGAAGCAGAATCGATCATTATTCGCCTACTTCCGATTCATGGGCTATGTGATGATGGTCGTGGGCATCTACCTGATCGTAAACGGGATTGGAGACTATGCAGGCCAATCCCGTCAGAAGGATTGGATCCCCATAGAGGCCACGGTCACGGATGTCTCCAGCGAGGTAGTCAGTTCTTCGCCCGGAAGGCATGGCAGCAACAGCAGTACCTACTACATTATGGCATATGAGTATGCCGTGGACGGAGAAACCTATACGGGCCGAACAGGACGTATGTCATCGCCCCGTCTGATTGGTACTGTCATTACTGTGAAATATAACCCAGAAGTGCCGGAAGAGAATACGGCGATTCTCTCTCCCAATACCCACAATCTGCTGGTCCTTTTGATTTTGGGAACGGCCATCGCAGTGGGGGGCTTTTTCCTCTCTGGGGTGCTGGAGCTACTTCGCAGCCTTCTGCGAAGGACGCACACAGAGGAGCTGAAGAAATCGGTTCCGGAGACAGACACGGGATTTGATTCAACGGCCATTGCAAAAATCCCGGCGAAGCAGTGGGTCCCCCGACTTGCGGCTTGGCTTCTTGCGTTCGTCGCCCTCGTCCTTTTCGTGAAATTCTTCCTCACGTCGGGAGCTGCGGACTTGGATAAGTTCCGCAATGCCGCAGTGGCGACCGGCTATACTGCCGTGGACTCTACGGAGGATATCCGCCAGAGCTGGGGCATCGGTTCCATGCTGATCCGCTCTGTTTCCGTGCATGAGGACTCTCTGCGGCTGGATCTATGCAAGATGGATTCAGCAGACAGCTGCCGCCGCATCTATGCCGGCATGACCCTCCCGATTACGGGCGAGGTGACGGAGAGCAATACCCTTTCCCGTCAGGTCTATGCCGTTGACACCCCCACGAATTTTTCAGCGAAGATCTGCATTGGGCAGATGCTGCTCTATGTTTTTACCACGCAGGAGGACAAGGCCGATGTGCTTGCGTTTCTGGAATCTGTGGGCTGGTGGAGCGAATAAGAGGGCGGAAATCCCATATACGGGATGCCAAGGGAATAAAGAACAAGGCTGGCAGGTCATTGACCTGCCAGCCTGATTCTTTCGGCGTTGATGGATGCTTGCTGCACCCGATGGCACCTCGTTATACACGCAGAGAATTTTCCGCATTGGAAAGGGGCCTCTTACGTCTCCTCGAAGAGACTGGCCTGATAGGGCAGGGGGGAGCGCCCGATCTGACGGAACTGGGCGGCGTTTTCCTCCGCCAGTGCGTCGCAGATGGCCATTTTTCGGATGATATTCTTCACGGTGCTGTCCAGCGCCGTCCCCTCCCGATAGTCGGCGGGGAAGATGAAGTCCACCCGGCCCTTGCTCAGCAGATCCTCCACCCCCTGACGGTTCTCCTCCTGATACACGGCGATGGCCTGCCCGCCGTAGGCCCGCATCATCTTCATGCACGGCACGTCCGACAGGCCGTCCCCCACATAGATCATGTTGGTGAAGGGGATGCGCTTGCTGTCGTCGGGCATGGAGTCGTTGAGGGTCTTGTCGTCGGACACATCCAGCACACCCTTATTGATACGGTAGACGAACTGGGTCTTGTTGGTGAAGTTTACGTCCAGCTTGGGCCAGCAGGCCAGCCCCTCCTCGTTGTAGAAGAACTCGCAGGCGTAGATTTCCCGGAACTCGTGGGCGATGCCGCTGCCCTCGATGATCTCCCGCAGACCGGAGGAGATGACGTAGTGCTCGATCTCCACCCCCAGCTGCTGGCCGAAGGCGTTGATGCGGCAGAACCACTCCCGCACGCCGGGAAAGAGCACCATGTCCCGTCCGCAGCGCACCAGAAAGTCCCGGTCCAGCCGCCGGTTCTGCTCCCGGCACTCATGGATCATGGTGTACATATAGGCCAGCAGGCCATCCATGTGGTTATCCCGGCCAAAGCCGTTGGCCTTCTGCCAGAACTGGGCCGGGGTATATCCCAGCGCCGGGATGAAGGTGTAATTCTCCATGTCCGTGGTACACAGGGTCTTGTCAAAATCGTACAACAGGGCGATGATAGGGCGGGTCATAGTGTTACTCCTTTGATGGGTTGGATAGCAGATAGCAAGCAGGGGCGGCTCACAGGAGCCGCCCCACGGTATTTAGTGTTCGCTGTTATAGTTGCGCCCGAACTTCAGGTCGTCCAGATTGAAGTCCGCCGAGAAGGGGGACTCCGTCTTGGCGGGCTCCTCCGCCGGGGCCTCCTGCGGGGCGGGTTCTTCTGCCGGAGCCTCGGCTTCCTCTGCGGGAGCCTCCTCCGCCGGTGCGGCGGGCTCCTCCGCAGCGTCTGCCACGGGGACACGGCCCTCCTCCGGGGCGGGCAGGGTCACAGGCTGCCTCTCCTCCACCTCTGCCTCCGGCAGAGAGCGCAGGAAGCTCACCTGCTGGGCGCAGAGGTCTGCGCTGCGGCGCAGGAAATCGGACAGGCTGTTCTGGGCCATGGTCAGCTTGTGCTGGGCCTGCGCCACCTGCTGCTCCAGCTGGGCCACCTGCCGGTTGGCCTCCTCCTGGGCGTCCGAGAGCATCTTGTCCCGCTGGGCCTGTGCGTCGGAGACCATCTGGGCCGCCATCCGCTGGGCCGACAGCAGGGTGGAACGCATGGCGTCCTCGGTGGCCCGATACTCCTCCACCTTCTCCGCCAGCACCTTCAGCTTGGCCTTCAGGGCGGCGTTGTCCTTATACAGGGCGGTATAATCCTCCGTCAGCGCATCCAGAAACTCGTCCACGGCGGCCATGCCGTAGCCATTGTTGAAGCCGGATGCCTTGGGGAACGTCTTTTCGGAAACTTCCTGCGGTGTAAACATGATCTATCCCTCCGATTTACATCTCTATCCGGCCCTTACAGGTACAGGCCGTTGTTCTCCAGCTCGTCGATCAGGTCGCCCATGAGATCCACGGAATAGGGCGTGATGATATAGGTATTGGTGGAGACCTTCTTGATCTTCCCGTCACCGGCGTAGGCCACGCCGGAGAGGAAATCCACCAGCCGCCGGGCCACATCCTTGTTGGTACCCTCCAGATTCAGCACCACCGTGCGCTTTTCCCGCAGATGGTCAGCGATCTCCGAGGCGCTTTCAAAGCGCTCCGGCTTTACCAGCACCACCTTCAGCTGGGTGGTGGCGTGGATGTTCACCACTTTGTTGCGCCGCTCCTCCGCAGGGACCTCCTTGCGGCGGGAGGACTCACGGGGTTCACGGGGTTCACGGGGCTCGAAGTAGGTCGGCTCGCTGTCACGGCCCACATCCTCCTCGTAATCGTCATCCTCATCGTCATAGGGATGAATGATCTTCTTAAATTCGTCCATCAGGCTCATGGAAAGACCCTCCTGTTTCTTTATTTGGTATAATCCCTGGCACCGAAAATAGCAGTCCCCACCCGGACCATATTGCTGCCGGCCCGGATGGCATCGGCAAAGTCGCCGCTCATGCCCATGGAGATGTATTCTAATTCATTATCGTATATTTTCCCGTTTATGTCAACATAAAGACGGTGCATTTTCTCGAAATATACCAGATTGCCGTGGGGGACCGTCTCCACCGGCGGGATGGTCATCAGTCCCCGGACCCGGACATGGGGCAGCTCACGGGCCAGAACGGCCGCCGCCTCCGTCTCCTCCGGGGCAAAGCCGCTCTTGGCCTCCTCGCCGCCGATGTTCACCTCCAGCAGGATATCCTGCACCAGCTGCTGCCGGGCAGCCTCCTTCTCCACCTCCCGCAGCAGGGCCTCGGAGCCGATGGATTGGATGAGAGCGGCCTTGCCCACCACCTGCCGCACCTTGTTGCGCTGCAGATGGCCGATGAAATGCAGGGGCGCTCCGTCATAGGCGTTCTGAGCCAGCTTGGCGGTCATCTCCTGCACCCGGTTCTCCCCCAGAGCGTCCACCCCGGCGGCGATGGCCTCCTGACAGGCGGCGGCGTCGTTCATCTTGCTGGCGCCCACCAGAAAAATGTCCCGCTCGCTGCGGCCGCTTTCTCGGGCGGCCTCCGCCATCTCCCGCCGCACGGCGGCAATGTGTTCCGTAATGGTCATACAGATCTTTCCTTTCCCGATGGAATCTATTTATGTGGCTGCACTTATTGGCCGATGGCATCTGCTGGGCGGCTGCTACTGCACGATCTGTCCGCCGGAGAGCTTACTGGAGGTGACGATGACCTCGTCCCCCGGCCGCAGGACGGAAACGTCCTGACTCTGGCTGGCAGCCTGCACCAGACTGTATCCGTCGCCCCGGTAGACCATGGACACCGGCTTGAAGCTGGCCACCTTGCCCACCACGCAGTAGACCCCCAGCTGGTTGTCCTCGCTCATCCGCAGGGCGTTGGTGGGGATCCGCAGTCCCTCATAGGACCGCAGCACCAGCTGGGCCGCCTGATGGCGCAGCTGGGTGGTCTGGGCCAGATACTCCCGGCAGGTCAGCACCACCGCCTGCTTGCCGTCCTCGGCGGCGCTGAGATAGGTGACCTGGGCGTCGATGTCCTGCTGCGCACCCTTGGAAAACCGCAGGGTCAGCCAGTCCCCCTTCTCCAGCTGCTGGGCCTGCTCCGCAGTGATCACGGCGGTGTAGTACCACGTCTCCCCGATGATGAGCTTTCCCAGAGAGCTGCCGCCGGTCTGGCCGGAGGGCAGCTCCTCCAGCTGGGAGGGGGTCACGGACTGCAAAAATTCCGGCGTCAGCAGGGACTCATAGCCGTCGCAGGCGGCGGAATAGGTGCCAGAGTGCTCCGCCGTCACCGTCCGGGCCCCGGAGAGGGAGCTCCGCAGAGCGGACAGCTCCCCCTGCACCGTGGCGATGTCCGCCTCGATCTCCTCGCCGGAGGAGTAGGTGTGGCTGCGCTTGAGGATGGCGGCCTTCAGCTGGGCCGTCTGGTCCGCCGCATCGTCGTAGTCGCCGCCGGAGAGGGAACGGCGGATGCTCAGCAGGCTCTCGGTGATGGAGCCGTCCAGCTTCAGGGTGGCGTCGGGGTTCAGATAGGAGGACAGGGCGAATTGCAGCTGCTGCAGCTGCAGCTCCTTGGTTTCGATCTGCTGCACGGTATCCAGCGCATCGCTGCCGCTGTATACCGTGGCCACCGTCTGGCCCTTGCCCACCCGTTCGCCCTCGCTGACCTCATGGCGCACGGTGCCGCTTTCACCGGAGAGGACCTCCTCGTCCCGAACCAGCCAGCCGCTGACGTCGATGGTGTCCTCGGCGGAGCTCTGATAGACCAGCGTGGTGGTGAAGGGGTCCGTCAGGGCAAAATAGCCCTGTGCGGCGAAGTACAGCGCAATGGCCGCCAGCAGGGCGATGCTGAGAAAGCGGAAAACACGGGTGTTGTTCATGGCTCCTCCTTGGTGGAATGTTGGGACGCCTCACTCGTCCGACGGCAAGCAGGGCTCCTCCTGCAGCGAGACGGGGTGAATGGGAACGATGGTGGAAATAGCGTGCTTATAGATGATCTGCTGCTTGCCGTCGGTGTCCAGCACCACGGTGAAGCAGTCAAAGCCCGTCACCACGCCCCGCAGTTGAAAGCCGTTCATCAGAAAGATGGTCAGGGGAATACTCTGCTTGCGGGCCTTAGTGAGGAAAATTTCCTGAAGGTTGTTGCTCTTTTGCATATCGTCTGCTCCTTTTCTCTGTTGGCGGACGACGTGCCGTCCGCTCTTGGGTTTATCGTAAGCCAAGAGCGGTGAGATATTCTGTCGCATTTTGCAGGCCTTGGGGAAAATTCGGCTCCTCTCCCCACAGGATCCAGTGAATGTCCGGGTTGCGCCGCAGCCACGTCAGCTGTCGCTTGGCGTACTGCCGGGATCGAAGCTTGACCTCCTCAATGGCCTCGGCCACGGTGCAGCGGCCGTCTGCCGCCGCCAGAAACTGCTTGTAGCCGATGGCCTGCCACGCCGTAGCGGTGGGAGGCAGTCCCGCTGCCAGCAGGGCCTGCACCTCCTCCAGCAGCCCCTGCCGCACCATCTCATCCACCCGCAGATCGATGCGTCGGCGCAGCTGCGCCCGATCCTGAAAGCTCAGGCCAATGTAAGCGGCCTGATAGCGGGGCGGCTGCTGCCGGGTGCGGTGGTCGTGCTGGGTGATGGTCTCGCCGGTCTCATACCACACCTCCAGCGCCCGGAGGATGCGTTTTTCGTCGCCGGGGTGCAGCCTTGCGGCGCTATCCGGGTCGATGGTTTGCAGCTCTGCCAGCAGCGAGCCGACGCCCTCCTGCTCCAGCCGCTGCTGCAGGTGCTGCCGGGTCACACCGCCGGCGCTTCCGGCGGCAAAGTCCGTGCCACGGATCAGGGACTCCAGATACAGCCCCGTGCCGCCCACCAGAATAGGGCGGCGGCCCCGGCGGAGGATATCCTGCACACAGACATCGGCCTCCGATACGAACCGGGCCACGGACCAGCTCTCGGCGGGATCGGCCACGCCCACCATGTGGTGGGGGATGCCCTCCATCTCCCCCGGAGTAGGGGCGGCGGTGCCGATGGCCATGCCCCGATAGATCTGCATGGAGTCCACGGACACCACCTCGCCGCCGAAGCGGTGGGCCAGCGTCACGCCCATTTTCGTTTTTCCCGTGGCGGTGGGACCCACCACGCAGATGATCTGTGGGATCATAGGGGGACTCCTTTCCCGATGGTTCTTTCTTTTTTTGCCGTCGGCGGGGCGCTTTCCCGGCTGCTGAGAGAAGTATGCCGCCGGAGGCAACAGAGAAATTTACGCCCGCTTGAACATCTTCTCCATTTCGTACTTACTGAGCTTTACCGCCACCGGGCGGCCATGGGGGCAGTAGCGGATCTCCCCGCTCTGCACCTTATCCGCCAGCGCCTGAAGCTCCGAGGGATCGGACCACATCCCCGCCTTGATGGCGGATTTGCAGGCCATGGTCTGGAGCAGACTGTCCCGTGCGGCGGCGGGATCGGCCCGGTTCAGCCGCAGATCCTCTGCCAGCTCCTCCAGAGCGGCGGGGACATCCCCC
>QWCE01004950.1_pt1 | contig 12634 bp, 9 predicted proteins | sample 1972531 | NCBI WGS metagenome assembly QWCE01 (sample SAMN09866716, study PRJNA288562) | Human gut metagenome isolate term4_stool, whole genome shotgun sequencing... | reverse complement strand
ACTTTCCGAAAAAGGTAGTGATTTCTCGGTAAAAACGACGATTCATATCCATAGACTTTTTGAGAAGTTTGGCTTTGATGAGGTGTTTGGAAGAAGTGCGGTTATGGAACTTCTTGAGCTGAAAGGTTCAGGTGCTTCAAAACTTCTTTCCAATTTGGTAAAGGCAGATATTATTGAACCGGTATCCGGTCACGGAAAAGGGAAATATAAATTTAAGAAGTAGTTTATAAGACTTCCTTGAAATTATCGACATGGTGTGTAGACAATCTGATGTTTTGTCTTCGGCAGTAGGATAAAGAAGATAAGGAAACAGAACAGAAATAGATTATAAAAGGTCTGTTGGGCAGTATAGCCTAATGAAGCCTACAGAAAAAGGTTGCGTGAAGCCACATAAAAATGTATAATTAGGAGTAATGAATTTCATATTAAATGATATTGGAGGTACTCATGTCACAGTCGGTTACGATAAAGAGTAATAAATATGGAATCAATTTAATTTTAGATGCGGATATGCCATTTGCTGATTTGATAAAGGCAGTTGTGGAGAAGTTTAAGGCATCCGCCATTTTTTTTAAAAACGCAAAGCTTGCTATTTCATTTGAGGGAAGGCATCTTTCAGATGAAGAGCAGCAGCAGATAATTGCAGCTATTGAGGAAAATACCACAATTGAGATTTTGTGCATTGTGGAGAGTGGTACCGAGCAGGAAGCCATTATGAAGGAGCAGGTTGAGGCATTTAATGAGGCAGTGCAGAAGCAGTGCGAGAATGTTGCGACAGTCAGTGCTCCGGAGCAGTTTTACCGTGGTACGCTCAGGTCAGGCCAGGTGATTACCAGCGAGTCTTCGGTCACAATCATAGGTGATGTCAATCCGGGAGCCAAGATTATAGCTCAGGGCAATATCGTTATTCTTGGTGCATTAAAGGGCAATGTTCACGCCGGATGCACAGGTGACAGGAGCTGTTTTGTATTTGCACTTGATATGCAGCCGATTCAGATTCAGATTGGTGATTTGATTGCGAAGAGTCCGGACGAGCCTCAGCCAAAGCACAGGGTAAGGCGCAAGGAAAAGCCGGCACAGGAGCAGGCACAGATAGCCATCGCAAAGGATGGATATATTTACATCGAACCAATTACTAAAAATATTTTAAATAGCATTTAGGAACGTAGGAGGAATAAAGTTCATGAGCGAAGTAATCGTTATCACATCAGGAAAGGGTGGTGTGGGCAAGACCACAACCACAGCAAATATTGGTACAGGTCTTGCACAGTTAAATAAAAAGGTTGTTATGATTGATACTGACATCGGACTGCGTAACCTGGATGTTGTTATGGGACTTGAGAATCGTATTGTATACAATCTCGTAGACGTCGTTGAGGGCAAATGTCGTATACGTCAGGCCCTTATCAAGGATAAGAAATATCCTGATCTGTGTCTGCTTCCATCAGCTCAGACAAGGGACAAGGATGCTGTTACACCGGAGCAGATGGTTGAGCTTATCAATGAGCTTCGTGAGGAGTTTGACTATATTCTGCTTGATTGCCCGGCAGGTATCGAGCAGGGCTTCAAGAATGCCGTTGCAGGAGCTGACCGTGCACTTGTTGTCACTACACCTGAGGTATCAGCAATCCGTGACGCTGACCGTATTGTTGGCCTTCTCGAGGCAAATGAGATGAAGCGCATTGATCTGATTGTCAACCGTCTGCGTGTCGATATGGTTAAGCGCGGTGATATGATGAATGTGGATGATGTAACAGAGATCCTTGCAGTCAACTTAATCGGTGCAGTACCGGATGATGAGCAGATTGTTATTTCTACAAACCGTGGTGAGCCGTTAGTTGGCTCAGACAGCCTTGCAGGAAAGGCATATATGAATATCTGCCGCCGTATCATGGGCGAGGAGGTTCCTTTCCTTGATTTAAACCAGAAGCATGGTGTCTTTGAAAAGCTAAAGGATATGTTTAAGAAAAATTAAAGGGGGATACGTACCATGGGTATAATGGATTTATTTAAAAAGAAATCTTCTGGTAATGTTGCAAAGGATCGCCTGAAGCTGGTGCTGGTTTCTGACCGTGCAAACTGCTCATCGGAGATGATGGAGATGATGAAAAGGGATATCATTGAGGTTATTTCCCGCTATATGGATATTGATGCGGAAGCTCTTGATGTGAAAATCACAGAGACAGAGTCTGATTCTAACAACGGAATGGTTCCGGCACTTGTTGCCAATATTCCTATCCGTGACATGAAGCATCGTCCGGATCCAAGATAGAGTAAATAAAATAATAGGATACGATAAGATATGAGGGTCAAAAGATGTTTTGGCCCTTTAATTATTATATTGAATAAAAAGACTTGATTTGATATTAGAGTGTGATATACTTTAATACGTTACAAATAAATAAATTTTAGCAGAGTAGACACATGTGCGTTAAGTGCCGGATGAACAGGGAGTTGTCACCCGGACGAAAAGAAAATCTTGCGGTACATGAGTCGCATCCCGCTGCATCCGAAGATATTAATTATCTCCTGTTGTAGTTCGGTGAGGTCTGCAAAGGAGGTAATTTTTTAATGAAAAAATTCGTTACTTTGTTCACCGATTCTGCCCGAGAGCTTAAATCGGTCAGAACCATCACAACTATGGCAATGCTTGCTGCAGTTGCCGTTATCCTTGGATATTTCTCCATCGAATATGGACAGTTTATCCGTATCGGTTTTTCCAGTATTCCAAATGGTATCGTTGATTACCTGTTCGGGCCGGTTGCCGGAGCTGTTTTCCACGGAGCGCTTGACATCATCAAGTATCTGATGAAGCCTACAGGACCATTTTGTCCACAGCTTACACTTGTTGTAATGCTTGCAGGTGTTTTATATGGATGTTTCTTTTATAAGAAAAAGCTTACCATATGGAGAGTGCTTGCTGCGAAGTTTGTAGTAATGCTCATCTGCAATGTCATTCTCAATACTCTGTGTCTGCAGGTACTGTATGGACAGGCACTTATGGCAATCCTTCCAATGCGTGCACTTAAGAACCTTATTATGTGGCCGATAGATTCAATTGTCTTTTTCGGCATTGCAAAGGCACTGGAGCAGATTGGATTGTTCCGTACCTTCCGTAAACCGGAGCTTGTAAAGAATGCATAGCGTGTTCTTTATAATGTGTATAAATGATGAAAAGGAACATAGCAACAGAATAATGCACAGACAATATAATGCACAAAACATTACAATAAAATAATATTTTAAGTGTCAAATGACAGTTTTTATTTATAATTTTAAGCATAAGTGTCTTTAAACTGACAATTGTGAGGTATTTCACTTTTTTAATGAAAATTGTTGACACAATATATTGAACGTGATATTGTTTACTTGTTCAAAATAATACACAAAAGAAAACGAACAAACAACTACATATTAATTATGAATATTTAAGAGCAAAGACGCTAACCGGTGAAGCACTTTGCTCTTTTTTATTTATCAAAATCACAAGGATATTTAAATTAGGAGGCAATATATTATGAGATTAAAAGACACAGGATTAACAGCACAGGACATCAAAGACAAAGTAAAGAAGTATATGATTGAGACATATGAGCGTTTTGATTTCATCGCTGAGACTGCTGAGGGCATGTATCTGTATGATGAGAATGGCACACCATACCTTGATTTTTACGCAGGAATCGCCGTAAACAATGCCGGCAGCAGAAACCCTAAGGTTGTTGCAGCAGTCAAGGATCAGGTGGATGACATCATGCATACATTCAACTATCCATACACCATTCCACAGGCGCTGCTTGCTGAGAAGGTCTGCAAGACTATCGGAATGGACAAGATTTTCTACCAGAACTCAGGAACTGAGGCAAATGAGGCTATGATTAAGATGGCTCGTAAATATGGTATAGAGAAATATGGTCCAAACAGATATCACATCGTAACTGCTAAGGATGGCTTCCATGGCAGAACCTTCGGTGCTATGTCAGCTACAGGACAGCCTGGAAACGGATGCCAGGTGGGCTTTGGTCCAATGACATACGGCTTCTCATATGCTCCTTACAATGACTTAAAGGCTTTCAAGGATGCTTGCACAGAGAACACAATCGCTATCATGATTGAGCCAGTACAGGGCGAGGGCGGTGTTCATCCTGCGACACCTGAATTCATGAAGGGACTTCGCGAGTTCTGTGATGAGAAGGGCATGCTCCTCCTTATCGATGAGGTTCAGACAGGATGGTGCAGAACCGGAGCTGTAATGAGCTACATGAACTACGGCATTAAACCTGATATCGTTTCTATGGCAAAGGGACTTGGCGGTGGAATGCCAATCGGTGCTATCTGTGCTACAGAGGAGGTTTCAAAAGCATTCTCAGCCGGTTCACACGGTACAACCTTTGGTGGACATCCTGTATGCTGTGCAGCAGCACTTGCAGAAGTAAACGAGCTGCTTGACAGAGATCTTGCCGGAAACGCAAAGAAGGTTGGTGATTATTTCACAGCTAAGCTTGAGAAGCTTCCACACGTAAAAGAGGTAAGACATCAGGGACTTTTAGTTGGTGTTGAGTTTGACGATACAATCTCAGGTGTAGATGTAAAGCATGGCTGCTTCGACCGTCATATGCTTATCACAGCAATCGGAAGCCATATCATCCGTATGGTTCCACCGCTTATCGTAAGCGAGGAAGAGTGCGACAAGGCATTTGATATTATCAAGGAGACTGTTGAGTCACTTTCATAGAAGGCTTGAATTATATTTGAAGCAGGCAACAGAATATATTGCGGCAGATTTTACGAGCCGGATAAAAGGACAAGGGCGTCACGATTAGCTTCGTGCGCCCTTCTTTTAAACAAAGAATATAGGTAACTAAGCGGAACAAGTTTATATAACAACATATGATTAAAGGGTCAAAAGGTATCGTCGATGCATACCTTAGCGACTTTCATATCAACTAAGAAAAGCGAGGGGAACGAAATGGCACATCTTGTTATTACAATAGGATGCGAATATGGCGCTAAAGGAAACCAGATTGGCAAAAAGGTTGCTAAAGACCTGGGAATCAAATTTTATGACAGGGATACTGTAGATGAAATCATAAAAGAGGTCGGTATTCCGAAGGATATCATGGAAAAGGTTGAGGAAGGTATCACTATCGCCGGAAAAGGTGCAGAGGGTGATGTCAGAGGCTCTTTCTCCAAATATGCAGACCTCACAGAGCGTGCAATTCACGTCCAGAAAACCATAATCAGAAAATTATCAGACCGTGAGTCATGCGTGATTATCGGTCGTTCAGCAGACTATATACTAAAGGAACATAAACCGATTTTACGTATTTTCATATATTCACCGGATGAAGTGAGGATTGAAAACGTAATGAAGAGCCACAATTTGTCGGAGGATGATGCAAAGCTTTTTATCACTGAAAAGGATAAGCGTTATCATAAGCGTCATATGGCGCTGACAGGAAGCAACCGAGGCGACAGACACAACAGGGATATGCTTATAGACAGCAGCCTGTTAGGAGTGGATGGCACAGCGGAGCTTATTGAGTCTCTGGCAAGAAAAGTGGTAGAAAATGAAAGTAAGACAGAAGCTGGAGGTGACAAGTAATGGAACAGAAAAAATCAGAATTTAACAAAGTCCTGAATGCCTGGGACGTACTTGTAATTGCATTTGGAGCCATGATTGGCTGGGGCTGGGTTGTCTCAACCGGAGGCTGGATTGAAAAGGGCGGAGTGCTCGGTGCCGCAATCGGCTTCGTAATCGGCGGTATCATGATATTTTTCGTGGGAATGACCTACGCGGAGCTGACAGCAGCCATGCCTCAGTGCGGTGGCGAGCATGTATTCAGCTACAAGGCAATGGGTTCGACAGGTTCATTCATATGTACGTGGATGATTATCCTTGGATATGTCAGTGTGGCATGCTTTGAGGCGTGCGCTTTCCCAACAATCATCACATATCTGTGGCCGGGCTTTTTGAAGGGCTATCTGTATACGGTAGCAGGCTTTGATATTTATGCTTCTTGGCTTATTGTGGCGATAGTTGTGGCATTTTTAATTATGATGATAAACATTATCGGCGCAAAGACAGCAGCGATTTTGCAGACTGTGCTCACATGTATTATTGGTGGCGCCGGAATTTTGTTGATAATTGCATCGGTAATCAATGGAACAGTTGATAACCTGGATGGACAGATGTTTGCAGGCAGCTCTGCAGGTCTGAACGTAAAGGCAATTATCGGAGTGGCAGCTCTGTCACCATTTTACTTTATCGGATTTGACGTAATACCTCAGGCGGCTGAGGAGATCAATGTTCCGGCAAAGAAAATCGGCTCAATACTTATCTTATCAGTAGTTCTGGCAGTTGTGTTCTATGCACTTGTCATTGTTGCGGTAGGTCTTGTCATGGGGCCACAGGCAATTGTTGATTCAGAGCAGGCAACAGGACTTGTCACAGCAGATGCAATGGCTGCCGCATTCAACACAAAGATAATGGCAAAGGTTATAATAGTCGGCGGAATGTGCGGTATCGTAACCTCATGGAACTCATTTTTGCTCGGTGGCTCGCGTGCCATGTACTCAATGGCAGAGTCATATATGATTCCGAAGTTTTTTGCAAAGCTTCATCCAAAGCACAAGACACCTATCAATGCACTGATTCTCATCGGATCTCTCACAATGCTTGCACCTTTTGCAGGTAGAAAAATGCTTGTATGGATTAGTGATGCCGGCAACTTTGGATGCTGCGTGGCATATTGCATGGTTGCTCTTTCATTTATTATTCTTCGCAAGAAGGCGCCGGATATGCCAAGACCTTACAAGGTTCCCGCATACAAGTTCTTTGGAACGATGGCGGTCATCATGTCAGGCTTCATGGTTGCAATGTACTGCATACCGGGAAGCGGCGGATCACTTATCATCCAGGAGTGGGGCATCGTGCTTGCATGGTGTGCACTCGGCGTGGTGTTCTTCGTCTTCTGTAAAAAGAAATACAAGGAGTCATTTGGTACACTTGTTGAGCTCATCTCTGATGAGGATGCTGCAACACTTATGCCGGAGGCAGATGAGGTTGAACTGGATAAGGTTATCGATGCTGCAATAGACAGGGTACTTGCCAAGAAAGCCAGCTAGGAAACAGAAAGGACAGATTATATATGGAAACATTTAATTTCTCGGTGCCACAGGACATCACAGTGGGAAAGGGCAGTCTTTCAAAGCTGCCGGAAATAGCCAAAAAACTTGGAGGTAAGCATGCACTCATCATTTCAGGACCTCATCTTGAGAAGATGGGACTTGTAAAAAAGGCAGCAGATTATCTGGCATCAGTTGACATAAAAGCAGACACTTTTACAGATATAGAGGCAAATCCATCTGTCACAACAGTGGAGAAAGCCACAGCAAAATACCTGGAGTCGGGCGCAGACTTTATCGTGGCATTCGGAGGCGGCTCACCGATGGATGTGGCAAAAGCAGTGGGTGTAGTTGCCAAATATGGCGGAAGCGTCACAGACTATGAGGGAGCACACAAGGTGCCGGGACCAATCGTACCGCTCATTGCGATACCAACCACCGCAGGAACCGGCTCAGAGGTGACAGCATTCTCTGTAATTACAGATCATAGCAGAAACTATAAGCTTACAGTATTCAGCTACGAGATATTGCCAAAATATGCAATCCTCGATGCAGAACTCATCACAACAGCACCGGCAAGCGTAGCGGCAGCATGCGGAATTGATGCATTTATCCATGCAGAGGAGGCATATGTATCCACAGCGGCTTCGCCATTTTCTGATGCACTGGCAGAAAAAGCGATGGCACTTATCGGAAAAAATATCCGCAGATTTGTAGCAAACAGAAACGATATCGAGTCTGCTGAAGCCATGATGACAGGCTCGCTTTTTGCAGGAATAGCATTCTCATTTGCAAGGCTCGGAAATGTGCATGCAATGAGCCATCCGGTCAGCGCATTTTTCGATGTGCCTCACGGAGTGGCAAATGCAGTGCTGCTTCCTGTAATCGCAGAGTACAATGCACTTGCAGATCATGGAAAGTATCTGACCATCTACAATGATATAAGCCCGATTCCTGCGTATGCGGACGAATTTGAGCCTATGATGCTTGTAGATGCAATCAGGGAGCTTTGCACAGACATCGGAATCCCTGAGAATCTGACCATCGCAATCAACAATGCCAGCAAAAACGGAACAGTCACAAAGGAAGAGATAGAAAGCAAGATAGAGCCGATGGCTGTCGATGCCATGAAGAGCGGCAACATTGCTGTCAATCCAAGGGCTTCACGCCAGTGCGATATTGAGATGCTGTATCGCAAGGCACTGTAAAACTTATAAAATACAACATATAAGGTAACTATTCCGAATAGTTACCTTATATGATTATAAACAGTATAGTTAGAAAATTAAATGCAAAAACGGAGATATGAGTATGGATTATCTGTCACACAATGTATCTGAAAATTTAAAAAGAATACGTCAGTCAAAGGGCATGAGCTTAGATCAGGTAGCGGAACAGACCGGTGTGAGTAAAAGCATGCTTGCTCAGATAGAAAAGGGCACAGCAAATCCATCTATCGGAGTGCTTGGTAAAATCACAAGCGGTCTGCGAATTGAGTTTCAAAGACTTATAGATCCGCCGAGAGTGGACTATGCGCTCATATCTCCGGATGATCTGGTACCGACAAAGGAGCTTTTGGGACAGTACAGGGTATGGACCTGCTTCCCATACGAGGACTCAAGGGAGGTCGAGGTATACCGTATTGACGTGGAACCGGGTGGCGTGTATACAAGCGGTGGGCACGGCGAGAAAACACGCGAATATCTTACAGTCACAGACGGTGTGCTAACGGTCGAGTGTCACGACCATGTGCAGGAAATCCATAGGGGACAGGTGTATAAGTTTGAGACCGATCAGCCTCATTTGTATCGCAATGATGGTGATAGGGTGGCAAGCTGCATGTGCTTCTTTTTGGATTATACTAATATTCGGTGAGATTTTTAGCCTCTCCTCACCACAGCACTTTTCCCTCTAAAAGCAATACCGATGCTTATAATTGAATTCACACCATTATCGCGCAGCTCTGTGTCGTATTTCTTTGCTTCTATCTGTTGCAGGGCGCTGTCGGCTAATGCAGATAAATCGGTATGTTCATCTTTAGTGTGTTTAAATTCAAAGATAAATCCGGGCATTCCCTTTGTTAAAGGCATAAGCTGAATATCAAATCGACCGAGGCCTGATTCGCGGTTTGAGCGTATCTTGTAGCGGTTTCCAAGTATGGCACAAAGACCAAGCATCATTCCGTGATAGAAGCCTTCATTAGCTCCATCAATAGAAGAAATGCTTTTTACCATAAAATCCTCCAGCAGAGCCTGGAGTTTTTGCGTGTCCTTGGAAAAGATAGCCTGACTGATAGATATGGCAAGGCTATTTTGGTTGGTGCGGTTTAGAACCTCCTTTTCGTAAACAAAAGTAATTTCTTTGTTCGGAATAGCAACGTCACACATGAAATTTCCATCGCTTTGCGGATAAATATTGGCAACCTTCAGGTATCCGGCTACCAGAAGAAAGCTGTATATACTATATGGATTATTCTGAACCTCGGGATAGATAACACCGGTATCAATATAGGCTGCGATTTTTTCACCACAGAGCAGCTTATAAAGGCCTTTGGTAATTTCAGGCGTAGCTGCCTGGATAATTTCTCCGATTATCTCATTGCTGCCGGTGGATTGCCAGAATGCTTTCGGAAAGCAGTTGTCAGAGATATAATTGATTACAGACCATGGATTAAAGATTTCTGTATTGCCAAAACGATATCCATCGTACCATTCGCTGAGCTCATTATATTTATCATCTTTTCCATAGTATCGCAGCATGTCTTTTACCTCTTTTTCAGTAAAACCAAAATAAGAGCTGTAGCCATCATCGAGAATAGAATAGGTTTTCAGATTGTTCATGCCGCTGAAGATACTTTCCTTTGCTACACGCAGTATTCCTGTAAGAAAGCCAAAGGCAAGGTGTGGATTGTCCTTGAGTCCTCCTGAGAAAAAATTGCGCATGAAATTTACTATTTCCGGATAGAAATTGCAGGTATGCCCCTGCTGGATGGGTGTGTCATATTCATCAATGATAATGATACATTCCCTTCCATAATGCTTATGAAGCAGTAATGATAAAAGCTGCAGACCCATCTGACAATCGACTTCATCCCCGCTGTCTCCGGCAAGAAGATGATATTGTTCTTTTTCGTAAGCGGTTAAAACAGAACTTGTCTCAAGCTCGTTATGTCGTATAAATTCTAGAGATATAAGCCTGCGGATTTTTTGAAAGGTTTCTTCCCAGGTCATGCTTTTAACATCTTTGAAGGTCAAAAAAATGACAGGATACCGTCCTTGATGTTTAGTGTAGTAATCGCCGCATTGCCATATCTGTTTGTCTTTGAAATAAACAGATGTATCATCGTTTGTTTTTTCAAAAAATACGCGCAGCATATCCATATTCAGAGTTTTTCCAAAACGCCTTGGGCGTGTGAAAAGAGATACCATCGGTTTTTTATCCAGAAAATCACGTATCATCAGAGTCTTATCTACATAATAATAGCCGGTGGTTGCAAGCTTAAAATCAGATACACCTATTGGCAGAGATTTATTTTTCGCGAAATGATTCATGTGTATGGTTTCGTCAGGGATTAACCATTTACGTCCTTCCTTTATTGCACCGGACAATTCACCGTTTTTGCACATCTGCTGGATTCTTCGTACAGAAAATCCCATTGCTTTTGATGCATCTGAGCAAGATAAATATTCCATGTGGCACCTCCGCATAATAATTTAATAGCAATACTTTGATTATATTATATGTCATTATGCGAAATTTAACAACTGTGATTTCACATGGATTTCGCATAACAATGTGAAAATTTCGCATAGATTTCGCCTACAAACGAAATGCTATGTTATGTTATTTATCAGGTGTTATCCTGTGTTTTCATTGGTTATCCTATTGCATATATAGGTTTACCTATATATAATGATGTGAGTTAAGAAACAAATAGTTTCACCAACAACACACAGGGAGAACACAATGCAAACATTAAAGAAATTCATCAAATACTACAAACCCTACAAAACAGTCTTTTTCATAGACCTGCTTTGCGCAACAATAATCAGTGCCATAGATCTGGCGTTTCCGCAGCTGCTTCGCACGCTGACCAAAACCCTTTTTGCAGGAGCACCGGGAAAAATCATTTCTGCGCTGATTCCTATTACAATAGGCCTTTTGGTGGCATATATCATACAGACTGCGTGCAGGTATTATGTGACATATGCGGGGCACATGATGGGAGCGAGGATGGAGCGCGACATGAGAAAGGAGCTTTTCGACCAATATGAAAAGCTTTCTTTTTCGTATTATGATCAGAATAATTCCGGACAGATGATGAGCAAGCTCGTATCCGATTTGTTTGATATATCGGAGCTTGCGCATCACGGACCGGAGAATCTTTTTATATCGCTTATAAAGATAATCGGTTCGTTCATTTTTCTGTTTATGATAAACCGTATGCTTGCGGTTCCTATGCTTATTCTTGTGGTGCTTATGCTTGTATTTTCATATGGCCAGAATAAGAAAATGCAGGAAACCTTTATGGATAACAGGAGAAAAATCGGTGATATTAATTCGAGTCTTCAGGATACTCTGGCGGGCATAAGGGTGGTGCAGTCATTTGCCAATGAGCGTATCGAGCAGGAAAAATTTAACAGAAGTAATGAAAATTTCCTGATTTCAAAGGATGCAAATTACAGATGTATGGGAAGCTTTATGAGCGGAAATGCATTTTTCCAAGGGATGATGTATCTTGTTACGCTGGTATTTGGTGGTTTTTTGATAGCGCATGGAAGGATGGAGGCATCCGACCTTGCCATGTATGCGCTGTATATAGGCATCTTTATCAGTCCTATCCAGATACTTGTAGAGCTGACTGAGATGATGCAGAAGGGACTTTCGGGCTTTAGAAGATTCTTAGAGGTGGTGGAAACTGAGCCGGATATAGTTGATGCTGCTGATGCAAAACCGCTTAAAAATGTAAAGGGAAATGTCTGTTACGAGGATGTTTCGTTCCACTATAGCGATGATGATACACCGGTGCTTTCGCACGTATCCTTTGAGATACCGGCAGGAAAATCAATTGCGCTTGTTGGACCGTCAGGAAGCGGAAAGACTACAATATGCTCACTGCTTCCGCGGTTTTATGATGTGACGGAGGGCAGGGTCACAATAGATGGAAATGATGTGAGAAAGCTCACGCTTGAGAGCCTTCGCTCGCAGATTGGACTGGTTTCGCAGGATGTTTATCTGTTTGGCGGAAGTATAAAGGACAATATCGCCTATGGAAAACCGGATGCGACGATGGATGAGATTGTAGATGCGGCCAAAAAGGCGAATATACACGATTTTATCATGGAGCTGCCGGATAAATACGATACGTTTGTGGGAGAGAGAGGCACCCGATTGTCAGGAGGGCAGAAGCAGAGGATTTCCATTGCGAGGGTGTTCCTTAAAAATCCGCCTGTGCTAATACTTGATGAGGCAACCAGTGCCCTTGACAATGAGAGCGAGCGCTTTATCC